>Ga0214923_10004826_pt1 | contig 16016 bp, 17 predicted proteins | sample LL1510_MetaG_FD_177993 | JGI IMG/M metagenome (GOLD analysis project Ga0214923, IMG submission 177993) | Freshwater microbial communities from Lake Lanier, Atlanta, Georgia, United States - LL-1510 | ecosystem: Environmental > Aquatic > Freshwater > Lake | place: USA: Georgia | collected...
AAGTTCCAGATGGACAGTAATATCCAGAAGGGCACCTATATTGATATTGTGAATTAGTTCCGACTGGACAGTAATAACCAGATGGACAGGATGTTATACTTGAAGCACCAGTACAGTAATATCCAGCAAGGCATGGAGTTTCTGAGCTCTGTCCTTGATTTGGGCAGTATGTTCCTGAGGCGCATGGCTTACAACTCGTTTGTCTAGTTAAATTTTGGTATTGACCGATGCCACATTTTGAGCAACTTGAACTTCCTTGAGTGGTGTTGAATTCCCCACTCAGACAAGATAAACAACTATTTATGCTAACCGAACCATTTTGATTATTATATGTCCCAGGTTCACATGCAACTTGAGCAACACTTCCTGTTGGACAGTAATACCCAACAGGGCATATATTTTGATATTGCGAATTTGTTCCAGACGGACAGTAATATCCAGAAGGGCATCTATATTGATTTTCTGAAGAAGTTCCAGATGGACAGTAATATCCAGAAGGGCACCTATATTGATATTGTGAATTAGTTCCGACTGGACAGTAATAACCAGATGGACAGGTTAATATACTTGAACCACCAGTACAGTATGATCCAGCAAGGCATGGAGTTTCTGAGCTCTGTCCTTGATTTGGGCAGTATGTTCCTGAGTAACAAGGTGTTATATTTGTACCACCAGTGCAGTAATATCCAACAGAGCATGGAGTTTCTGAGCTCTGTCCTTGATTTGGACAATATGTTCCTGGTTTACATCTATATTCATTTGGGCCTATTGTTCCTGTTGGACAGTAATAACCCGAAGGACATATATATTGATTTGAAGCTTGTGTTCCTGTCTGACAGTAATACCCTTGAGGACAAACAAAAGAATTTGATACGATGCTTCCTTCCGGACAGTAATAACCAGATTGACATCTATATTCATTTGGACCTATTGTTCCTGTCGGACAGTAATAACCCGGAGGACAAACAAAAGGATTTGATACAATGCTTCCTGCTGGACAGTAATACCCAGATTGACATCTATATTCATTTGGACCTATTGTTCCTGTCTGACAGTAATATCCCGAAGGACATATAAATTGATTTGATACAATGCTTCCTTCTGGACAGTAATATCCTGAAGGACATCTATATTCATTTGGACCTATTGTTCCTGTCTGGCAGTAATACCCTGAAGGACAAACAAAAGGATTTGATACAATGCTTCCTTCTGGACAGTAATAACCCGAAGCGCAAACTTGAAACTCACTTTTATTTTTAGTACCTAACGTCGGACAATAATATCCAGACGGACAAAATTTACATGTTTGACTTTTATAATCATCATTATAATATCCTCTATTACATATATTACAACCTGTTAACCCCTTTCCATCAGATGAATATGATATTTGTCCTTGATATCCTATATTACAATAATTATTTCCAGTATCTTTATCCTTGATATAAGGGGAATCAATGTAATTGACAGTTGAACTAGATGATAAAAGTATATTCTTCAAAGTTCTCTGTGATAAACAAGTATCCCCAATACAAATTTTCGCAAGATCTTCATTATTCTGGTTATTCAGAACAAGAGTTCCGGTTTCTGATAAATTACCAGAAGTTGCAACCCATGGACTCCAATATTTGTTTCCATCAGTTGGCGTTGTATAAAAACCTTTATTATCTGTTTGAGAATTATAATAAGGTATGTCTCCTGGAATTAATTTCTTTTCATATCTCATCATAGTCTTCAAATTGCCTGTATTCACCTGGTTAGGATTATCGTCGTATGCTATCTGAACGACTGGATTTTCAATATCGCCGTTCTGATTTATCTTTAGAGAACTTACAAATGTTTGTAAATGAACTGTAGTATCATCATTCAAGAATGGTGGAGGATTGATTAGGGAATTCTTTATTAATGTGTAAACAAGCTGCCCTGAAATACTACCAGTACCAGAAGGATTATATGTTTTTTCATTCAAATATACATATCTGAACCCATATGGAGTCAAATCACTAAAAGATTCAGATGAATAATTTTGCCCCATATTTTATTAATGTAAATATATATAAAAAAAAATATTATGGAATTGAAAAAATAATATAAAAAAAATATTGTGAAAATAATATATATTTTATTTAATTCTTATAAATAAAATAATATGAGATACACAATTCAAAGTTATTGGTCGGATTCACCTTTAACTTTACTTGAAAAAACTTGTTTGATTTCATGGGTTGTATTTGGGGCAAATGTTATTTTATATACACATGATCCCGTTACAAAGATTGAAAAACAGATCCCTTCGCAAATATTAAAACATGTTAAGGTTGTTAACGCAAATGTTATTATCTCGAAAAAATTAAAGTTTGAATTCAAGGGGAAATCGTATAGATCCAAACGAAAGGATGCCTTTAAATTTCTACCTTTTAGCGATTTATTCAGATATACTATGTTGAAAAAAAATGGAGGTATATGGATGGATATGGATCTGATTTTATTGCGACCTATCCCTAAAAACATCCTTGAGGCGGAGTATTTTTTCTCAAGCGAGAGAACTATGCAAACTGGCGCGTTTGCGTCAAAAAGCACATTTAAGCCTTCTAATGCTTTTATTGGAGTCAAAAATAAAGACTCTGAATGGGCCAATTTCATTGTTAATAAATCGACAAGTTCAAAAATATTAAGCTCACACACGTTTTTGAAAACATTTAACGAAAGCATTGATGAACTTGACCTAGAAAAACACATCCTACATCCTGAAATTGTAATGCCTGTAAACTGGTGGGAGATTGGTGATATCTTTTTATCGGATGACGAATATGCTGACTTGAAAAAGAAAAAAGGCGCTTCTAAATTTGGAGTCAGACGAACTGTAAATGATTCAATTCTGAAAAATAAAAAAGTGATCGGGATACATTTATTCCGTGGTATTTTGAGGAAACATGATGTTCCATATGATGATATCAGTAAAATTCCAGAAGATTCATTATTTGCACGAATTCTGAAACACATTGAAAAGAAATTATAAAATAGAAATTCACGTTTGTGCTGAAAAAAAATGATTTTCACGCACTTTTTTTTGATTGATTTCATCTTAATCAAAAATGAACCGACGAACTGATAGAAGCTGGAATGGTGGTTGCGAAACTATCACAAGAACTGGTAAAAGAGCGGGGCTGAAATGCAATGGTCGCTTCTACGCAACGAAAAATGTGAATGGCAGAGAAATCAAGAGCTGCTATATGCACAGGGATGGTTTTCATCAGGATGTTGAAAACGAAGAGTCTTTTTACGATGACGAGGACAATGATGAAATAAATGAGTCGGATTTAAGCTTCATTGCGCCTGAGGATGATGGAACTTATGTTATAAATGGACGAGTATTTGGCGGTGATGAGGAAAGTAACCCTTTTAACCCTGAAACGGACAGGGAAAGGGAGAATAACGATAAGTATGATCTTCCTTATATCAATTTGGTTTCGGATTCTGAATCGGAGTATGTTCCTGAGACTGAAGAAGACGATAAAATGGAATATGAGGCACAAGGTCAAATTGAGAATATTGATACGTACTGGCGCGATGAATATTTCAAAGAAAAGCAACGAAACGAAAGCCTTGAAGTCCAGCTAATGCAAGAAAGAAACAAACTGGAGGAATACAAGAAGATCATTACCGAAAGCATTTCGGACTCAGACGATGAGAAATTGAAGGTTCTTCGGTTAAAAAACAGAGTTTCTGACTTGAAAAAGCAAGTTATGGAACTCTTTGACGTATTTATGGAAACAATGGAAAGTTGAATGTATGAATTAAGTAAAATGCAAAATAATTGTTAATTTTATTTTTTTATTATTATTTTCATATAATAAAAAATGAGTCATTCTGATTACAAAAGTTTGAGATCTGGATATTTAGACAATACATTAAATCACAAAAGAAGTATATATGAAGGATATCGCAATAATGTTTCGCAAAGTATTTCAAATGAAAAATTTGAACTAACTAACTCTAATAATGTTGATACAACTTTGTTTAAAATTATAAAAAGAATGAAAGATAATAAACGACTTACTCCCGAGATTATAAAATATCTAGGTGGAGACAAGATGGTAGATTATATAGTTGGAAAAGCTGTTCTAAATGAAAACAGTGATTATTTTGTATTTTATGATAACGGAAATATTGGAAATATAGGAACTATTAATTTGATTCCGTCAATTCCTCCTGTTCCGGATCTACAGAAAACAAACGGAAATATTTTTAATATATCAGCAAACAACAACGCTCAGAAATACACAAGAAGTTCCATATGTCCGCGAAATATCGCCGGACTCAATTATTGCCTTCCATTGAATAATTTATTTATTTTAAGTCCCGTTGATAAAATAACCAAGGAACCAAATGAATTAAAAAAAGGGGATCGTTTTGAACATCCATATAATAATTACAAAAAAGGCGAAATCACAGGTTCTATGTCAAATTCAATTCTTGATGATAATAAAAAATTAATAAGTTCCTATACTTCTTTATTCATAAAATATGATGGAAGCAATGCACAAGAAACAGAGCCTGTCCCAGCTGAACAATTAATTCATGAAAATTATTTAATAAATAACTATATAATGGATCCAGTCATTAGTTGTAATTTGATATGCACTCACTCAAAATCAGACAACAAATACAAATATTACATAGATATTAAAAGAGATGAAAATGCTTCCGACAGACTCTTTCCACAGAAAAGATTGCATTCTAAAATAATAATAGAAGACGAAACTGAACAAAACCAATCATGGAAAAAAAAAGAAATAGAAATATTTATATTTCCTAGAGACAGGGACAGATTTAATAACAACGATATGATTGCAAAAATACTGAAGACGTCTTTTTAAAAAAAAAGACTCTATAAACAGATTTAAAGACAACCAAATATATATATGGAAATGCCTTTTTAGCTCAGTTTGGTAGAGCGCCGGCCTTTTACCTTCAATATTGAAAGAAGGAAGTTAGCCGGTTGTCACGGGTTCGAGCCCCGTAAAAGGTTATTTAGATCCCCCTTTAATAATAAAGTGGAATCTTTGAACGAATAAACATTTTGAATACCAAATGTAAAATAGAAACACATTTTGAATACCGAATGCATCGGAAATACTCAGTGAAATTTTTAATCCAACAAAGATTAAAAACTTAGAACAAGGTCTAAAGATTTCAATTTATGAATAAAAAAAGAAAAAAGAATGGAAAAGAAAAGAATTGAAAATACCTCCAGTACCAGTGATAAATATTCTCAAAACGGCATTGTGAATACCAATTATAATATATTTGTCTTTAAATCTAATTTATTCAAAGATCAAAGTCTGAGAATCGTCAATAATGTCGACAAGAAACCTTATTTCGCGTCAAGTGATATTGCAAAAGTTTTACTTTACAAAAATCTAGATAGCATGGCCAAAATTTTTGTGAAAACGAATGATAAATTCCAATACAAGGATGCTCCATTTTATAATTCCGCTCTTGGACTTGGAATACAACCCAATGCCATTTTTATAAATTTACAAGGTGTGAATGATGTTTTGCTGAGGACAAAAAGCAAGAATGCGAAATCACTCAAGAAATGGCTAATTTCTGAAATACTTCCATGTTTTGAAGAATTTTATGCAGAAGATGACGAAGGTGCTGAGGAAACTAAAGAATGCGATGGCGAAGGTTCCGAGGAAACTAAAGAATGCGATGGCGAAGGTGCTGAGGAAACTAAAGAATCCGATGGCGAAGGTTCCGAGGAGGAAACTAAACAAAGTAATAAGGTTTTCAAATTGAAGTTGTCAAATAATGTTATTTCAGATATAGATGTTAGAGAAGATGGTTATATAAATATTACTCAGTTATGCAAGGCTGGAGGCAAATCATTCGTTGAATACAATAAAGTGAAACAAAATCAAGGATATCTAGAAGCGATTTCTTCATTTTTAAGGATTCCAAATACAGAACTCATAGACATCAAACTATCAGGAACATATGCTCATCCAAAAGTTGCATGTCATTTGGCGAAATGGATAAGTTCAGATATTGAAGAGCAGGTATTGGATTTCATTGAAAGAAAGAACGAATCACCACATATTCCTGAATTCAGAGATTTTAAACTTATATTATCTGATGGCAAAGAATTTTCAATCCCTGTTAGAAAAGATGGATATGTTAATGCCACTTTATTATGCAAAGCATCTGGAAAACGGATAGACAATTGGATGCGTCTTGATAGCACTAAAAATTTATTTCGTGAATTTTCTAACTCCCTCAGATCTGAGGGAGTTAAAAGCACAGACTGTTTAGAGGGTAAATATGGAGGAACATTTATTCATCCTGATTTAGCGGTTCAATTGGCGCAGTGGTTATCTCCATCATTTTCACTTCAAGTAAGTAGATGGATTAGAGAACTTCTTCTAACAGGTAAAGTTGAGCTGGGGAACGAAAAAAGCAATGAGGAGCTAGAAAATGTATACAAGGAAAAACTCGCTGAGATGGGAAATCAGTTGGAAAATGCAAAGAATGAATTTAAAGTTTTATCAAAGACGCATAACAGTATGTTGAAAAGACAGAAACGAACACCTTACGAAATAGGTTCGGTGGTATATGTTTTATCACATGAGGCGTTTACAGGCTTTTATAAGACCGATTATTTTAAGGTAGGAGAAGCAACACAAAAAAGTGGAGAAGACCATTCGGCATTTGTAAAAAGGCTTTCGGGATATAATACATCAGCGCCTGTAGATTTCAAGGTGAATTTTCTGATCTATGTGGAAGAAAATCAGTTGTTGGAGCAAAATATACTGACAGGCTTTCGTAAAAATTTGAACCCTTGTAATAAAGAATGGATCAAATCGGTTGATTTCAAAACTCTAACTGATTACATAATAACGATGTGTAATATGCTTAATATTGACTATAAAATAGTAGTAAATGATCCAGTCGTCCAGAATACTGTGGAAAGTTGTAATCAAGTGGAAGAAATAAATGATAATGAAGTTGAGGAGAACTCAGATGAGGAACGCAAAAAAATAAATGGTAAATATGAATGCGCGACTTGTCATGAATTCAATATATCAGAAAAAAAAGCAACGAACTGTGTTTCATGTGCAAGGCTATTGAGTCGCAAAGTGAAAGAAAGACCATCACTTGAACAGTTACTAGATGATGTCGGAAGAATGAATATTGTGGATATAGGAAAAAAATATGGCGTGTCTGATAATTGCATTCGGAAATGGATAAGAAACGGATAAAATTAACACAGAATGTAAATTTCAATACACATCTTTTGCGTATTGAAATTAAAATCAAGTCTTAAACTCCGATATAAGATGTTGGGTCATTTAATCTACGAACTCCAGTGCATCTAACTGAATTGTAAATTGAAAACGTTCCGCCGAAATTCTCACGCTTTCCGTCCATTGCATTTGAACCTTCCTTCATATCTTCGTCTTTCATACATCCGTTTGCATCTGCTTTTGGATGTTTAGGGTGATAATGATAACCTTTTGGGCATTTGTCCGTCATGTTCTTTATTTTATTATATACAAAAAAAGTAAATTAAAAAAAAATCACGTTTTTTATATTATTTTTTGGTGGAGTTCATTAAAAATTATTATATTCCATATCATAAAGAATTATTATTTTCCCAATAATATGTGGTTTTTCTGGATTTCTACCGAATTGGGCTGTTACATCTGCGTTGTTGCCAGTTAGTTTTGAAATAATGTTAGTTAAAGTTAGTGTATTAGCATTTTTATCTAGATTAATATCAAAATTGTCAAAGAAATTGATTGAATTTGTTGCAAAATTAGAATTATAATTTTTCCCGACCAATGTAATCTGGAGTGGATTGAAATTGGGATGTAAATTGTTTATAATTATTTGATTATTGCCAAAAAATTTGGGGTTAGAATAAGGAGGCAGTCCAGTTACCAAAGTTTCACCTTTTTCTTTTGGTCCATTTTCATACCACCAATAATTAATTGAAACATTTGGTTTATCTGTCAGCAAGGGAAAGTTGATTAGTTGAACATTTTCAAATTCCTGTCTTCTATTTGAGTTAATTGTTATAATAACTTCTGCTTTTTTCAAAACTATATTATCAGACATTTTATTATTTATTTTATAAAAAAAAAATATATAATAAAATAAAATAAAATAATGTCTACCAACAAATTTTTTCGTTTCAGCAAAACAACAGCAAATAATGATATTGTTAATATTAGAAAAAAAGAAATAATCTTGAAAGTCGTATCTTCAAGTGTAGAGGATTCTCCGAATGCTGTGAAAGTTACTAAGGACAAAATAACATATGTAGCACCAACACCACCAACACCACCAACACCAAGTATAACAGTAACAATCACTACGCCTCCAATAACGGCCCTTCCTGCAAGAGGAGCAACCCCTGCCGTTGCTGCCAGACCCCAGAGAAAAATAACAGTAACCTATTCCATATTAAATCCTGATGAAAATAGCACACTTACATTTGATAATGCAGCAGGAAAGTTAATTTTATCTATTAATTTGGATGATAGTTTTTATCCGATTTCATCAATATTTTGGGGTAGAAATTATAATAGTTTCAAATGTGAAAATAAGGAGGCGGAGGGTAATAAATTTGGCATTTCCGATAGCTCCAAGCTTCCTTTTGTAATTGATAGTGGTATAATGAAAATTAGTTTTCCAATTGATATATATGCGACCGAATTAGGGGTAAATAGTTTGGAACAGGCAATAAAATTAAATTGTGCAGGTGATAATTCGTTTGTCGTTGGAAAAATAGTTGTTTTGTATACAACCGAAACAAACGATTCCGAAAAAATAGTTGCGACAACAGGAACAAGAGAACTATTCACACAAGATAATAAATACATCGGAATTTACTAGATGATTACTTACAAAACTCGTTTTCTTAATAAAAAAATCTTATTAAGAAAATAATCAAACTCTATGAACATTACGATACAAATTTTGCAAATATAAACAAGTTTCCTGCGTAAAGAGTCGGCTGAACATTGGAATGGCTTGCATTTCCTCCTGTTTCTTCTGTTGTAAATGTATGTGTGTGACCTGGATCTGTTATATTTGCTGTAAAAGTATGTGTATGTCCTGCATCCGTTACAGAGTGTGTATGACCACCAGAACTACCTGTATTTATATCCTGAGGAGTATCTGAGTTTCCACCTGCAGCCGTTCTCCATCTAAAATTATTGTCATTATCAGTGTCGGCATTAGTTCCATAATTTCCTCCTGCACCTCCTTGATTTTCGGCGAAATATGCATCATTGTACGTATGTGTATGACCTCCAACAGAATTTACCGTTAGACCTGTTGTGTTGTTTGCTGTTGTTCCAGAACTTGTTATTCCAGTTGTATTAGAATCAGTTGTTCCTGTATGATAATGCGAAGGTATTTGAGATGAACTTAATGTAATATTTTCATTACCTATAGAATGACCAAGTTCATGATTTGCATCGTCTTCATTCCCTGTTGTTCCAATGGCACCCATAACTCGTCCTCTCATATTTGGCAAATTGAAATAGCCGGGAGCACTTGATCCGAAACTTGTTCCAATCACACCATAAAGTTCATCGTATTGAGCTCTTGGAAGAGATCGTCCATCACAAAGCATCCAGCCTTTAAAATCATCATTATTTGCAGACCATTTATAATCCCCGATGCTTAAATTGGAATTAATAAGAACTCGTTCCACTTTTCTTTGTTTATCATTTATATTATTTTTCGTACCTTTGAAATTTCTATTATAATAAGTAGTCATTTTTATTATAATATAATATTTTTTTATTTTTATACAATACACAAAATCCCCCTTTATTTTTTATTTTATCCACGGGTTTACAAAACAGCAGCTGATTGATTGTTTCGTCAATTTCGTTTCATGTCTATCAATTGAAATCAGAATATCAATGAGTTCCGGACAGACAACGTCGACAATTAAATTGTATTCATTCTCTGAAAAATTCTCAGACTCAAGACAAATCTTCAGGGATTGTATTAAAAGAGATTTTTTATCATCCCCGGATATAAGAAACTGATCAATAAACTTAATCATTTCCGCAATAAGAAATACGATGTTTCTTTTAAAGGATATATCTTTATCGTTATATAAAATCATCATCCTTAGATGACTCACAATTTTTTCAGTAATCACATCTGGGTGTGTTATATTCTTGGTATTCGCTCTTAGTAATTTGTCTTCAATTTTGATTTCCGTCAAACCCGGTGAATTAATATCATATGGATTTTCCCATATACTCTCATCGGTGATCTTATTCCACCAATAATTATGTCCATATTCCGTGACATGTTCAATCCATTCATTACTATCATATGGTTTTCCGTCTGTTCCTTTCCAAACACTTTCACCGGTCACCTTATTCCACAAATAACTATCACCTTTTATTGTTTTATGTTCACTCCAATCATTATTATTCAAATTATCAATAGCTAGTCTATATTCATCATCGTCTGACGAAGTGGAATCTTCTATAATATATTCATTTTCACTACTATTATCTGACATTGTTGTCTGAATACTATTTTTAAGAAAATAAGTATGTAATTGATTTATTTTGCTTCCTTTTTCTGAGTCGCTCATCATTTCAAAGCTGAAAACCAATGGATTCGTAAACTCCTTCAAAGTAAATTCATGAGTAAATTTCAATTCAACTTTTATATCTTTGTTATCAGATGGATTTATATTAATATCTAACGATATTGTTAACTTCAAAGTTTCATCTCTAAAAAGAATTCTTATTAATTTATATTTATATGACCTCATTTATTAAACTAAATATTATATTTATCATTTTAACTACAAAATCGTACTTGATTTAAAATTATTTCAACATATATTATAGTATCAGGTTAAAATTTGACAGACATATTTCAAAAGCTAGTCTCATTTTTTTTAATGAAAAAAACCAATTTGTTGTATATAATAAATATAAACATAAAAATGGCGCGACGCAAGAAATCTCCCAAGATCAAAGTTAAATCAAGACAACCTTGTCCATCAAACAAAGAGCGAAATCCCAATACTCAGCGCTGCATATTAAAATGTAAGGAAGGTTCAGAAAGAAATGCAGAATTCAAGTGTCGTAAATCATGTGTTCATCCGAAGATTAGATTTCCCGAAACTGGAAGATGTAGGAATCCCCCAAAGACAAGAAAACGAAAAATCAAACAGAAAACAAGAAGCAATCCAGTTAGAATTTCTAGAAAGAGGAAATCGCCTCCTCAATTACGTGAATGTTCAGTCTGTCAAGAACCAACAAATAAACGAACATTCTGTACACATGGTTCAAGACATCCGTTATGTGAAGATTGTTATTATGGATTGATCGGATTTCATCGCACATATAATCGTCCGACAACATGTCCAGTTTGTAGAGATACAATGACAAGACCACCAGCTTTGTAAAAAAATCAAAAGATTACGTCAATAAATTTATATATATAATATATATAAATATTACTATTAAGTAATAATTTTTGAGAATAATTCAAACATATAAATTAACTTATACTACTTAATTTGTTTTTCTAGAACTTTTTCTAATTGATTTACGTCTAGAACTTTTCTTAACTTGTTTGCGTCTGGAATTTTTTATTTTTTTAATAATAATTTGCGGAGACTTCAAAACATCTTTAAAATTTATTATTCTATTATTTTGAATAAAAGCTTTTACTTGTTTATCTTTTTTAATTGCTTCGGTTATATATTCAACTGTTATTCTAGTTTTCCCATGTTTTCTTGTTATATTGCCAGAAATCTCTAATATATCAACAGTTATATATTGCAAAACTGAACCTATTAAATACGATATTTTTTCATCATCATTAAATTTTATTGATAAAAAAGGTATTTTTACTTTATTATTATTTTCATATTGATATAAACTTTTTTGAATATCTTGTATGATTTCTTTTTTCATTTCATTTTCATTTCTTACAAATAAATTGTCAATTACGTCCATCATATTTGGAAATTTTTTATCATTAATTACTTTGATATATACGTTATTTAATATTTTATTTATAATTTCTAAACCATCTCCATTTATTTGCAAAATCGGATTTAACTCTTTTAATACACGTTTTATATAATTCGCAAAATTCATCATTTATTATATACAATTTTTAATAATTATTAATTTATTTAATCCTATCAAAACAATTCCGATGGGTATTCAGCTTTACATGCGTCTTCTATTATGGATGGTGACATCTGCTTGGGAGTGGCGCAGACATTGAAGAAGACGACAGAAGACATCCTCGTCTAAGAAAAAAGCAAATCAATAAAGAAACAACGCAAGAAAAAGATATCGTCGTCTGCGAAGAAGAATAAAATCATATATAAGTCAAAGAAACAAAAATAATCTACGACAATGAGAAAAAGTCAATTAAAAAATATATATATTAAATAAAAATGGACTACTATTCGACAAAAAACCTTTCAAGACCTCCAACTGAGAAATACTCATATCTCTTTAATTATAAACCTGAAACGATTCCCACGTTACAAAATATGTATAATTTCAAAGATTCTCATAAATACAAAGCCGGAAGTCCTTATTCTAATTTTGATGACATCATCGGGGGGAACATATCCTATCACAAAAACAGACGCCCTATAATATCCGATTTCAGTGCTCCGAATTTCATGAATAAGAATGTGATCACTTACACGCAATACATTGACCCAATGGGATCATTCAAACCAGAATACAAAAGAATTCTTAGAGAAAATGACAATAAAGGTCAGTTAACTTGGATACAAGATTCATGTGAATGGCGGGAAGATTTAATGTCACGTCAACAGAGAAAGTTTAATCAATCAGCATATAATTGCAATTTGAATATTTATTAAGAAAATAAAAATCTTGTTAAGAATTAAAAAATGACCACCGTAATTGATTATTCATACGTTTTCTCCAATTGGTTATTCTTCTGGTTTGTTCTTTATGCGTTCAAATTCACGACATACAATCCTAAATTGATATTAGAGCTCGCTCTTATTCACAATTTCATCATTCTTTTTTACAAAATCCTAATCACAGAAAATACGTGCAATAACGCAACATTTGTCTGCGGTATGATATTTATGAAAGTGTTACCTCTTTATGTTATCAGAGAAACAAAAATCAACTGCTATGATGTAAGAATGTCCGTTTTTATATATTCACTGTTCTTGATATGGCTAAGATATAATGACAAGGAACTTTTCACATTCCAATTTGAATTGATGAAAGTTTTTATACATAAAAATTACGAAACTCCAACTGAAAGTATATTAAAAAAATAATTTTTTTTATATTATTATTGACTTAATATAAAAAAATGCCTACGCCGCTTCAATCAAGTATTTCAAGTGAAAAAAAATGGGTTATCTCAGCTTTGAGCGCCTTGATTTTCATTCTCCTTTCATCACCTCAATCATATCGTCTAACAAATAAAATATTTGAACCATATTTCTGTATAGAAACAATTAAAAACGACAAACCAACTTGGAATGGAATCATAATTCATGGAATCGTTTTCATGTTGGTCACGAGATATTTGATGAATCACGATCTAGATGAACAAATTCTAGACGCTTTCAAAAATGACAAAATGAAATCTGCATCAACATCTTCATTTAGTGTAAGCAAGATGTAATGACAGCTTCTTAATTCTTTATTATAAACAGATTATTATCCACTTTGTTTTTGGGATTGTGGAATTTAATATACTGATAATTCATATTATTTAATAGATTAAAGTTTATAAATTTCTGACTATATTCGGAATCAATTATATCCTCTATTATATAATATCCACCTTTCTTCAATTTAGGCACGAAATAGTTCATTACGTTACAATTGACGGGAAAATAATGAAGACCATCATCTATTATAATGTCAAACTTTATATCCTTGATGATTCCTTCTGTTGCTACCGACTTCAAAATGTAATCATTGGTTTGGTCTATAAAGAAACCATGTATTCTCTCGTCATTGAAATCTAGTATTGTTCTGTCAATATCACAACAATAAATGTCGGCATTAGGGAAATATTCACGCCAACCTCTTATACTTGCGCCAGGTTTATAGATCTGACCCAATTCACCACCCGACATGTTGCTGGGAATGTTTTGATTAACACTACCAACGCCTATTTCAAGAATATTTATTTTCTCATGTCTAAAAAAACCAAACATATGGTCATAAAGTTTCGTGTAGTTGTGATGACCATTTCCTTTATCACTCAAATTTCTATTCATTATTTCACACAATTGGGTTTCAGGTCGTTCTGACAATCTTTGTAAATCTAAATTGGAAAACATTTTATATTTTAATATTGCTTATTTTTAAATACACACACCTATTCTTATATCTCAACGATTTTTGATCTTATAACGATAGGATTTTCTTTAGAAAGCAATTCTTGTTTATCATTTTTGTAATTATAAGTGCAGTTATGTATATCATATCGTCTACAATCATTACAAAAATTCTTTTCGCATTTGCAAAGATTCAAGTCATATTCAAATTTCTTTACTTTCTTAGAACATTTAAAACACCTCATATTATATTTATTTGATACCCGAAATTAATTTTTCATTATTCATTTTTTTCCTCGTTTGCTTTTACGGCAATTTTATTATTACTCGTCTTGATTACATCACAAAGATTATATAAAGACATTTCTTTGGTAATCGTTATGTTTGGATACAAAATCAATTCATAACCATTTACAAATGCATCTTCAATTTTGTTATCATGCGCAAAAACATCCACGAAATCAAATAATATGGATATACTAGATCTTTCCGAAAACGATGCTATAGTAGACACATTGAGTATCCCAATTTTGAATTTATAGAACGCTTCATTTTTCTCGTCATCTAACAAATTCTGCCTTTTGTTCTGGATTTCTGATAGACGGTCATTTTCCATTTGAATTTTGTGATTGATTTCATTTTCCTTCTGAATAATTCGCTCCATATCCATTCTCATTGTTTCTTCATATTCAGCTTCCTGTTCTTCTCGCAACATACGTTCGGTTAGAATTTCCTCTTCCCGGCGTCTCATCTCGTCACTCCTTATTATTCCATGGATTGCCTCAGATGTCCTGCTATCCATTAGAAACTTTTCTCTTACTCTTCTACTACAATGATTTATACAGTATTTACTGGTTTTTCGCACAATTGATTCCTGGCAATCATCTCGTGAGCATTTCTTCATCTTGTGTTTTGTTGTTCATAATGTAGATTTTTTAAGTTGTTTTTTTTCAATTTTTTTTATATATAAAGATAATGTATATAATAAAAAAATGAGTCGTTATTCAAAAATCAATTCACTGAATGATTATAATAATCTATCAAATCTTGTTAAATCTACATATACTGAGAATGAAATACACAATTTGCAATATAATAAACGTGAAGAAGGTGATGATGAAGATAATTCATATATAAATTACATTGAACAAACACAATTCATAGGTTCTGATATCAATGACAATTTATTCGTCAAGGAGTTTTTTTCAAAGAATGTCATTGATTTGATATCTAGCAAATCAACTCTTTTGTTGGATGGCGTCGATGAATACAAAAGGGATATCATTATCCCGGATAATAGAATACTTGAAGTTATGAATACAGTTTATTCAAGTTACAAAGTTTCTGTTGGATTTGACAATAGAATATCTAATTATGATTATGTTCAAAACATGATTGGGGATGTTATAGCACGCATTGTTTATGATGTGAAAAATACATTAGGATATGAACAGTGTACAAATAAATATACGATCTGGTCAACATTATATGGCGATTTTAATGATAAGCAAATGAGATCCCACGCGCCGATTAAAATTCAAAAAAACCGTCCAAATTCGTTTGAATTTAATATGAAATATTGAAACCGAAAAAATTAATATTAATTTTTTTATATAATTTTTTTTTTTTTTTTTTATTTTTTATTTTTATTAAT
>Ga0214923_10004829_pt1 | contig 16005 bp, 12 predicted proteins | sample LL1510_MetaG_FD_177993 | JGI IMG/M metagenome (GOLD analysis project Ga0214923, IMG submission 177993) | Freshwater microbial communities from Lake Lanier, Atlanta, Georgia, United States - LL-1510 | ecosystem: Environmental > Aquatic > Freshwater > Lake | place: USA: Georgia | collected...
ATCTTGGGTGCGGGCGACCCAGACTTCGGCGGCAGTTTCGAAAAATTGATGGAAGCCGCCATCGGAATGTTCTCATACGCCCAAGCGCTTGGCGAAGCACGGCTCGCCAAACCGACCGAAGACTTAACCAGTGTGATGATGCACGCCGTCGTAGATGGCGAGCGCCTGACGAGCCAAGAATTCGGCAGTTTTTTTATTTTGCTCGTCGTCGCTGGCAACGAAACAACCCGCAATGCAATCACGCACGGAATGTTGGCGCTAACCAACAATCCTGATCAACGTAAAACATGGTTCGATAATTTTGAAACTTACACCAAGACGGCTGTTGAAGAAATAGTTCGTTGGGCGACCCCGGTTATTCACTTTCGTCGCACAGCGACAGCCGACACCGAGATCAATGGCTTCAAGGTGAGTGCTGGCCAAAAGGTCGTTTTGTTTTACAACTCGGGCAATCGCGACGAAAGAGTTTTCAAAGACCCTTTCAAGTTTGACGTCACACGTACGCCTCAGCCAGCTCAAATCGGCTTTGGTGCTGGTGGCCCACACTTTTGTCTTGGTGCCAATTTGGCTCGCCGAGAAATCGCGGTAATGTTCGACGAGATTCGTCGTCGTGCGCCAAATCTAACCATCACGGGCGAACCCGCCTATCTGCAAAGCAGTTTCATCAACGGCATCAAGCGCGTCAACTGCCGCCTCAATTAGAGCAAATCTAAGTTTTCCTCGCACCACTTAGCCATGGCGGCTAAGCCCTGATCGAGACTTACTTTTGCCGACCACCCAGTTGCTTTACGAAGGGCCGAACAGTCGGCTGAAGTCTTTTCCATGTCACCAATTTGCCGATCCACAAATTCAATTTTCGCTTTACGATTTAAAGCAGACTCTAATTTTGCAACAAAATCCATCAATGCGATCGGACTTTCGCCACCAATATTGAAGACCCGCCACGGCGATGAACTAAACGCTGCACTTGGATTATGCATGTCATAACGAGAATTAGGAGTAGGTGCGAGTTCGAGAACCTTGGTAACTCCCCGAACAATGTCGTCAATGTAAGTGAAGTCTCTCGAGTGATTTCCGTTATTATAAATCTGAATTGGCTGACCAGAAAGAATCGACTTTGAAAACTTTATTGGCGCCATGTCTGGTCGACCCCAAGGTCCATAAACGGTGAAGAACCTCAAACCCGTGCATGCAAGTCCATGAGTTGCTGAATAACTGTGAGCGATTGCTTCATTAGCAATTTTTGTCGCCGAATAAAGACTGACCGGATGCGTCGCTAAGTGGAACTCTGAAAATGGTGTCGTTGCGTTTGATCCATATACAGAACTTGTCGAGGCAAACACAAAATGCTCTACCCCTTGCTTCGCGCTCGCCTCGATCACATTTAAAAACCCGATCAAATTTGACTGTCCATAGGAATATGGATCGGTTAGCGCGCGGCGAATTCCCGCTTGTGCAGCAAGATGGATGACATTATCCGGACGGGCGGACGAAAAGACTTTTGATACCAAGTCAGCCGAGGCAATGTCTACCTCAATCAATTCAAAACCCGGTCGACCCAGTAATTGTCTGACACGTTTTCGCTTCAAATCAGGATTGTAATAGTCGTTAAAATTATCGACTCCGACAACTTCTTTGCCTGCGTCGATTAGCGAATTTGCGACTGCCGCACCGATGAATCCGGCGCAACCAGTAATCAAAGTCTTCATGAATTAATCCGAATTTCGCAGGTCACAATTCGAAGTTTACTTGCAGTTTGCGATTCGAAATTGGGGTTAGTCGAGGGTGACTGCAGTGTGAGAAAGGCTGAGTGGGCCGTGGTTGATTTTCGGCAGAACATATTTGGCAAAGAGGTCGCATTCTTTGATGTGTGGGTAACCCGACAAAATAAAGGCTGAAACACCCGCATCAATCAACTCGTTTATTTTCGCCAGAACTTGATCTGGGTCGCCGACAATTGCAATACCGGCCCCACTTCGCGCCCGACCAACACCAGTCCATAGATTTTGTTCGATGTAGCCCTCATCGTCAGACGAACTTCGCAGTTCGCTTTGGCGATTTACGCCTGTTGAAGTTGAGTCGAGCGATCTTGCTCGAATTGCATCGCCAGTCACAGGGTCAAGTCGCGACAACAATCGGCGTGCCGCTTCTCGGGCCTCGCGTTCGGTCTCGCGCACAATTACATGACTGCGCCAGCCAAAACTCATCGGTCGCCCATGTCGCTGAGCGCGCTGAGTTAGGTCTAACACAATCGATGCAATTTTTGCCGTCGTGTCGGGCCACATCAAATAAACATCTGCGCTGGCAGCGGCACAGTCACGCGCCGCTTCTGATAATCCGCCAAAATAAATTGGCGGACAACCCAAGCCATGGCTTGAAATTCGCGGTGGATCAATATTCAACTGCAAAAATTCGCCCTCTAAATTTACGGCGCGCCCTTCGAGCAATTCACCGAGCGCAAACAAATATTCTGTGGTGCGTCGGTAACGAGATTCACTCGAAAGTTGCTCGCCTGGCAGTTCAGACGAAATTGCATTGATCACCAATCGCGAATTTGCAATCTGTTGCAGCGTGGCGATCTGTCGAGCCAATTGCGGCACGACCAGTTCGCCGAGCCGCACGGCGAGCAACAATTTAATGTCGTTGGTTAGCGTTGCGATAGCCGCAGAGAATGCAGTCGCGTCGATACCGAGGCTGTAACCAGACGGCAACAACACATTGTCAAAACCATTTAACTCAGCGCGACGAACGATGTCGCTGCAATGCAACCATGACGACTGCAACTCCTCGTCAGCAACACCCAAGAACTCGTAGTCGTCGTCGCACAGCGCGGCAAACCACGCAACCTCAACGCTCGGACGATTCGTGCTCACGCGCTAAATCTAGTCATAACACCAAAGCTCACCCCGAATTCGCGGGCTAAAGCCAAGTCAATTACGAGCAATTGCTCGAATGTTTATGAACAGCCGCTTGAAGAACCGCAGTCACCACAGACATAGCAGGCGCCTGCACGCTGCATGTTTGCAGAACCACACGACGAACAGATCATGCCCGTGCCGGCTGCTTTTGTAGCACCGTGACTTGGTGGCGCCGAGTATGTGCCGGCGTCAATCTGTGCCACGAGGTCGCTTGCCGACGGAATCGTCTTTGGGTCTGCGAAAACATCGGTGCCTTGTGTCGTCTGAGTGATCGACTCTTCAACACCAGGCAACGTTGGTTGCAAGCGCTCTTCGCGGGTGTAAATGCCCAACTCTGCTCGTTCGTCAGCGGTTAGGTATTCAACGGCCAATCGACGGAACAGATAGTCGACGATGGATGACGCCATGCGAATATCTGGGTCATCGGTCATACCGGCTGGTTCGAACCTCGTGTTGACGAATGCTTCGATGAATGCACGCATTGGCACGCCATATTGCAGACCATACGAGATGCTCTTGGCAAAAGCGTCCATGATGCCGGCAAGAGTTGAACCTTGCTTCGACACGGTCAAGAACACTTCACCTGGGCGACCATCCGAGTATTCACCGATGGTTGCAAAACCTTTGCAATCGGCGACTCTGAATTCGAATGTTCGACCACGACGCGATCGCGGAAGCTTTTCACGAACAGGTTGGTGAACAACCCGCTCGACGACGCGCTCGATGATTTGTGTCGCTGCACCTGATGCATCGCCACCCGTAGATGAACCTTGCTCGCCATCTTTCTTCATTGTCGACAACGGCTGACCGACCTTGCAATTGTCGCGATATACGGCAACTGCTTTGACGCCGAGTTCCCATGACAACATGTGCAACTCTTCGATGTCTTCGATAGTTGCTTCTTCTGGCATGTTGACGGTCTTTGAAATTGCACCAGACAAGAACGGCTGTGTAGCACCCATCATGCGCACGTGCCCTTCGTAGTGAATGGTGTTGTCGCCCATTGAGCAGGCAAAAACCGGCAGATGCTCAGACTTGAGGTCTGGCGAACCGACGATCGTTTTGTTCTCGTCGATGTAGGCAACGATGCGATCAATAATTGGCGCTTCGTAACCAAGTTGGTTCAATGCGCGTGGCACCGTTTGATTAACGATCGTCATATTGCCACCACCAACAAGTTTTTTAAACTTGACCAGACCCAGATCTGGCTCAATGCCTGTTGTGTCACAGTCCATCATGAGGCCGATCGTGCCAGTTGGTGCCAACACTGTTGCTTGGCTGTTGCGCACGCCATACTCCTCGCCATCACGTACGGCTGCGTCCCACGCCGCCGCGGCAGCGTCAACCAAACTTGGCTGAACAACGTCGATGTTGTCAATCTCTAGGTTGGCATCGCGATGCATTCGCAACACATTGAGCATGTATCGCTCGTTGGCCGAGAAACCGGCGAACGGCCCCATTCGGCTCGCAGTGCGGGCGCTAGTCGCGTAAGCATGGCCCGTCATCAACGAAGTCAATGCTGCTGCCCATGCTCGACCGCCTGTTGAGTCATACGGCATGCCAAGTGCCATCAACAACGCACCCAAGTTTGCATATCCAAGACCAAGTTGACGGAACAAACGGCTGTTCTCGGCGATTTTTTCTGTTGGATAATCGGCGTTACCGACAAGAATTTCTTGCGCAGTAAACATAACTTCGATCGTGTGCATGTACGACTCGACATCGAACGTGTCGTCATCGTTCAAGTACTTCAACAAGTTGATCGATGCCAAGTTGCACGCCGAGTTGTCGATGTGCATGTACTCGCTACATGGGTTTGATCCGTTGATGCGACCGGCCGCATGAGCGGTGTGCCACTTGTTGATCGTTGTATCGAATTGCAAGCCTGGGTCTGCACACTCCCATGACGCAGTGGCGATTTGACGCCACAGATCTCGGGCGCGAATGGTGCGCACAACGCGACCATCTTTGACTGCAGTCAAATTCCAGTCGGCGTCGTCTTTTACGGCCTGCATGAACTCGTCGGTTACGCGCACCGAGTTGTTGGCGTTCTGATATTGCACCGAGAAAGAATCTGCACCGTCGAGGTCCATATCGAAACCTGCGTCACGCAATGCACGCGCTTTTTTCTCCTCGCGCGATTTGCACCAGATGAATTCTTCGATGTCTGGATGGCTTGCATTGAGAATGACCATCTTTGCGGCGCGGCGCGTTTTTCCGCCCGACTTGATTGTGCCCGCTGACGCGTCAGCACCACGCATGAAACTGACTGGACCAGATGCAGTACCGCCACCCTTGAGATGCTCGGCACTGCTACGAATGTTCGACAAGTTAATGCCAGCACCCGAACCACCCTTGAAGATGGTGCCTTCTTCTTTGTACCAATTCAAGATCGCGTCCATCGTGTCGTCAACGGCCAAGATGAAACACGCACTGGCTTGTTGCGGCACACCGTTGACGCCGATGTTGAACCACACCGGCGAGTTGAACGCTGCGCGCTGCGTAATCAAAATAAATTTAAGTTCGTTGCAGAAAGACTCTGCCTCGTCTTGGTCGATGAAATATCCGCACTCAGTGCCCCATTTTGTGATCGTGTCAGCGACTCGGTCGACGACTTGCCGCATCGAATTTTCGCGCTCTGGCGTGCCAGGTGTACCACGGAAATATTTTTGCGCGACGATATTCGTCGCATTCAACGACCAAGAAACTGGAAACTCAACACCAAGCTGTTCGAACGCAACGGTTCCGTCTTTCCAGTTTTTAATTTGCGCATCACGACGCTCCCAGACCACTTGGTCGTAAGGATGAACTCCAGGCGCTGTGAAGTGACGACGGATTCCGATTGACAAACGCTCCGGTGCGAGTGACATATTCTTTTACCTTTTCTTTCTATTCGTTATGAGTCAACAATTGCTTGTGGCAACTGTTGGCTAGTTCATTAAAAATTTCGTTGTTTACGCAGTGCTTCGAGGTGCGGTTGTCGCCGCATCTGGGCCTCAAAAGAGACCACAAGATGTTGTGCCTAACTGCCCCCCATTGCAGTTACGCCTACAACTGGTAGGTTCAGATTACAGCACTGTTATTTGGCTTTGTCAATCATTTAGAAGCCTTATTTTCTGCCCTTTCATAAGCACTCGAAACACGTGTCCGAAGCATACGGATGACACCCTGTGGATTGGAAGTGGACAGCCATGTGAATTACAGGATTCTTCTGTGGATTGCCTGTGCGCAACCGTGTGATTATGAAATTCGCGTAACCGAAACCGGAATTCCGTTTAAAGCGCTATTTCCAGAAAGCGGATCAATCTCTTTTTCGTCGGTCAAGATATTCGAATTCACGCCGGCACGCGACGCGGCTACATGTGTGTTAGTTCCGGGCATTGAGTGCCCCCAACCGTGAGGCAAACTTACGACACCGACTCGAATTGAATCGGTAATTTCTATTGGCGCATCAACACTGCCTACTCGACTCGTCACACGAACTTTTGATTCGCCAACAACGCCGAGCCGTACAGCATCATCTGGATGAATCTGCAATGTACAACGGTCTTTGCCTTTGACAAGTACCTCAATGTTGTGCATCCACGAATTATTTGAGCGCAAGTGACGTCGACCAACAAGTGTCAACTTCGAATCATCGAATTGCACTGAAAGTAAGTCACAAAGACGCGACAGATCTTCGATCAACTGTGGTGGGGCAAGTTCAACCTTTCCTGAAGGTGTTCGCAATACTTCGGGCAATCGTGGCTCGAGTGCACCAAAGTCAATGCCGTGTGGTGCTGCGATCAATTTGTCCAGGGTCAAACCATCTGGTGCAGCACCGAAGCCGTCACCAAATGGGCCTGAGCGTAGAAGAAAATCAAGTATTCGATCTGGTCCCCTTCGCCCAGATTGCGAGAGTTCGTCGACAAGCTGCCGTACGTCTCGTCCATAGACATTTGAAGATGAATCTTGAACCGCGTTTTGCACGACACCAGCGATTGCAAGATCATCAATCACGCTCACGTCAGTTTCAGCACCGAGGCCTGAGACGACTGCAGAAAGTTTGGCCAAAATTTGCCACTCATCTAAATCATTCGACCCAAGTGGCAAAACCGGCTCGCTGTAATTCGCAACGTTGCGCACGGCGAAAGTTAGAAGTGCCAAGTCATAGTGACTGCGTTGCAATTGTGACGGTGGTGGCAAAATTACATCAGCAAATTTCGAGGTCTCATTTAGATACATGTCGACGCTGACCATAAAGTCGAGCCCGGCGAACGATTTAGCAAGTCGTTCGCTGTTGGGTGTCGACAAAATTGGGTTGCCGCCGACAACCACCATTGCTCGAATCTGGCCGGCGCCAGGGGTCTCAATTTCTTCAGCCATCGCAGCAGCCGGATATTCGCCGAGCGCCTCTGGGTGTTTGCTCACTCTCGAAAATCCACGGCCGATACGAAAACCCTTGCCTTTGCCTGGTTCTCCGTGTGTATTGCCGCTTCCTGCCACTGGCAACGGAAACATCGCGCCGCCAACTCGGTCGAGGTTACCTGTGAACACATTTACGACATCTACGAGCCATGAAGCCGTGGTACCGAAAACCGTCGTGCAGGTGCCTATTCGTCCATAGACGGCAGCGCAACTCGCGTCGCGCAACTCGCGAGCAATTCGCAAAATTGTTTGCTCGTCAATGCCGGTTGGCACGGCAACAGCTTCAGCACTAAACGACGCAAGCGCCGCAACAAGTTGATCGAGACCATTTAGATATTTGCCGAGTCGCTGTCTTGCTAACTGCAAACCGTCATTTGCAAGCGTGTTGGCGATCGCTGCTAGCAACAACGCATCAGTGCCTGGTCGAATCGCCAACCATTCGTTGGCCTGCTCGGCTGTGCGACTTCTGCGCGGGTCAACAACAACGAGTTTGCCACCGCGTGCCTGCATCGCTTCAATGCGACCAGGAAAATCTGGAGCAGTGCACAGACTGCCATTTGATTCGTACGGATTTGCGCCGAGGATCAATAAATACTGGGTGCGATCAAGATCTGGCACAGGCACCGAACTTGGTGAACCGAACATCAGTCCAGACGAAACCTGTTTAGGAATTTGATCGACTGTAGAAGCACTGAATCTCTGTCGCGAGCCAATTGATTGCAACAAGACGCGATTAAAAGTCAACGACGACAAATTGTGCGCACCCGGGTTTCCTAAATACGTGCCAATTGATTCGCGACCAAAATTTTCAATCACTCGATTTAGACCCGCGTCGATGACTCGCCAGGCTTCATCCCAGGTTGCTTGCACATGCACGCCGTCGCGCTTGATCATCGGGGTCAACAATCGATCTGGATCATAATGAAGTTGCTTTAACGTGCTGCCCTTTGGGCAGATGAAACCTTTTGAGAAAACATCTTGCATGTCGCCGCGAATGTGCGTGACCTGATCATCTTTGACAGTGATTGCCAAACCACAACCAGCCTCACAAAGAGGACAGGTACGAAAGGCAGTTTTCTCAGAACCCACCTCAATATCATGCCCCATACAAATGCACAATCAGTTATCTACCATGCACACCTCATAGGCTGACCGACGTGCGACAGTTGCTACCCACTGCGAGCGACGCCGTCAATTTGCTCGAAATTTACGGGACGTCACGGTCGCGACACGCAAGCGGACGGCCATCGATCGGACTGTGCATGGTCATGAGCATCGATGGCTCAACAGTTGTTGAGGGTAAATCAGCTCTACTTTCAAACCCAACCGATAGAGATGTGCTTATTGCACTGCGTTCTGCGGCCGACACGATTGTTGTGGGCGCTGCAACTGTGCGTAAAGACATGTATGAAGTGCCATCAAAGAAAGGACTACGCATTGGCGTAGTCACGCGTACCGGAAACGTAGACCTAAGAACCGACCTTTTTACGAGTGGCGCTGGCTTTTTGATCATGCCAGAAGACTCGAAAACACCTGAAACCGAATTCGATCTCGAAATCATTCGCGCAGGTAGGGGCAATGTTGATTTAGAACTTGCAGTTCGACAACTACCTGGATCATTTATTCAACTCGAGGGCGGTGCGCTATTAAATGCTTCGATGTTCGCGGCCAATTTGGTTGACGAGATTAATTTGACGATCAGCCCTATGGTTACTGGGGCTGATAGCCCGCGGCTTGCAAACGGTGCACCCCCATTGCACAGCGACTATGAAGTAGCGCACATTCTCGAAGACAACGGATACTTGTTCATTCGCTATTTGCGAAAAAGTTAAAGCCTCGAATAATCGTTATTTACGAAGTTCTTTTTCGAGCAACGCCAGTTCGCGCTTAAAGTCTGCGACAGCATCAAAGTTTTTATAAACGCTGGCAAATCGCATGTAAGTGACTTCATCAATACTGCGCAACAAACTGAGCACGGCATGACCGACTTGATTGCTGGTCACATCGTCGCCCGTAAGTCTCATGTCGTCTTCGACACGCTCGGCAATCTCAATCAACACCGAGTCTTCGACTGGTCGACCTTTAGCAGCAGATTGCAGACCCCGAATGATTTTTGCTCGGTCGAATAATTCTTTGTCACCAGTGCGCTTAATTACATAGAGCGGCACTTCTTCTAGGCGTTCATAAGTTGTAAACCGGTGGCCGCACTTCAAACAAGAACGCCTCCGCCGAATTGAACTGCCCTCTTCTGATACGCGCGAGTCAATGACCTTAGTATCTTCGCATTGACAACTAACGCATCGCATCAACACAAGAATACTCGCAATTTTTGAATTGAATTTGAAACCGTTACCGGTTCGAATAACGGTTAAAAATTATGGAATGCGAACAAGTTGCCCAGTAGTGATTTGATCACCATTCATCAGCACTAACTGGTCGACCACTTCGGTGATGTTGCTATTTGGTGCAATGCGCTCGGCGATTGCCCAAAGTGTGTCGCCTGACTCAGCGATCACAAATTTTGGTGTCGCGAGATTTTCGGCAGTTGGACGATCGGCCGCAGCATTTGTGTCGAGCATTGCGAAGCTCACCGTGACGGCCAAAGCTGCCAAAGCCAACGAAACCATTGCTCGGCGACGGCGATAAACCGGTGCCATATTTCGACGACCTACCGCTGCAACTGGGAAGTTATTGATTGCTATTGCCATATAGATGCCTCTTTCGGGTTGATATTTCAGGGGTACTTCCGCTTACTTCCACCATAGCGAACGGGTGTTCGCGGTACAACCCTTTTTGCGAACATTTGTTCTCCGAACAGGTGTTTGACTTTAGAGGCGAACGGGCGTACGCTTTAAATATGAGCCCAAACACTGACCCCACCCCAATAAACGCCGCACAGGCTAAAAACAGCACCCTCACCGAGCGCCAGCGAGGCATCCTCGACTTCATCGTCTCTAACATGCGCGAACGGGGCTACCCGCCATCGGTACGCGAGATCGGCGAAGCCGTGGGTCTTAGTTCATCGGCCACAGTTCACAATCACCTAGCGGCACTTCAAAAACTCGGATACCTGCGCCGCGATCCGACAAAACCTCGCGCGATTGAAGTGCGTTATGAGGCGTCAAGTGGCGTCGCCATGGAGCACCGCCCGACAAAACATGTGCCTCTCGTTGGTGACGTTGCCGCTGGCGTCAACGTTCTGGCCCAAGAAAATGTTGAAGAACTTGTGCCACTGCCAATGGACTTCACCGGCGACGGCGAACTATTTATGTTGCGTGTGCGCGGAGATTCAATGATTGATGCTGGCATTTTGAACGGCGACTTTGTTGTTTGCAATTCACAATCGACAGCCAACAATGGCGACATCGTCATCGCGGGCATTCCGGGTGACGAAGCGACCATCAAAACGTTCTCGCGCAATGGCGGCCGCATCACGTTGACGCCATCAAACGCTTCGATGCAACCAATGGTGTTCAACAGCGACGAAGTTGTCGTTTACGGCAAACTCGTAACAGTTTTACGTCGCCTCTAAAAACTAAATTTACGGTTCGACGATCGCAAAGCCGGTCGAGAAATTATCTAGGTTGCCGAAGATCGTCAACATTGCGCCAGCATCACCGTCAATTGTGATCGTGCCGTTCTTTAGTTCGTCTACAAAAGTTGTTGTCTGCGCAATCACTTCTAAAAACAAATCGCGCGAAATTCTGACGGTTGCCGATGCAGAATCGCTGTGTCGCCCTCGGGTTGCATAAAGTGTGCGGTTCGAGACACCGAGAATCCATTTTTCGTCGGATGAGCCCACCATGTCGGTGAACAACCAGTTAATCGCTAGCGCTATGCCGCCAAGATTTTCAGAAATTGCGCGCACTCCGAGCACGTCAAAAACCTGCTCTATTGACATCGCCTTGATCAGACTGCGCGCGCGAACTCGCGCCTCGGTTCGCGGTGGAGGCCCATTGCGAAGTTCTTGAGCACCCATTAGATATGCATTACGAAAAGTCGCTGACTCAGATTGATAGCCGAGTTGCTCAAGCGCATCGGCTTGCAAGTTTCGTGCGCGCTGATTAGTCGGCTCGGCAAAAACCGCGTGATTGACAAGCTCAACTACCCAGCGATATTCGCCGACGTCAAAGTACCTTTGTGCGCTGTCAAGCAACGCGTCGATACCGCCGGCGAGTTCAAGATATTTGACCCCCGCCTGAGTCGGCGAAAGTTTGTTCAGGTTGGCAGGGTTGCCGTCGTACCAACTCAGATAGCGCTGATACACAGCCTTGATGTTGTGCACGAGATCGCCATAAAAGCCTCTGGTGTGCTCATGGGCTAAAAACTCGTCTGGCAACACCAACATTTCGGCAATCTCCAGTGCCGTCATTCCGTGATTGGCATGTCGCATCGTTTGATCGTGAATCCAGCGATAAAGATCACGCTGCAATGTCAGAAAGTCGCGCACATCTTGACGACCCCAACGCGGCCAAGTATGCGAGGTAAACAGCACATCAGTTTTGTCGGCAAAAAGTTCAATGCTCTCATTTATGTACTTAGACCAATTCAAAGCGTTGCGCACGAGTGCACCACGAATCGGCACCAAATTATGCATGGTATGCGAGCAATTTTCTGCCATGCATAGCCATCCAAAATCTGGAAAGAAAAAGTTCATCTCGGCGGGTGCTTCGGTTTCGGGTGTGAGCTGAAACACAATTCGCACCCCGTCAACTACAAGTTCTTCACCTGTATGCGTAATATCACGAGTCGGAGCCAACAATGATGGCGCCGCAGTTGGCACAGAATTGCCAAGCCCACTATCGACATGACCTTGCGGACCAGCTGGCAACAATGGACCGAACTGATATGTCGCTCGACGACTCATCGCCACGCCAGCGATCACGTTTTCGGCAATTGCCTCGTGCAAGAAACCGACAGGCGCAATTATCTGACACTTGCCAGATTCGACATCGGCTTTGGTTGTGACGCCGAGAACGCCCCCGAAGTGGTCGGCATGTGAATGTGTGTAGATCACGGCACTGACAGGTCGGCGTTCAACATGTTGTGACAGCAGTTCAAGACTTGCGCGGGCCGTGCTGTCCGAGGTCAACGGGTCAATTACTACCCAGCCCGTTGCGCCTTTGATGAAAGTTATATTTGAAATGTCATAACCACGCACTTGCCAAACATTTGGCGCAACTTCGAATAGACCGTGGTGCGCATTGAGCGTTGCATGTCGCCAAAGATGTGGATTAACAGTGTCGGGACATTCTCGCCCATCACGCAAAAATTCGTATGAACCAGTGTCAATTACTTTACGACCTCTTTCGTCGGTGATAGTTGGCTCTGTACGCGCGGCGATAAAACCGCGACGCACACGTACTAGATCTTCCGGGTCGAACCGGCGGGCATCGTTCGAAGAATTTTTTGTGCGCGTAATCTCAGACGCTTGTTTGGGTTTCACTTTATAGCACTCAAATCGCTATGAGCCATCAGGAGGAAAGTTCGCACCTCTGGCAATAGGAAAATATTTGTGATGAAACTGACCTGTTATTTCAAAGATCGCGGTGCCCATCGCGCCGTCAGAGGTTTTTACTTGCATCTCGCTCAACCCGCCACCAAGGACATTGTCTGCACGGTTTGCAATTTGGCTATAGCGCTGCGCCCAGCGACCAGTTGCCTCAACTGAAATTTTGCGACCACCCTGCAAGGTAAACACAACAGTGCCGGCCAACCCAACAACGTCGTCACCGAACTTTTCGTAAGAAATTGGCTTACCCGAACTATTCAGCCAATGAAGTTCATGCTGAAAATCGATTACAGGTATGGGCTCGCTGCCATCGCTTGGCGCCCAACATCCATCGGTATAGACACGTGCACCGTTCGGGTACTCCCAATGCCAAACACTGAGCATGCCCTCTTCGAGTTGAATCGGCATCCACATCCACAGCGGACATCGCGCATGGGCTCGAACACCCCACGAATGGTCACGTTGACCCCACCAATTGTCGACTTGAACGGTCTTGCCTTGAAAGGTATACGAACCGTTATAAAAGCCGCTTTGAAACATGTGCGACTGATCCCAAATGACTTCGTACTTTGCTTTCATCGTGCCACGTCGAAGCTGATAGGGCGCGGTGCGTGCGGTGAAGGTGATGTCGAAACTCACCGGAGTCTGCGCGCTTTGTGCTGCTACTAAATGAATTTTCTTGAGCGGCTCTTCAACATCGATCGTGATTGGCCCGACTTGAAAATTATCTTGATCACCTTCAACTTTGCGAGCGTGTCTGGCCATGATCGGCGACTCACCCACCCGTCCGAGTTGCAGTGAATCCATTTCTTGACGGGACGGAAAGTGCGCAAGTGTCAAGATCAAAACATCCCCAGGCTTCTCACGCTCATGCATGATGAAAAACAAACTCTCACGCCAATCTGGGTGAAAATGCAAAACATTCGGAAACGGCTCAGGTATCTGATGAGCAAATCTCTCGTCGAGCGCGGTGAATTTAGTCATGTGCGGGTCTCGTTTTCTAAGCGAATAGCTTTTCTGTTTCGAGGTCAAGCATTTGCTGACCGTGACGGTTTGCCATGACGGCAAACATGGCGTCACCGCGATCAGTTTGCTTTACGAGCATCGATGCGACGATAGCCATGATGTAGCCAGATGTGCCAAGCAGACGATATTGAGCCCAAATATCGTTGTGCGAAACGGCAATTTTTTGGGCTGTCAAGCGCTCGCAATAACTCTGAACCAGCATCTGTTCGTAATCACGGCGGCGGTCAACCGTGAAACTTGCACCGATGAAATAGCCTAAGTCGCTCGCACCGGGCATCGCGCCGACGGTCTGCCAGTCGACGACCTTGACGCCAATTTTTTCGCCTTGCGGTGTGAACAATAAATTGTCGAGCCGAAAATCACGGTGTGCAACCGTGAGCAATGTCGGAAATGCTGCGTAATACCGATCGATTTTTGAAACGAGTCTTTCGCCAAGACTAATTATCTCACCGTTGACTTTGTTAGAAAAGCGCTCGGCAAAACCAGTAAAGACCGATCGCAACAACTGGCCCGTTCCTGTTGCAACATTTACCGAGTGCTTTGGCAACCAAACTATTTGTTCGAGTTTTTCAGAACCCCACATTGGTGCATGCAGATTTACGAGTTGGTTTATCGCTGCATCTGCCTGTTCGACTGTCGCTCCGGTGATCTGATCACCCTGGGTCGCATCTTTAATGTCTTCAAGCACGAGTACAAAGTCATCAGATTTTGCGTCATACCAAACATGAAAACATTTTGGGGCATCAACTTTCAAGTCATTTCGCAAAGACGAATAAAAACTGGTTTCAAGTTCATAGCAGCGAGTTGCACGAGAAGCGCTGCGACTGTTTTCGTTTTGCGATGGTACCTTGACAACGACGCTTTCGAGTTTTTCGCCAGAATCTTGCGAAAAACTGACTCGATAACTCTCGGCCATCTGTCCAGTGCCAATTGGCATAATTGATTTGATTTTGAGTTTGGCGACACCAGAAATCGGAGCGAGAACCCGAGATAGATACTCACTGCTTATCCCTTTGTGAGAAGAGATATCGCCCATCGCTAAAACCTTAGGATAAAGCGATGATTTCTTTCAAAGTTGTGGCGCTAGCCGAACACCCACACCATTGGCAGACTGCCGCCGAGTGGTCTTTTAACGCCTGGCACCACGAGTTTCCGAGCGACACAGTGCAGACTTACTTGGATCAATACAAACTTGCTGCCAGCAAACCCGACACATTAATTGAGATTTATGCAGCCGTTGACGATGACGACAGGTTGCTTGGTGTTGCCACTCTTGTCGACAATGACGAATTGCCTGACGCCCCCGAACCTGGCCCGTGGTTAGCGGCAGTATTTGTCACACCCAACGCACGTAAAAACGGCGCCGGGTCGGCGCTGGTAGAACACGTGACTTCTCGGGCACGCACGCTCGGTCATCAGAAATTGTTTTTGTATACAGAGCACGCGCAAGACTGGTATCTAAGCAAAGGCTGGCGCAAAGTACGCGACACGATATTTCTCGGTTTGCACCACACCGTGATGCAACTCGATCTGGTTATTTAGTTAACGTCTCGTTTAGTTGTCGCTGGCGAACGCCCAGCGAGCTTCGACAGTCACTGAAACTTCTTGGGTGCCAAGATCTACGACGGTCTTGGAAGATTCACCAACCGCTAAATCCGCACGCAGCCATGGTTGTGGTGTCACACCAGAAGTTGCAAACTCGCGCACCGAAATGACATTGCCGAGATCTACGCCAAGCAGATCGGCGTAGTCCTCTGCTTTTTTCTTCGCGAGTTTGATCGCGGTTTCACGGGCCTGTTCAGCCGCATCTTTCGAATCGATCAAAATTGGCGTGAGCGTGTCGATCGATAAGTCTGTGCCGACGCTTGCAACAACTGCATCAACTACTTCACCGGCAGTTGCAGTGTCACGCAAGGTCACCGCAAACGATTGTGTTGCGCGAAAGCCGATTAAATCTTGTTTGCCATCTTGTGAGTACGAATATTCGGGATAAATACTGATGCTCTGCGTGGCAATGTCGTCATTGTCGATTTCTGATTCAGATAGGGCCGCTCGGGCTTTACTTGCCAACCCAGTTGCCCGCTCAAGCGCACCGCTCGACGTGGCGTTTATGGCGAAAACCGAAAAATTGAACTGCACTGC
>Ga0214923_10004830_pt1 | contig 16001 bp, 14 predicted proteins | sample LL1510_MetaG_FD_177993 | JGI IMG/M metagenome (GOLD analysis project Ga0214923, IMG submission 177993) | Freshwater microbial communities from Lake Lanier, Atlanta, Georgia, United States - LL-1510 | ecosystem: Environmental > Aquatic > Freshwater > Lake | place: USA: Georgia | collected...
AACAAGGTAGCCCTGGCCTTGAACGAGCAGGGTAAATCCCTCAAAGGTTCGATCGTCCTTCTGTTGGGCATTGCCTACAAAAAGGATATCGACGACTTGCGCGAATCCCCCGCTCTGGACATCATACGAATTCTCCAACAAAGAGGCGCTATCGTAAAATACCACGATCCATATTGTCCCGTGATCGCTGATGATGGGCATACCGACATTCCTTCTTTGCCGATCCATCACTCCGAATTAAGCGAAGAATTACTCCAAAATACGGACGCTGTGGTGGTGGTCACGGACCACAGTCTTCTTCCCTACCAGGCCTTGGCTGCTCAGTCCAAGGTGTGGGTTGATATGAGGGGTGTTTCTTAATATATTCTCTTAATGCAGAAGATTGCCATTATTGGCGGGGGTATTTTGGGTTTGGCTTTAGGGCATGAATTAACTAAAAAAAAATAATAGATATAAGGTATTTCTGTTTGAAAAAGAAGCAAGGCTGGGACAACATCAATCGGGAAACAATAGCGGAGTTTTGCATTGCGGATTGTATTACAAACCCGGTTCACTAAAGGCAAAATTGGCCGTTCAAGGAATCAGAGAAATGATTTCATTTTGTAAAGAACAAAAAATTCACTACGATGTATGCGGAAAGGTAGTAGTTGCCACAAATGAATATGAAGCAACACTACTTGATAATTTAGCGGACAGGGGGAAACAAAATGGATTAGTTGGATTAAAATACTTAAAATAAAAGCGAATTAAAGAAAAGGGAGCCTTATGTACAGTCCATAAAAACATTGTTGGTGCCCGAAGAGGGAATTGTTGATTATCAGCAGGTAATGGAAGCACTTGCCAAAAACATCATGAATGCAGGTGGAGAGATTCTTACGGGTAATCAAATAACGGGCATTAAACAATCTAACGATAATCAATTGGTCTTGCAGTCTGAGAAAAGCGAAAAGGCTTTTGATTTGGTAATCAATTGTACCGGATTGTTTACAGATCGTGTTTATAGACAATTAACGAGCAAGCCTTCTCCGATAAAAATTGTTCCTTTTAGGGGAGAGTATATGCATATTGCAGAAAAATACAAATCAATCGTTAATCACTTAATTTACCCGGTACCCGATCCCTCTTTTCCCTTTCTAGGAGTGCATTTTACAAGAATGATCCATGGAGGTAGAGAAGTTGGTCCCAATGCAGTTCTTGCGTTAAAAAGGGAAGGCTATAAGAATACTGATTTTTCGCTTAATGATGCAGTTGAGTCATTGACTTATCGAGGATTTCTAAATTTTTTTAGAAAAAACACATCTTTTGCTTTAGGAGAATTTTGGAGCTCGTTGTCATCGAAAGCATTTGTAAACAAAGCCAAAAAATTAATCCCTGATGTCGAAGAAAATATGTTCGAAAAAAGAGGCACTTCAGGGGTAAGGGCTCAAGCCATTAGTCCTTAAGGGGACTTAATCATGGATTTTAAAATCGTAAGGGAACAAAATCAGATACATGTACTTAATGCCCCTTCCCCTGGAGCAACCGCATCATTTGCAATAGCCAAACACATTGTAAATCAATATTTAGGTAATCAAAGAACAAATTAAAGGGATGAATACAACTAATAAGCGCAATCTTTGGATTGTCTATGACTAAAAATCTCACTCAACTCTTTGACAAAAAGGCATCAATTTTAGGTGTTTAATTAAACTGGTGTAAAACAAATTCTTATTACTAGCACACTTGTGCTTCAACACTAGACTATAAGCCGTGAACTGAATCGAAATATACCCCCACGTAGTGGTACAGCGATCCCCTATTTGGTCAATAATGCACATCGTAGGTCTAGGAAGAGGCACACGGAGAGACCCAAAATCCTTCAGAGACCCAAGGTACTCCAATCTTTCCGCCCCATTGAAGCAGCAGTCAGTCCAGTGAGTGAGAGCGCAAACAGGAAACTGTAAAAAAGGTAACAAACATTAAGATCGCTGTTTTAAAACTCTCTAAAGGGACCTTAATTGCGATAGATGACACCGCAAATGCGGTGCTAGGCGTGATTCCAGGGGACTGATTCACAACAGAGTAACACTAGTGACCAGGCTTTCGGTAGTCAACAAACGACAACGATTTGGTGATTTGGAAGGAGATATGATTTTTGGTTAAAATCATAAGTGACGCACTTACTCGTAACCGACCTCGCAAACTTACTTAGTCGAATAAAAAAATAACTCGCAAAGGCAGTCATTCAGTAGTCAATTTCCTCAAGTAAACTATCTCAACCAAAATGGTTGCGCTCCATACGCTTAATTTGATAATAATAATGTTTTAACTTGCCATCAATCGGTAATTGCAAAAGCACTTTATGTCGATACCTATTTTATTGGACCCTATATCAGTCAAGTTAAAGAAACCGTGGAAAATATATTAGGACAGCCTCAAGCGTTTCTCCCCTCAAAACGGATTTTCTACAAATATCACATGTGCGAATTAAGCAAGCAGAAAATTAACTCAACAACGGATCTGAAAGTTTATTTAACTATAAAACGCTTAGTTAGGTAGTACAAGGACAAAATGCACTTATTACTTGAACAAAAAAACTAATAAAAACATGAACAACATTTTACTCATTGGAGGTGCTGGATACGTTGGTACGGTAATAACGTCTCATTTTCTAAAACTTGGCTTTAACGTCAAAATATTGGATAATTTCGTTTATCAAAATCAAAAAGCCATAGAGGCATATTTAGGAGATGACAATTATGAGTTTCATTTTGGTGATCTCGGAGATGTAGCAGCATTAGAAAAGGCGTCGAATGGTGCTGAATATGTTGTAATCTTAGGTGGCCTTGTGGGTGATCCAATAACCAAAAAGTATCCAGAAGCATCGAATGCAATTAACGATTTGGGTATTCAAAGGTGTATTGATTTCTTTGGCGACAAAGCCATCAAAAATCTTATTTTTATCTCTACCTGTTCAAATTATGGTTTGATCGGCGAAAATGAGTTGGCTGATGAGGACTTTGAACTCAACCCTTTGTCACTCTATGCTAAAGCTAAAGTAGCAGCAGAGTTGCACTTAATGGGTAAAAAGGGTAAAGTTCAATACACGGGTACCGTGTTGCGCTTCGCAACCGCATTTGGCCTTTCGCCGCGGATGCGATTTGACTTAAGTGTTAGTGAGTTCGTAAGGGATTTATTTTTTGGAGAAGAATTGCTGGTTTTTGACGAGCATACTTGGAGACCATACTGCCATGTCCGTGACTTTGCGCGCCTCATTGAGGTAGTGATTTCGGCTAATCCAGAAGCAGTTAACTTTGAGGTTTTCAATGCTGGAGGGGAAGTAAATAACTTCACCAAAAAAATGATCGTAGATACTATAGCATCTTATCTACCCGAAGTAAAAATTAAATTCGGTGCCAACGGAAGTGATCCTAGGAATTATAAAGTATCATTTAAAAAAGTTAAAGACCGGTTGGGTTTTGAGCCTCGGTATTCAGTCAAAGATGGTATTGAGGAATTGATTTCAGCGCTCAAAATCGGAGTTTACGCTGATTCAATGAGTGACAAGAATAAATATGGAAATTACGAAATCAAATACTGATGTACGCTCAAACCATTGAATTCATAAGAGAACAATTTCGTTCTCAAGATTTTATCCCACTGCATGCGCCAGTTTTTCAGGGCAATGAGCGCAAGTATGTGATGGATACCTTGGAGTCTACATTTGTATCTTCAGTTGGGGCATATGTAGACAAGTCGGAGCAGAAGATGGCTGAAATAAGCGGTGCTAAGAAAGCGGTGGCCGTCGTAAACGGAACGTCAGGTTTACAGATTGCCATGCAATTGGCAGGCGTAAAGCCGGGAGATGAGGTGTTAACTCAGGCCTTGACTTTTGTAGCTACAGCCAATGCCATTCATTATACTGGTGCAGAGCCGGTGTTTTTGGATGTGGATTATGATACAATGGGACTTTCACCCAAGGCTGTGACTTCATTTTTAAAAGAAGTTGGAGAAAGACGCGAAACTGGCACTTTCAATAAAAAAACAGGTAAACGTATAGCTGCCTGTGTACCCATGCATACGTTCGGCTTTCCAGTTCATTTAGATGAGTTGATGACTGTTTGTAGCGAATGGAATATTCCTATGGTGGAAGATGCAGCGGAATCGCTTGGCAGTTATTACAGAGGTAAGCATACGGGCTCTTTTGGACAGCTGAGTGTATTTTCATTTAATGGTAATAAAATAGTTACTTGTGGTGGTGGTGGTATGATTGTCACCAAAGATGAAGAAATAGGTAAGTTGGGTAAACACTTGACCACAACGGCGAAGGTTCCTCACCCCTATGAATACGTACACGACCATGTGGGCTATAATTTTAGAATGCCTAATTTGAATGCCGCTTTGGTATGTGCGCAGCTGGAGCAGTTGAATGCATTTTTAGTAAATAAGAGAGCATTAGCAAATGCGTATGCTGAGTTTTTTGCCGGGCAGAGCATCATTTTCCGCAAGGAATTAGAAAATACAGAAGCCAATTATTGGTTGATGTGTGTAGAATTAGAAAACTTGGAGGAGCGCAATGCTTTTTTAAAAGCGACGAATGACGCTAAAATCATGACACGCCCCATTTGGCAATTGATGTATCGCTTGCCGATGTATCAACATTGTTACCGCGATGCACAAAAAAATGCGGAGTTTTTAGAAGAAAGAATAGTGAATATACCGAGCAGTGTCAGAATCTAAACAAGTTTTTATTTTCGGATATTCTGGTCACGCCTATGTGGTTATAGAGTCACTTCTTGATGCAGGATATGTAATATCAGGATATTTTGACTATAAAGTAGCAAATAAGAATCCATATAATTTGCCCTATTTGGGTCTTGAGGGCTTGGTAGATGTTAAGTCTATCGTACAAGATCATTTGGTTTTTCCCGCGGTTGGTGAAAATAGCATCCGGGAAAAGTTGGTTCACTTGTTTGATGGGTTCAATTTAAATCAATTTGTAGCAATTGACCCAAGTGCTCAAGTCTCCAAAACCGCACAAATTGGGACTTCAACCTATGTGGGTAAAAATGTTGCGATAAATGCACAAGCCGTAATTGGGCGCGGTGCCATAATAAATACAAAGGCGACTATCGAGCATGAATGCAGACTTGAAGATTTTGTACATATAGCCCCCAGTGCCATTTTGTGTGGAAATGTTTGTATTGAAAAAAAATCTTTTGTTGGAGCGAATGCCGTTGTAATACAGAATTTAAAAATCAGTTCAGGTGTAATTGTTGGTGCAGGGAGCGTTGTGAACCGATCGATTGAAGACATGGGGATTTTTGTAGGTAATCCAATCAGAAAATTGTGAATAAGAGCCAACTCGTTTTATCACTAGGACGTATAACTGTAATATTTTATAAACTCAAGAATTGATTAATTTTTCTGCATAAATCAGGCTGATTCAAGTTTAACTACAATCTATAAGTTTGTATTTAACATTCAATTCGCTATTTCTCACTAAATTTTATTTCAAAAGTAAAACCATGATCTTACCACAGGAAAGAATAATTTTTAAAGACGCAAATCTCATTCAAGCACTGAAGCAAATGGATGCTATTGACAAAAAATTATTACTTGTGATGGATGATGATAGGTTTTTGGGCTTGCTTAGTATAGGGGATATTCAACGAGCAATCATACAAAATCTGGAGCTTAATATTAGCGTCTCACAAATATTGCGTTCTAACATAAAGGTCGCCACTCCAAAGGATACTCTGGAAGACATTGAAAAAATGATGCGTGCCTTCCGTATGGAATTTTGTCCTGTGGTCAATGCTAAAGGCAAACTTGAAAGGGTATTTCTATGGGAAGATTTTTTTGGTGAAGAAAAGATTATTGTGAGCGAGCAATTTAAACTGCCCGTGGTAATAATGGCAGGAGGACAGGGCAGTAGGCTAAAGCCCATCACCAACGTTTTGCCCAAGCCACTCATGCCGCTTGATGATAAAACAATGCTCGAAGAAATCTTTGGCCGATTTAAAGCCTACGGATGCGATGAATTTTTCGTAAGTGTAAACTACAAAGCCGACCTAATCGAATACTATATAAACTCGTTAAACCTTCCGCTAAACATTTCTTTTTTTAGAGAACCTTCACCATTAGGTACAGCAGGAAGTCTTTCCTTACTCAAGGGAAGAATAAATACTACATTCTTTGTGAGCAACTGTGATATCATTATTGAACAGGACTATAGCGAGGTGCTGAAGTTTCATAAAAAAGGTGCTTTCGAAGTTACTGTTGTTGGTGCATTGAAACACTATTCCATCCCATATGGAACCCTAGAAACTGGAGAAAATGGCGAACTGATTCAGCTAAAGGAAAAACCGGACCACACCATTTTAACAAATAGCGGAATGTACATACTGGAGCCTCATCTCATTGATGAGATTCCGGGAGACAAGTTATTTCATATTACCCACCTAATTGATAATGTAATGAAACGAGGTGGCAAAGTGGGTGTTTTTCCCGTTTCGGAAAAATCTTGGAAAGACATGGGTGTTTGGGACGAATTCTTAAAGAACAAGGTGTCATGAGTATTTTGAAAAAGATATTAGAAAAGTTAGGTTTAATTCAAACATCACATGGCAAGTTGAATGTTTATTTTAAATCTTTGGGTTTACCAATTGGTTCGCACAATACCCAATTGGATGCTCTCACACCTTCACTTATAAAATTGGGAAAAAATTTTGTTTCAGCTCCAGGATCAAAAATAGTTTCACATGATTCAGGTCTAATTCTTTCTCATGGTCTGTTAAGATTTGGAAGAGTTGAGATTGGAGATAATGTGTTTTTGGGTACCAACAGTGTCATTTTGGCTGGAACGTTTGTTGGTGACAATTGTATTATTGGTGCTGGAGCTGTGGTGAAAGGTGTTTTTGAAGCCAATTCAGTAATTGCTGGCAACCCTGCTAAACGAATAATGTCTGTGGAAGAACTTTTGGAAAAAACCAGAGCTGGTACTGATTATATTGAGATTCCAGATTATCTAATGGCTAAGTTGAATGCGGGAAAGTTGACATTCGAAGAAAGAAGAGAAATTGAATTCATTGTGAATGAAAAGATTTCCAAAGGATAAACTAAAAGTGCTGTTCTCCAGTTTTGGAGGAAAGGGTTTAGGTTTATTATCATCTGTACTTGTTGTAAGGCTTCTTTCTACTGAAGATTTTGCTGAGTGGTCTTACTATAAATCTTTCATCACGTTTCTTTTGCCTATCGCTGGCTTGGGTATGGATCAGGTGTTTCTGCGCTACTCCTTTATCGAGGCAGTTGATAAGGTTAAGCTGAAAAGACAAACCTTTAGTATCGCTGTATTTTCGGGTGTATTTATTTCGCTTCTTGGGGCATTAGTGATTTTTAGGATAAGGCCAGCTGACTATGTAAATACTTTATTACTCCTTTTTGTTTTCCTGCAGTTAATTACTACTCAGTTCAACTTGTTTCAGATGTATTATTTCAGGATTTCAAATGATTTTTCAAAATATTCTTTAGTAGTTTTATTTTCTTCGGTATTTACAGCAACTGCCCTTATAGTTGGTGCATATATCAATGTTGAGACCATGGCCTTCTTGGCTGCAACAGGATATGTTATATATTATTGCTTGAGTCCGGCTAAAGTCACCATTAGTTTTAAATCCATAAAAACAATTACTAAAGAAAGGTTGAAATATGGGATAAGTATTGGATTAGGAGGGGTGTTCAACAAAGCAATTTTTGTTTTTGACATAATTTACATTGGTAACATATTGAATAACCAAGAATTGTTGGCAGGGTACAAAGTTGCTTCTATTATTCCTTTTAATCTAATGCTGGTATCTGGAGCCATACTTACTGTGGATTTTGGTGATTTTGTAAATTTTAATAGGAAAGAGTTATTGAGCTATTTGTGGAGTTATTGGAAGAAGACTGGCTTATTTCTAATACCTGTCGGCCTTTTACTTTACTTTTTTGCTGATTTAATTATTGGAGCTCTCTTTGGATTAAGATATGCGCCTTACGGTGATTTGATTATGTATTATTATTTATTTATAGCGGTTGTAATTATACTGCGGTCTCCTGTGGGTCAAATGCTCAACGCTATGGGGCATGCCAATTATAATGCCATTATGACTATTGCTCAGGTGATGTTGCTCGGAGCTTTGTTTATAGTGCCATTTGAAATTACTGTGGTGCAAATGATTCTATATTTTACATTTACGGTCATTTTGCTATCAGGTCTTCAACTCATTAAACTCCTTCGCTTGTGAAAGTTATAATTATTGGGCAGTGCCAAGGTGGTAATGCTAAGCTTTGGCAAGATTTTTTAGAAAATTATAAAGGATTTAAACTAGTACACTACGTTTGTCGTAATAGATGTCAATCAGATTTTAACATTAAATCGAATAGAAAAAGAGTATTTCGTTTTTATAATTTATTTGTACACTTTCCATTAATTCAAAAGGTGTGGGTTAGGCTTGTTTCATTGATTGTTTTGCCCCTTTTTATACGACTGATGGATAAGATGTTTAAGTATGACATTATTCATTTTCAAGGGAATTATGAACCAGAGTTTAATTTTCGATTGATGAATGCTACCAAAGCCAAAGCTGTAATTACAATTTATGGCAGTGATTTTTATCAGCGTTACTTAAAGGGAGACGATTCGTACATACGTTCTTTTGAAAGAACTATTAATCGTGCAAATCACATTTTATTTAACTTTGAAAAAGCTAGACAAGATTTTCTTCAAAAAATTAATATACCGGTAAAATGCAGCGTCGGTTGTATTGGCGTAAATGATTTTTGGTCAACGCCGGTGGTAGAGAAATTCGCCAAGGACAGTGGTGTAACGCGCCTCCTTTCTGCTCGATGCATGTATGCTTATAATAATGTTGAGGTTTTGGTCGATTCTTTCATTGATCTCTATGCGAATAATTCGGCTTATGAATTGTATCTGATCAATGGCTATGGTTGGGACGGGCCTGTGAAGGAGAGTATCATTAAAAAGGTTAAGACCGTCTCCAATATTCATGCGGTTGTAGGAAAGTGGATTACTGATGATGAGTTGAAAAAATATTATGATTTGTGCGATTATAATTTCTGTATTGGCTCTACTGATCAGTTGTCAGTAAGTATAGTTTACGGATTTATGCACAAGTCCATGAATATTTTATCTCCCTTGGATAACTACAAAGAATTAGATGTTTTACAATTCAGGTCTCATTATTTTCTCGAAGAGGTATCTCATAAGTCAATCAAGGGGTTATTAAGAAGTTTGCCTAAGAGAGACTCGAGTTTACTTGAGGATGATAGAATTAAGGCAATTGAGATTTTTTCGTTTGCAAATAGATTTGAGAATACAAAGCGTGTATTTGATTCACTTCTGAAGTTAAACGATTAATTGTATTTATGTTTAAAGAGATGGCAGCAATAAGGAATAAAGAAATTTTTGATTTTCTTGATGAGCAAAAGGAAATCTTATTAAAGATTTACAATGACAAAGGGAGTCAGGGCTTACGAGGTCATAACGGGCCGTATAAAGATCAGGAAACCGGCATTAGAGGTCAGGCTCATTTGGTTGTTTTACTTTCAAATTTAGATAGGGCACGTCATGAAAAGGTTCATGAAAGTATTGTGATTAAATTGGTGAATGATATATTAAATAGTTCCTATAGAAAAGATAAAATTGTATTTATTCAACGTAACAAACCAGGAAAGGATGAAATTAATGGCGTGATTGGAATTGCATGGATTATTGAGGCAATGTCCTGTGCGGTTGAGGTATATGGGATTGAATCCGCAAAACACTTTTTGTCTACAGTGGAAGATTCTTTGCAATTTGATCTCAAAAGATCTCTGTGGTATCGTCCAGATGTTTGCAGTAGTAAATACACAAATACAATAGACGAGACCTTTAATCATCAATTGTGGTTGGCCTATTCGTTAATATATTCATCTAAGGTCTTAGGTGCTCCTATAAGTTCAAATGTCAGAGCATTTTTTCATCGACTGAATTTGAATATGTTGGTCAGAAACGATGGGTTGATAGGACATCAAGTTGGAGTTAATGATACAATTTTTAATGCCTTGAAACACCAGGTCAAGCTTTGGAGGAATGTGTTTTTATCATTAGTTGCCAAACGCTCCCTGAGGTATAAGGAATATGGTTATCATCTGTTTAATATGTACGCTTTTGCGAGAATAGAAAACTTGGGTTTTGGTTTTTTGTTTCATCAGAATCGCGGGTTTAAAAAAGCGATACTCTTTTGTACAAAAGATGTTTTATTGAAGAGTCTACTGATAAATCGAGATCGTGTTGATTTCTATATCCGAGATAATGATTCTGGATTAATGTATAATCGGTATGGATTTCCATATAATGTTTCTGGTTTTGAGTTTTTATATGTCAACAAGGTGTTTAACTTAAATTGTCAAAAAATACTCGAAACGGAATATTGGGAAGCCCAGTTAAATTGTTTTGGAATAATTGATAAAACCAATGTTAATAAATCAAAAATAATTTCAGAAGATGAGTTGAATTTGTTTTTGCGCTCGTATGAATTGAGTAATGTCCTTAACAGTTAGTTTTGAAAAATGTAAAAAATATATTTCTGATTTTTTATGCACTGATACCGCTATCGGCGTATCAATTTTCGATTGGAATTGGTATTTCCTTAGACAGGATTTTGCTTCCTTTGGTGTTGATATTAGTTTTGACTCTCAGATTTGATAAAGTCCATGGGCTATTAACGGTTTTATTTTTGCTGTTCTCAAGTTCGGTTTTTTCTATTTTGTTCTCTAATTCATATGAATGGGTTGGATTCTATAAGTTAGGGCCAAGTTGGTTTCAATCAATAATTGTGTTCGTATTCTCGGTATTAGTGGCTGAAAAATTTGGCGAATTTTGGGTTAGGCGTATTTTCTTATTGAACCTGTTAGTTTTGTTTTTCTTTGCATGCTATGGTTTTTGGTATAGGTATATTTTGGATGACGTTAATGTTATTTATCCGTTTTCATCATATTTGCCAGACCTGCTAGACAACAAACATAAATGGACGATGCTTTATCATAAAAGATTGTTTTTTCCCTTTTCTTCAGCTCCAAGATTAGGATTTGTTGCGGGGTTTTTGACAATCTATTATATTTTTTTCTCTCCTGAAACTAGGCGTCGTTTTTTCTTTGTTGCAGCATCATTGTTCATTTTGATAGTGACAATTTCGCGCGGCCCCATGCTTTCGCTCTTTCTATCGATATTCCTAGTACTTGTCTTTACTAATTTCTATCGAGGACGATTTTTTCCGTTATTGATTTCTACTATTTTCATATCAGTTTTATTTGTATTGATTGGTTATGTGGATTTGTCAGACTCCTCGAAATTTGAAAGATTATTTTCTTTGAGTGCTGAAGATGAATCTTTGCAGGGGCATTTAGGTATACGTTTAAGGGTTTTGAATTTGGTTTTTAATAATTCTGTTGTAAATATGTTTTTTGGTTATGGTCTTGGTCAGACTGAACCACTCCTTAACGTATCGAGTGCCCATTCTTCATATTTTACTCAGCTTTTTGAACAAGGGCTTTTTGGTATTTTTTCTTATGCTCTTGTTTATCTTTTAATTCTAAGAAATGCGTGGTTGTTATATAAAGTCAAACCAAGCAGAAGAGCTTTAGGGCTGTTCGTGTTGGCCGTATATCTAACTCTTATTCATTTTGCCTACGATGCTATTTCTATGGTGATTCTATGGGCGTACAATGGCTTGGTTTGGGGTTTAATTAATTTTGAAAAAAAATATGGTGAATATAAATGTCGTGGTTCCATGTTATAATGGACGGGAATTTATTCCTGTGTTTTTTGATAGCATAGCCCGGTTGATTATTCCAGATAATCTTTTGCTTCATTTAATTCTTGTAGATAATGGTAGTGCCGACGATTCTTTGACTTTGCTTAAAAAGTTTTCATTAGAACAAAAGAAAATAGAAATAACTGTTCTTGAATTGTGTAGCGTCAAGAGTTCTTATGCCGCACGGAACTTTGGAGCTAATTATGCCAAGTGTGATTACTTGTTATTTACAGATATAGATTGCTTTTTTCCAGATGATTATTTTATTAAACTAATAGAGTTTATTGAAGAAGGAAGTTCTGATTTTGTTATGGCCGGCAACGTGCTGTTGCGACTTTCAAATATGGCTAATGTTTTTGAGTGTTATGATTATTTATTAGGCTTTAACCTTCAGGCGTATAGTAGAGAAAAAACGGGGGTGACGGCCAATACGATTGTTCCTTATAATGTATTTTTGCAACAAGGTGGGTTTGATATCGTTGAGAGTGGTGGGGATAGAGCTTTTTTTAAACGTGTTGTGAATGAACTAAATGTTCATTTTATATATGCTGAGAAATTGTATGTTTATCATCCTTGCCGTAAGAGTTATCAAGAAATTCTTTCCAAGGCAAGAAGAGTTGGCAGAGGACAGGTAGCGAATTATAAAAAATATAGTTTGATAGATAGACAAAAAAGATTTTTAATGACAATTGTATCTAGTTTAGTTCAATTCCATCAAATTAAAATTCTTTTTTCTAAGCGAAAGTTTGTACTGGGTTTAAATTCATCAAAAAGGATATTGCTGATCCTTTTGGTTTTTTGGTTGGGTTTATACAGTAGGATGTACATTTTAGTACAAATGATTTCCAAAAATTAACTATTAATCATGGCAAAAGTTATATTGCAAATAGCGAATGATTATTCTGGTTCTAAAGTATACAAGAACTTATTTTTGGAATTTGATAAGTTTGGATTAGAGCAAGTTGTATACACGGCTATTAGGCGTAATGATTTAGTTGATCGAAATTCTGTGTCTTTTCAAAGTCCATTTTCTAGGATCTTATATAGAGATATATTAAAGTGGATGGATAGATGGTTGTATTATTCAAAAATAAATAAGATTTACATTGATGTTTTAAGATGTGTAAATGTTAGCTCCTTAAGTGTAATTCATGCCCATACCTGGTTTAGTGATGGTGGTGTGGCGTTTCTCCTTCATCGGAAGTTAAAATTACCATTTCATGTGACTGTGAGAAGTACGGATTTGTTTGTGTTCTTTAAATTTTTTCCGTTTTTAAGAGGGTTTGCTAAACGAATCTTGCTAGCAGCAGATAGTGTAATTTTTGTTTCTCCTGCATTATTATTGCGCTTTAGGTCTTTGGTAGGTGAAAATTTCTATAGTAAGATTAGTAACAAAATTAATGTTTTGCCTAATGGCGTTGATGATTTCTGGTTGAATAATAAATCTGTTTTCAAAAATTCTCTGTCTACCCCTATTCGTGCTTTATATGTTGGTACTTTTATCAAAAGAAAGAATGTAGTAAGCGTTATTGATGCGATTAAATTATTACGCGAAAAGGGTTTTTTAATCGAATTAATATTAGTTGGTGGAGGGGGGGCTCAACACAAAGGGGTAATGAAAATTATAGATGACTTACATTATGTAAATTACTTAGGTAAGATTCCGGATTTAACTGAAATGTTACGGATTTACAGATATTCTGATTTTTTTGTCATGCCGTCCTATGGAGAGACTTTTGGTTTGGTTTACATAGAGGCATTATTACAAGGATGCCCAGTTATTTATTTGAAGGATGATGCAATTGATGGACTCTATGATTTTAAAATTGGAAGTGTGGCACAGAATAGTTCTACGAATGCTGTTTTTAATGCTATAAATGATTTAATTGTTAATTATGATTTACTGGAAATTAATCAGGAACTTATCGCTTGTGAACATAATTGGAATTTTATCGCCAAGAAGTTTTTGAAAATTTACGGAATCAAATGATTTTATTATATCTCCACCAATACTTTAAATTTCCTTCAGAATCTGGAGGTACTCGTTCTTTTGACTTGGCGTCAAGTTTTGTTCAATCTGGCATTGATGTTCATGTAATTACAACTACATCGGATGAAAAATTCAGGTCTAATAGGCGATGGAGTCTTTATAAACAATGTGAGATAAGTGTCCATTATTTATTTTTGCCCTATAGTAATGATTTGCCATATTTCAAAAGAATTTTGGCGTTTGTGAAGTTTGTTTGGTTCGCCACCTTCAAAGTATTATCGTTTAATTGTGATTTAGTACTTGCGTCTTCTACTCCTTTGACTATTGGTATACCTGCAATAATTAATAAATGGTTACAGAGAACCCCATTTGTTTTTGAAGTTAGGGATGTATGGCCGGAAGCGGTCATTGCTGTCGGCGCGATAACAAATCCTTTGGCAAAAAAGATCTTGTTTTTTTTGGAACGACTTATTTATGCCAATGCTGAAGCAATAATTCCACTTTCGGAAGATATGAAATCCTCGATTGTTAAACGTTTTCCTGATGTTGTTCTGAATAAAAAAATATGTGTTATTGAGAACATAGCAGAAATTTATCGATTTCAAAAAGGCTTTGTAAATGGAAGGAATTTGTTAGAAACTAAATTGGGCTTTGCGCCCCGTTTCACAGTTCTGTATGCAGGAACATTTGGACGAGTTAATGGTATAGAATATGTTATTCGCCTGGCAAGAAGAACACTTCCCTTAGATAGTACTTTAGTGTATGTTTTGATTGGTGATGGCGCGTACAAATCAGTTGTGAAAGATTTGGCTATCGATGAAAATGTCATTGGAAGGAATGTTTTTCTTTGTGATTCGGTATCTAAGGAGGAATTACCGCAATTGTACCATGAAGCCAATATGGGGAGTTCTTTTGTTATACCGATTAGGGAATTGTGGGCAAATTCTGCGAACAAATTTTTTGATACTCTCGCGGCAGGTAAACCTATATTAATTAATTATGAGGGTTGGCAAAAGAACATTATTTCAAAGTATAATGTTGGATATGTTTTACCTGAAACATTGAGTGATTTAGAGGTATTGAGATTTGTTGATTACACTAAAAATGACACGCTAATCAAAGCACAACAAATTCATTCACTAGAATTAGCGACTAAAGAGTATTCTTTAGAAGCTGCATCAGAAAAATACATAAATGTATTTAAATCAATTGTTTATGTATAATAAATTGACAAAGCCCTTTCTTGATAAGGTAATTTCCTTTTTATTATTACTCATTTTGTTTATTCCACTTCTTCTTGTCGCCGCTGCACTGTGTGTGACAAACGGGAGAAGTGGTGTTTTTTTTCTACAAATTAGGCCTGGAAAAAGTGAAAAGTTATTTTCCATTGTTAAATTTAAGACAATGAGTGATGAAATGCGGGAAGATGGTAAGCTATTGCCGGATTCATTACGATTGACTAGGATAGGGAGGATTGTCAGAAAGACTTCTATAGATGAACTGCCTCAGCTTATTAATGTTCTAAAAGGCGACATGAGCATAATTGGTCCACGGCCTTTATTAGTTGAATATTTGCCTTTGTACAACGAACACCAAAAGCGTCGCCATGAGGTCAAACCCGGTATCACTGGCTGGGCTCAGGTAAATGGGCGTAATGCAATTAGCTGGCAGGAGAAATTCGATTTGGATGTTTGGTATGTTGATCATTGTTCTTTTGGCTTGGATATGAAGATTCTATGGCTCACCATCCTGAAGGTATTTAAGCGCGAAGGTATAAATCAAACTGGGCAGGCAACAGTAGAAAAATTTAACGGTCATAATTAGTGGTTATCTACGGCGCAAGTGGTCATGGCCTAGTTATCAGGGATCTTTTATACCAAAATGGAATTCAACATTGGCAATTTGTGGATGATGAGCCCAAGGATGGTTGGTACGGGGAATCCGTAACGCATCCAACAAGCATTATCCTTCACAAAGATGTAAAAGCTATTTTGGCGGTCGGTAACAATCGCATTCGAAAAGAACTTTCTAATCGGTACAATTTAGACTATCAAAAAATCGCCCACCCATCGGTCATTCATTCCTTACCCTCCAATCAAATTGGGATAGGGACCGTCATGATGGCGGGTGTTGTTATAAATCCAGAGGTTTGGATTGGGCGTCATTGCATTTTG
>Ga0214923_10004834_pt1 | contig 15994 bp, 20 predicted proteins | sample LL1510_MetaG_FD_177993 | JGI IMG/M metagenome (GOLD analysis project Ga0214923, IMG submission 177993) | Freshwater microbial communities from Lake Lanier, Atlanta, Georgia, United States - LL-1510 | ecosystem: Environmental > Aquatic > Freshwater > Lake | place: USA: Georgia | collected...
AGTTGGTATATTGTTTGTCGCATTAATAGCGTTATCTATTTTTTTGTTTACCTTAAATAAATCTATATATTCTTCTGATTGCTTACATTTACAGAAGGACTAAACCGATGAGGTAACGCACGAATGCCTTCTCCCGTAATTCCATAAATGGATCCGAAATTAAAAGCGTAACGTGAAGACCTACCGCGATAAATGTAACGAGTTGGAGTTCCCATTAAACCAGGAACTTTAGCGTAAATAGTTTCAGTTAAAGTCTGACAATATACGGGAGGATTGTATCTCCACTCCGCTCTTGTTACTTCTGTAGCACCAGGTGTCGCTGTGGTAGTTAAAAGAGTACCCATTTGACGTGGGTGTGCCACGCCGCCGCCAGTAGTTCCTTCGGCTGACGTATTTTCCGCAGGAGTGTTGTATGGGTCGTAAGATTGACTAGATGGAGCATTTCCAAAATAATACGTGTATGCACCCGTATCCCTAACACCAAAAAGAGGATTATAAGTTGTTGAAACCTTGGCGTTAGCTATTTTTTGGGTTGTAAATCCTCTAAAACCGTTGTAAATACTCATTTCTCCGCTTGGAGAATAATAAGTAAAGTTATAATCTGACCAATAACCAGAAACTGCAACAGGTACTGCCCGCCAACTATCGACTATGTAGGCACCTGAGTTAGGAGGACCTATAACGGGGCGTCCATAGTCAGCGCCAAAGTCGTTAACACCGTACCATGACACTTGATTTCCTAGCGAATCGACGTAACCGCTAGAAACGACTAGGTATTTTTGAGCTAAAGCCAGATCATCGCCAGCACGATAGGGTCCAGACTGTTGCTGATGCAGTCCGGTGTCGTACTTATAGTTAACGAGAGAAATGTAACCCACGAGGACTCAACAGAGGGCTACTTTAAGTATACCTAGTTAAATTATTCGGCTGGAGGTTGTCTTTTAGAGTCCACCATGACAATATCTAAAGCAATTTTTTCCATATCTGACTTGTACTCTTCTTTTACAGAGGCAAGTTCTTTTTTTAGCTCCTCTAACTGAGCTAAAAGTGCTGAATTGTCTGAAGACTCGCGACGACGAGTGTGTCCAATAGGAAGAACCATGGTTAGTCTCTTTTACTATTAGTGTACTGCTGGGCTTTTCTTTTAGCACTAACCCTTTCGGGTAAATTACCATGAGTTTTTTCTTCATACTCACGGACTGTTGCTTTAGGGATTTCCCCACGCTCAGCCATTGCGTAAAATTTACGTCTTTGAGCTTCTGATTTAAAAGGAGCCATAGAAAAACCCCCGTTTCCGGGGGAATTTTAGTGTTAAAAGGTAAATTAAGCGGCGTCTAAGAACAAGAGCTTCTGACGGAAAGCATCAGGACTCATTTGACTTAGGTAACGCCAAGCTTGCTCGGGATTCTGATTCATGGTTTGGGCAAAGCCATTCCACTGAGAATCAGGATCGTTACGAACTGCGCCTGCAGAAGCAGGAACAGCAGGCATGTCATAACGAGGTTGATAAGCTGCTTGCTGAGCAGAATAACCAGAGTTATCTGCATCTACTGGATACACTTCGGTGAAGAACCGGTTGGTGTAATCAGCTAGTTGATCAGGATCAGTAAGAATATGCTCCATTGCAGCGCCACGTGTGGCGATGGAGTTCATATTTTCGTTCTGAGCAATCAGAGCGTCTTCGAGGGTAACAGCATATTGATTAAGGATGCCGGGGGCCTCGATGCCGAAGTGATTAACGACCTGAGCGCTTGCGGGGCTTAGTTGGGGGGCTTGGCTGCGCCCCGTAGAAGCCTGAGAGGAAGCTTGGGTCGTAGAGACGTTGTTGGAGTAAGTCGGGGCTGCCGTAGGCGTTTGGTACGCCCATGGTTGGGCCTGTAAAGGCTGACTGTACTGTGGAATAGCCTGTTGCGTCGTCGCGTATTGTGGAGACGGTGCTGTTTGGCTGGGGAGAGGTGACATCCTGGATACCACCCTCTCCAAGCTGCCCATTGCTGCTTCCCACGGATTGTTCGGGGAGTAAGCGGACGGAGACTGGTTGTACTGGTTGCTGGTAGAAGGGACCGAACCCTGTGTTGCCTGCGACGGCATTTGGGCTGTAGGTACCGAAGCTACCGCCGGGGTACTGGTTTGCGCCACCCACTGCGGGTAAGCGGTTGAGCCCTGGTCCATTGCTGGCGCCGCCGAGGGGGCTGCTGCCGCTACCGGGCTCGGGATCGAAGCTTGGATCTGCTGGCTCATAGCTACCCGAGTAGGTTAGTTCTTGCGCGAGGTGGTCAAACGTCCTGTATAACAGGGGCGTTATGTTTAATCTAGGATCAGCCCCTAGAGGTTGATCTGGGGCGAGGGGATGTGGCGTTTGCAACATCTGTGATAATAATACTAAAAATTGTTGCATTGCGCTTTGAGTTTGTTGAATCATCCTGAAAGGAAATCCTTTTAACATTTCCTCTCGCTCAGTATCCGTTTTATCCGGGAATAAATAACGTAAAGCTTCGACACTATCGACCCCTAATTCCTGCAAATTTCGGACAACAATAGATTTTTGGTTTATATCGTAAGCCGTGTCCTCATAGACATCACCCTGAAAGCGGTACGCAACAGTACGATCTCCATCCGGAGGTAAACCAAAAACACCACGTGGGACTGCAGAAGCGGAAAGCGCTTCTTGCATCATTTGTTTTAGTTTTTGATCAAACTTTTGCTGCTCTACTTCAAAGCGAATTGTCTCTTCGGATGAATCATTGACAGCAGGTTTAGGCTTTTTGAGCTTAACCACAGCGGCAAAACTATCTTTAAAAGTTTCTTCTTGATGGTAAATAATCATTTCTAACAACTTACAGAACCCGTACACCAAGAAACTTTTATTTTTTCTTAGTGCTGTAGCTTGAGCGCGGCCCATTAAACCCTTAATTTCTGTGGCAGTGGCACCAGCAGAAACTGAAATTTCATCAACACCGCCTAATGCTGTCCGAATTTCTTCACGCAGCATCAAAGACCACCGATTCATATCCCCGTTAACAGGATCCGGTGTCATGTAACCGACACGATCTGAAGGTTCGACGTTGGCAATAATTCGAGGAACTCTTAGCCCGCCCATCAAACCACTAGAACCAAAAGGCTCGCTTACTCGTGTCGAGGGCGTATCGCGACCAGCAAATCCACTTTGACTACTAATTGTTGGACGGAAAGTGCGATCAGAGTCGCTAGCTTCGACAAGATCACTACGAGGACGTGAACTAATAAGTGTTGGATTACCAAAAAATTCAATATTTTTAGCAATGTTCGTATTTAAAGTGTCGTGAAGAACAATTTGTTCCATAAAAGGATCAAATTCGCCTTCACCAGAAGTGCCGCTGCTGTCTGGTTTGTTAAGAACCTCAACAGCAGGTATAAAGCCCAGCGTATTTTCCCGTGTATTTTTTGAAGTAACAAGTCCCCCTGGCTCTAAGTCAAAACTCAACTCTGTATTAGATTCAAATTCAGATATACGTTTTTCAGTAATAGAAATTCGGACATAACGCTCGTTTAAACCTGCTGTGTCAGAAGGTAAACCAATGTTAGAACTACGAATTTTATATTTATAAATTATTACAACTTCATCTAAGTTTCCGTTTACATCGTGGTAAACACGGTACTGATCTTTAGAAAAAAAGTATATTTGATACTTTAATTTAGGGTCAGGTCGAAAATAAAATAAACCACATCCGTCGATTAAAAAATTACGAATAATCGAAGGAAAACGTATATCAATTTTATTTAATGTAATCAAGCTATCTAAAAATTTAGCTCTAGCTTTATAAGTGTCTTGTTCGCAATAAAAAGTCAAGCCCTTCTTAATCATCAACAGCGTCATTTGCTGGATGTGACTAAGAACGACTAAAGTAGACGCTTGTTTGGATCTATCTTGAGTCCGCGAAGCCTCAAGAATTTCTTGAAAGCGTTGACGGACTCCGATCTGGTCAGCCATTCTGTTAACTACACAACGAAGTTAAAAATTTAAAATTAAACTTTTTTACCGGCAGCTTTAACTTTTTTAGCTTTCCTCAAAGCTTCTTTACGTTTTTCCATTTTCTCATCTTTGTCGCTTTTACCTTCCTTGTCCTCATTCTTACGCTCAAAGTGTTCGCGTAACTGTTCGGGCATCCGGTTAGCCATTTGGAAGCAGATAATTTCTTACTCTATCTAGTTTAAACAACTCTGGCGGTAATAGGTCATGTGGGTACGCTTGTAAAATATGATCTTTTCGACCTAAAGGATCTGTGCTTCCAGGTAAAGCTTTATAAGAATCTAAAAAATCTAACATTTCTTGGCTGTAGGCAGGAGCATGTGCGTTAGGGATATCGTCGTAGCAATGAGAAAACGATGTGAGTTTTCGTTTCATTCGAGTTGAGTCACCCATCCAAGAAAAATGCCAACCACAATCACAATCCCCTACAACAAGACCATTGTCCTTCATTCGAATTTGCGAAGGTGTTTCTTCTAAATGGTTATATAAAACCACGGTGCCACAAGTCCAATTATTTGGGGGTTTGGAAGGATCCCCTTTTGGGTCAATAACTCTAAGATCTGCTCTCCCGTAAAACATAGGCATCGATAGACGTACACACCGGTCTGGATTTGCCTTTGCAATTTCGACTGCTTGTAAAACCGCCTCCGGTTTCGGTATTTCATCGACATCACTAAAGAAAAAGACGGAATCTGGTGGAGTTAAACGCATTCCCACAGCGAGAGCATCACGTTGTGCGTATTCCCGTACCCATGGGTTAGGAGCTACTTCTTTAGAGGGCAACTCAACGTGAAGAACTTGTATTTTTTCTTCAGGTAAACCTAGTTCTCGAATTGTATCAAGACAAGTAAAAGGTTTTGGGTCCCCTTTAAACGTCAAATTTCCATCCGTAATAATGAAACCATCAACAATATCTTTTAAAAGATTTACCCTTAGTTCAAGGAGTTCTTTTTCGTCAAAATATAAAAAACAATCGTAGAGCACGACCTTTAGGCAAGTGTCACTATGATGTTAGCATTGATTTGGTTGGATTACCACCCCCCGCTCGCACTACAAAAGAACTTTGTGTTGGTCTTCTCTGAGTTGCCTTATTGATTGAAGACTGAATTAGCCTATTTTTTACATTTTCCATAAACGTTTGGGAATTATGCATCGGTGAATCAGGCTCGTAAGCTTCTTTTCGTGTAGGAAAAAAATCGTGCCTCATTGGTTGATCTACACTGCGTTGATATTGAGTTTGTTGACCTGCGGCAGTTTCTTGTTTTGCAAAAGCATCCGAGAAAAAATCTCTAGCTTGATTAAAAGGGTTAGACATAATCAGCTTGTTTTTTTCTTAATATACTCAGAAGCTCGCCTACGAGCTTCACGAGCTTTTTCTGTATTAGGAACGTGAGTATTGACGGGTTTATTACCAGCCGTTTCTTTTTTCTTTTTTTCGTCTGTTTCACGTCTTTCGGCAGGGCTCATTTGTGCCCACGCTGAACGAGGTAAATAACGTTCTGTGCGCCCATGCTCGCGAGCTAAATCAGGCATTTCTCCTTTCCTCGTCCCTGACCTTTTCTTGAATTGCTCTAAAAAGTAAATCTTCTGTTGTAGACGCAATGATTTTAGCTAAAGTTGGATCTAACGAATCAGAACTAAACCTAGACCTACTTTTAGTAAGTCCTCTAAGCATATCACTAGACGTAGGTAAATTACGCTCTAGATAGCTTTTACCTGTTCCAGTTAAAGCATCGACAAATGATTGGGGGTTCATTGTTTTCCTCGGTTGGATTCGTACTCTTCTTTAGTCTGCCAATCTTCTTTACCCCATTGGTGTAGACGATTGCTTTCGGATTTTTTTCCTTCATAGGAACCGCCAGCATCTTTATAATACTTCACAGCAAGCTGCATGGCACGAGCACTATGCCCTCCCATTTTTTTACGGGCTCGTGCTTTTGCTTGTGCCCATTTTTCAGGGTCACGTTTTTTAGCAATGTCTGCCATTAGTAAAGAACGTATACGTGATCTATTGTGCTTACTCCACTTATTGCCGTGGCAGATAGAGGTAACAATACGTCTGTACGGATATGATCAAAACTAATAAAAGACCTGGGAGAATCAGCTAATTCAACAACTAAAGTTTTGTCTGCATTCTTGTTCGATGACTCCACATACAAAGCTCTACATGCAGGAAAAACTGTATTAGTACCAGCGTTAACTACAAATCCGCTAGCGTAAGGTAATGTAGCTGAAAAACCGTAACGACTTCCAAAAACCTTAACGTCCATAATTACTCGAGTGTTTCTATAAGTTTAGCCAAATAAACCGCAGCTTTTTGTAAATCTTCTTTTCCATTTTTTTCTTCCCATCGCCACAGGTATTTAAAAATACAACATTCTAAATAACCTTGAAATTTATTAAGACCGACAGATGCTAGTTGGGCATCATAGCATTCCATACCATTCCGGACATAATAGTCTGGGTTAATATTGTCCTTTGGCGGGATTGAACCAGTAGATTGTTCCATTTTTTGATTCTATGTACTTCCGCAACGCATAGGCTTCTAGTTTTGGTAAAACTTCACACTTATGCTTTTTGTTTAAAACGTAACAGATCGATACAAAACGGGCGCCACCGTGTAACACTGTTTTATATGGTTAACATACTTTCACAGCATATCAATAGGTCAGGATCACATAATAAATTTTTTGTGTATTTGTCGTCGTCATGACAGATTAACCCACAAGGAAGGATTTCGTAATTGTCTTTAACCTTACGTACAGGAACGCAACGTCTGTGTTCAAAACCAAAAGGAGGATTTTCAAAAGCTAAACCCATCGAGCTCCGATCAGCTATAGGCCAATTTCTAATACCAACTTTTTCATAACTTTTTTGAGGATCGTAGCTATCGGAACGGATATAGTAATCTCCGTCTTCTTGGTTTAGGATCATAGCTCCGTAATAAGGATTAGCTAAAGCAACGAAAAAACTAACAGAGTGGTCTACAACTAAAACATTGGGGACTTTATAGCCCTGATTAGACCAGACATTAGGGGTTTCTTTAGTAAGGGAATATCTGTAATAGTTATCAAAAGGAATTTTTTTATTATATTTTTTTTCGTATCTAACAAATCCAGGTTCAAGTTTGTATTTAGCTAAAACTGGTTTCCACTTCAAATAATATTTAAAATTGTCATAAGTCATTAACATATCATTTTCTGTATAGATATAATAATCTGCTTTTTTGTTTAAAATCGCCAAAGCTAAATCTGTCTTATGAGCCCAAGTTAAAAACCAACCTTCGTAGCCAGGAGACGCAACTTTAATTTGTAAATTTAACTTATTAAATTCGCTCAAAAGGGTTTCTAAAAGCTCTATGTCGTCTTGAGAGTCATAATCTATGTAAATATTTGTTTCAAAAATAAAAGGAAACTCCATATAACCACGCAAAAGATTGATCAAACAGTCAATGCGCTCTAAAGGTTTATGCGCTGTGATGGCAACCCAGATCTTCTTAGACATAAACCCCAAAATCCTCTTAGTACTCTATTGAATAATTGCCTCGCCTTTGTAAATAAGTTATTAAATGCGTGTATGCGTCTAACAAGTCGTCGTGCGACGTTGCCCCCACATTGATAATCTGATCAAACAACGCATCAAATTTTCTATATCTATTAAACACAATTTTTTTATTTTCTAACAAACCTAGTGTGCCTCTAAAACGAGCTATCTTATCTCCTCTAAAACCGTTAACTTCATGGATATGTAAATTACTCAATCCTCGTTCATTTAACAAGACTCTTTTAAGGTCCGCCGCTAAACTCGCTTGGTAAGCAACTGATTCAACTACTAACGTAACCGTAGAATAAGTCGGAAAATACGTATCGTTTTGAAAAGATAAAATTCCCCATTCAAGTAACATATCGCACAGCAAATCTATTTTTTCTAAATTTCCAATAGACCGACATTGGTGAGAATCAATAATGAAATATTTATCTTTAAGTCTTCCACCTAAAACAAAAGCTGTATAATCGCTGGTTTCACTTCTACTTGCGGATAAATCAATACCAATAGCCAGCGAATCAAATTCAGTTTCAACTTCAGCTCGAACAAGCAGGTCTGGAGAAACAATTAAATCCGTGGTTAATACCGGCTGTTGTTGGTATTGGAAAGCAAATGCCACAGGGTCGAGTTCTTTCTGACCAAGTAAATACTGAACACTCCACTGCTCAGGCCAATAACTTACGGGGTTGCCTTGATTGTCGTAAGTGACAGCTTCTTGTGTCACTTGTTTCCAATTTTTTTCCGGCGTAAACATTGTTTTATGTATATCTAATGGGTGAAAACGTGTACCTAAACAAATAGCTCTACCCCCTTCAAAAATAATTGGTGCGATAACAGATGACCAGTTGTTGTTCATTTCATCTCTAATAGCAGGGTTTCGTATATCGGCGCTGCTCTTGATGGGGTCGTCGATGAAACAATTGCTTACAACAAATCCATTCGCAATAAAATTATGATCTGGATGGTCTATTTCAAGGTCATAGACAATGTGCGTTCCTCCGCTAATTTTTTCAACTCCGGAAACGGTGAGGGTCTCCCAGTTTTGTCTGTAATCTGATGGTGAGCCACATGGCATTGACGGCAAAGCGTTATAAGATTGCAAAGAATGTTGTTTGACCGGTCGTGATCTATGTGATGAACACACAAGTTTGTTCGCACTGTCCCGTCTTTTGTAGATAACTTCTTCTCCTTCGTATTGCAACCGACACAGATGAAACTGTCCCGATTTAAAACTATTTTCCTCAGTTTTTTGAAGTCTCCTATATAACCCCCATGCTGGTAATTTGGGTTGTCCACACCGGTCATTTTTTTGGAATGATTTAAATCTGCACACTGGCGAGAACAAAACTGTGTCGTATGCGATGTTGGGCGAAACCTTTTGTTGCAATACAGACACACCTGAGGTTTTAAAATTTGCTTCACCTGCCCCGCACAAGTCCGAGAACAACACAGAATTTTTTGATCGGTGCTTAATCTCTGGGCTAAACGGGAAGACATAACCGTGAATATTTCCTGACAACAGGGGCATTGAATCTCTACTTGAAATTTTCCTAGTTTTTGCCAACAAGTTGTACAAATTCTTTGTGTGCGTTGTTTTTCCTGACCGCAACTTAAGCAAACCTTTAATTGATTCGCAGGCGGATACTCCGATAAGGGTTTGCCCTGGACTAATATCTCCCGCCCATTCGTACCCTTGGTCTGTCGTAAGGAAAGGATGCTCGGGAGTTGCGGAAATATAACGGTTATCTGTTGTTCTAATTCGAACAATTTTTGAGGAACAACGCCGTGTAGCTGCTGCCACGTCGCTCCAATCAATTTGATGTGTTTTTGAGTTTCTGACAGCAATCTGGAAGCGTCCTGGGTCTGCATAAATTTTTTTAATTGGCTGTTCGCCTTGATCTGTCAAGATTAGTGTATCGCCCGTAAGACACAAGTGTGCGCGTTTTGATGTAATTGACCCTCTAAGACCTGCAGCGCGTAATGTGAATTCTTCGTCACCTACTCTAGGGATACCTGCGTATTCAAAATCAATAGACCAACCAACGTCACTTTGCATACCTGGTTTAAGCCTGCAATTAGGAAATATTTTTTTAAACTCAACTGAGTCAACAATTTGTTTGATGATTCGGCTTTTAGGAATAGCAGTAGCAATGTTGTAAGAAATATAAATAATTTGAAGGGGCATCTTTGCTGCTGTATGACGCCCGATACACCACGCGGTGAACATATTGAGCACTGTGCTTTTCGCTGAGTTTTTGCTCACAACGTAATCTGTGATTACAAAACGCTCTTGAGCGTTATCGACACTAATACATTTCACTCGTGCCGAACCTGCGGATTCAATATTTTTAATACTTCGCACTAAACCACTATTAGATTTTTGTGAAACAGGACCTGTGTAAGTTGCTTTTTTTCTTGCGCAATAAAAAGGCTCTACTGTAGCAGGTAAACGAATACCAATACGATATGCTAAGTTCTTACTAATTATTTTCTCGTTGTTTTTATAGTAATACGGATAATAAGGTTTTCCTTCCATAGAAATACCCCCCAAAGAACGAACAAGTTGTATAACACCGTTTATTAACTGTTTACTGGAAGAACCAAAAGATAAACCTCCAACACCTTTAACTGTTGCTTTTTTATCGTTGCTATTCATACGAGTTCCGTCTGTATCCATTAATCCACGGAGGAGCCATTCTCTTTGTTCAATAGAGCCAAGCAGATAAAGTTCGGGTATATGTTTTTCTAAAGCAGACTTCCCACGTAAACCAAGTTGTTCTAAGTCCGCACAAAGTTGTTTACGAAAACCGCCGCTTCGTCCATCGATAACAGGAGAAGATTTTCCTAGCTTTGATTGAATTTGATAAAAATATTTTTTAGATTTATAACTACGGCTAACAACAGTATGCCCCTCAGGTAAAATAGTGCTAATGAACTCAATAATATCTTCATCCATCGTAGTTATATTTACAGAATTTATATCTGTTAATCCTCCGTCACCTAATAAAACTCCGAGTAAATAGGGATGAATAGGCAAATTTTGCTCGGGGTAATCAATAGGTTCTGCTATAGGAACTTGATATCGAGAATAACCGCGATTGTCTAACCAAGGTTTTTCACCAGGTTCTGCTAAACGAACTGTACGGCTAACACCCGTACGTCGATTTCCTGAAACCCCTGTGGTAACAAAGGATTTAATTTCTTGTAAAGTTGTAGTTCTAAAAGTTCCTTTAGGGTCTGTACCTATACGACGCACATCAAAACGATGTGACTCGTCACAAACCATAGAGGTGCCGTCAGAAAAACTTACTTTATAAACTTCGGTAGTATCGTACTCCACAGTAGACGTAACTTGAGTCGGCTTTCCGTCGTCGCCGTAGACTAAATCTCCGCTTTGAATAGTTTCTAAAGTTTTCCACCCTGAAGGAGTAGCAACCAAAGTATCTAAAGACAGAGGCCCTCTGGGACTTAATATATCAAGGTTTGATCCTGCTATATCTAATAAATATTTATTGCTCTCATTTGTTATCAAGTGTGTGTACCATTCCAACATATGTCTTGCTGGAGGTTTATCTAAAAGAGTACAAAACGTTTGAAAGTCACCCGCTGCTTTGGTGTAAATAGAGCTTTCTCTTGTGCCCGAATCTTCAACAGCACGAACAGCATTTAACTGAGCCCGGCGACGATAAGCAAAAGTTTCCCGGCTAGGCATGTCAGTAAGCTGGCAATGTCGCTATACTAATCGTAATTCAAGTTTACCGTAAAAGTGGCAAAAGTACTCTGGTACGGAGATGCATGTTCTAACACAGGATTTGGTCGTGTAACAACTAGCGTACTAGAACACTTACAGAAAGAACATGAAGTAGAAGTTATAGGAATTAACTATAACGGAGATCCTCATGACCTTCCCTATAAGATTTATCCAGCATCAAACTTAGCTTGTCCAGATCGTTTTGGTATTCCACGGCTACCAGAGTTGATTGACAAGATTAAACCTGATATTTTTATTTGTTTAAATGACGTTTGGATTGTAAATCAAGTATGGGAACGGATTCAATTCTTAAAAGATCAATACAAATTTAAGTTTATTGCTTATTTTCCTATCGACAGCGAAGCTTATTACCCCGAAATGTTGCGGAATATTCCGCATTGGGATTTAGCCATAACATTTACAGTTAACTGTGCTCATAGAATTCTCAAACACAACATTCAACCAAGCAAGTTAGGTGTGTTACCCCACGGTGTAGACACATCTAAATTTACTCCTATGGCTCGAGATGAAGCTCGTGATGCACTAGGAATTCCAAAAGATAAATTTATAGTTTTTAACGGAAATAGAAACCAACCTAGGAAACGAATAGACCTGACAATACAGGCTTTTGCTAGATTTGCAATTGGAAAACCAGACACCATGCTTTACCTCCACATGGGGGTAAAAGATTTAGGTTGGGACATAACCGCTTTATTTAAACGAGAAATGTCTAAGTATGACCTAGATGACAAACAAAGATTAATTTTGACATCTAACGAAATAAATTATATTGCGGCTCCACCTGACGATTTACTAAACAAAATTTATAATTCGTGCGACGTTGGTTTAAATACCGCCGACGGGGAAGGTTGGGGTTTGGTCAGTTTCGAACATGCTAGTTGTCGTAAACCACAGGTGGTGCCAAACCATACAGCATGTAAAGATATTTGGGAAGGGGCTGGCCTGCTTATTGATATTTCTACGTGGGTAACAGATAAAGATCTAGGTGTAGAAAGAGGTTTAGTTGATGTAGACGACGCTGCATCATTACTTACATCCTTATATAACGATAAAGAAACTTACGATAAAGTAGCTGACGCTTGTTTTGATGTAACGCAACGTAACGAATATCGTTGGGAATCCGTTTCAATGGGATTCACTAAAGCCATCTCTGACCTCCTCGCTTGATATGCAAACTACACTCCGCTTTCGCCACGTCAACTCAGACGTAATCTTCCCTATAAAAAAAGAATGTGAAGGCATTCCCAATGTTTATAGACAAGCCGAAAACCTTAAAGGTAGTTTTACAAGGATTGTTTACGGTTTACCTAAAGATAGCGTGGGTAATTTTAGCCCTTCGATCCTGCAACACAATAAAAATACTTATATTGCTTGGAGATCTCAACCTGAACCTTTTGGTTTTAAGTACGACAACAACTATTACTATTTAAATAACACACCTACAGATATTTATCTAGGTCAACTAGCTGATGATTGCATGGTTTTTGGAGCTAAGAAATTACGCTCCGTACCGCACCGACTTAGCTACGAAGACCCAAGGTTGTTTGTGGGACCAGATGAACAGATGTACGTACAATTCGTTACTTCTAAATATGCTAGTAAATACGACTTAAAAGGTAAAAAGCTATTTGATTTTCCTAAAGTAGCAGTCTGCTATGTTGATCAAACAGGGGAAGCAGTCAGTGCTGCAATTCCGCCTATAGGAAAAAATAGGATTAAAGGCGAAACAGAAAAAAATTGGTGCTTTTTTTCATATGAGGGTTTGCTGCATTGTCTATACTCCATAAGACCTTTTGTTATTGAAAGAGAAGATAAGACTTCAATAAAAATAAACAGTGATGTTCTTGAAAATGTAACTAAAGGAACGCCAACGTTCTGTTCGTTGCCACCGCTAGAAGTAGATGAAGGAAACCTTGTGTTTTATCACTGGAAACACATGACGTTTGATCAAAACGGTCAGCCTTATTTGCTTTATCATTTAGGCGTTTTTATGGTAGATAAACAATTTACAAAGATAACCCACGTGGCAAACGAGCCTTTATTTAGTGGGTCATTGGAAGATACACTAATCACCTGGACAGATTACGTAGGTAATCCAGTTTCCAAACAACCAGCGGTGTTACTACCTTTTGGTGCCTTTATAGAAGACGAAGAACTTGTAATGTCGCTAGGAGTAAACGACGCTTTTATGGGGATTTTACGTTGCCCTATGGATGAAATATTAAAAAAATTACAGAAAGTAATTTAAGACTTTTCTTCACGTTCTAAAGTAGACCAAATGATTAAACCTGCATCTTCAAGTAAAGAAGCTATTGTCGGTTGATCTTGGAAAGTATTTGCTAACTCGCGTAAACAACGATCCGCGCCAGCTAATAGTAAGCCTCTACGATCTAAACCGTCAGAAATAGCACGAACTGTTTGTATGTGGGATCTTAATTCTTTCTGTAAAGACGCAATTTTTGTAGCTGCTGTGGCATAATCAAGCATACCTTGAGTAGTCATATTTCTTACATTTGTAATATCCATACGAAGTTCATCGATTTCAATTAGAAGAACTTTACGTAAATCTTCTTTTGGATACTTCTCTTGAGTCCACGCAGTTAAATCTGCGATACTACCTTCGTAAGACGGTTTTAAGAAACGTGCATAAAGATAAGATTCTATATCGCTTGTCGCATTTTTAGCGTAATACGCAAAAGCATCCCGGTCTGATTTTTCTAACGAATTTAACCAGTCCCCTACAGTGGTACTATTTGCAATAAGTGTCGTCATTAAGCAAACGACGCACGTCCTTGTGCGGCCATTTGAGCGCCAAGCCGTCTCATCGCCATCTGTCCTTCAACTTGACCTCGTTGGAGTGCCAATTGATTTCGAGTATTTTCTTGAGCTTTAGCAATATCTAAATTTGTAGATGCTATTTGAGAAGCTAGTTGGTTTTGTCCAGCTAAAGCCTGCCCACCTGCTTGAGCTAACGATGTGGCTGTTGGTTGTAGTAGTGACGTTTCTCCTGTAAGAGTTTTACCCGCAACATCGGCTTGGCTTGCAAGAGTTTGTTGTCCTAATTGAGCTGTTCCTTGTTGCGCCCCTACACCTAGTTGGGAAGCTCCAGCTATTTGTTGCCCACCAAGAGTTGTCTGAGATTCAATACCAGATTGGCTCACAGCTCTTGTTGCGTCGACTAACTGCTTACCTATTTCACCTATTGATTTAGACCCTGTTTGAGCTAAGGCAGAAGCAGCTTCACCATATTGTTTAGCAAAATCTTTTGCTGTTTCAACAGGTGTTAGCTCAGCGGCGAGTTTGCTTTCTGCTGCTTTAGTTTTAAGACCAATATCTGAAGCAGCATATTGACCGCCAATACCGGCTTGTAAACTAGCCGTTGCTCTTTGCTCATCTACAGCTTCGTTTCCAGCGGTTAATTGCATTGTCTGAGAACCACCGGCTTGCATTGCTGTCAAGCCAGCTAATGTTCCTTGCGCAGCCGCAGCTCGTTGTTCGGCTCCAGTTAAACCTACATTACCAGCAGATAATGTACCGCCATAAAGTATATTAAAATCCGCCATTGGATCTCTATATTGTTGCTGCTGTTGCGGTTTATTGAATATGGCACTACCTAAAGATCCAAGACCTCCAAGGACCGATCCAATACCGCCGAGCGTAACAAAAGGTTCTGGCATATTGGTTTTTTAGTACTTTCTCCTCATCATTCTAAGCACGAGTGCGAACACGGGCCGAAAATGGTGCCGCCCCAGCATCAAAAGCTGCACTGAGCGCACCCATAAAATTAACATTAGGTTGCTGTAAACCAGCCATTAATGATGCAGTTAATGCTGCACTACGAGTTTGAGCTTCAATTTGAGTTTGAGATATATCACGCCACGCCTTAATGTTCTCTAGTTCAACTTGACGCTGAGTATTAAGTCTTGACTTTTCTAACGAACTGCGTTCGTATTGAGCTGCAATTTGTTGTTGACGTGCAAAATCTTTAGCTCTTTCGGTTGCAACAGCTAAGCGTTCTTCTTGTGCAAGCGCAATTAATTCTGGGGAAAGTTTTGGAGGATTTTGTGTCTGACCAGTTATGCTTGTGCTTCCCGTACCTTTAGACTCTGGTGAATTTATTACTGTTGGACTTTTTTTGCCGGGCTCAACATATCCGGCAGGAAAAGCACCTGTAATCACCTTATAAGAAGGGGCTGACTGATACCCATAATCTTTACCCGCATAAAATTTACCATCTTTCTGCGCCCCCAGGACTAAATCCTCTAATTTTGTTTGTTCTTCTTTAGCTTTTTGCTTTGCTTCTTCTTCTAATTGTGCTTTTTGTATTTCTCTATAGGAACGTGGATAATCGCCGTAAACTTTTTTATACGATTCCGGACTTTGATACCCATAGTTAGACCCTGCATAATATTTTGAACTTGAGTGCATAGGTCCTGGTTCAACTGTTCCTACATCTGGAACAACAGGGTTAGGAGAAAAAAGTAAACCTAGATCTGGACTAAGAACAACACGAGCCACACCGGATATTTCCTCTAACTTTTCATTTAAAAAATCTTGAGGAGTCGTCATGGTTATACAGGGGTAGCGACTTGACGCAAATCGGGATTATTTGCGTATGGACCTGGACCAGAAATAGCATCAATCGTAGAATTTAATAACGTTTTAGC
>Ga0214923_10004837_pt1 | contig 15991 bp, 17 predicted proteins | sample LL1510_MetaG_FD_177993 | JGI IMG/M metagenome (GOLD analysis project Ga0214923, IMG submission 177993) | Freshwater microbial communities from Lake Lanier, Atlanta, Georgia, United States - LL-1510 | ecosystem: Environmental > Aquatic > Freshwater > Lake | place: USA: Georgia | collected...
GCTGGTTCTTCGGTATATGAATAGAGATCTTCAATCGGTGCATTCCAAGGGTCTTCGAGAAAACCAGTCTCTACCGCTCTACCCCAAACGTTTTGGTCAATCGAGTAGGGAGACTTTTTGCTTTGGGCAATCGGAAGATTGTGCTTTTCCGCAAACTCAATCGCCTTATCTCTGGTCAGAGCAAGATCGCGTATCGGAGCAATTGAGGTTAGCTCTGGAGCAATTGCTGCCACCGCAGCTTCAAATCGGACCTGATCATTACCTTTACCGGTGCAACCGTGAGCGACGCTGTCGGCACCGATGGATTTAGCCACGCTGGCAAGATGCCGACCAATCAGTGGTCGAGAAAGTGCCGAAACCAAGGGATAACGTTTTTGGTAAAGCGCGTTGGCCTTAAGCGCAGGCATTAGATAATCGTTGGCAAACTCAGCTTTAGCATCAATCACGATTGCTTCAACAGCCCCACAGTCCAGAGCACGCTGCCTGATGACATCCATGTCTTCGCCACCTTGGCCAACATCGATTGCCAGAGCAACCACTTCTTTACCAGTTGCTTCCTTTAGCCAACCGATTCCAACCGATGTGTCAAGGCCACCGGAATAGGCCAATACGACGCGTTCAGACATGTGTCTCCTTAAATACCCATCAGATTATTCAACATTGACGGGATAACTTTGATTTTAGTTGCCATGCTTAGCCAACCAGACCATGAGCGCCTTCTGGGCATGCAGCCGGTTTTCTGCTTGATCCCAAATGACGGATTGCGGACCGTCTAAAACTTCGGCTGAAATCTCATAGCCGCGGTATGCCGGAAGGCAGTGCAGCACTATGGCGTCGGTGTTGGCTTGAGCTAGTAAAGCACTGTCTATGGTGAAACCGGCGAAAGCTTTGATTCGTTCCTGCTTCTGCGACTCCATTCCCATTGACACCCAGGTATCGGTTGCCAAGACATCGGCACCTGCAACTGCTTCTACCGCAGAATTCGTCAGAGCAACTGAGCCGCCAGATGACTTGGCCAGCGCTTGTGCTCTGGCGAAGACTTCTTGATCTGGTTCATAACCCTGAGGCGTTGCAACGACCACGTTCAACCCGGAAATTGCACCGGCAAGTAGATAAGAATTCGCCATGTTATTCCCATCGCCTATGTAGGCCAACTTCAAACCAGCTAGTTTGCCCTTCTGCTCCTTGATCGTCATCAGATCGGCAAGAATCTGGCAGGGGTGATATAGGTCACTAAGCGAATTGATTACTGGAACTGAGGAGTTAGCAGCCATTTCTTCTAATCCAGACTGGGCGTAGGTTCGCCAAACTATTTGGGTTACCTGACGCTCTAAAACTCTGGCCGTATCGGCAACTGACTCTTTGCCTCCAAGTTGAGATGACTGTGAGTCGATAATTAGTGGGTAGCCACCTAGGTCGCTGACTCCAACTGCAAATGAAACCCTGGTTCGAGTCGATGTCTTATCGAAAATCACTGCAACAGTCTTCGGTCCAGCAAAGGGCTTTTCTAGATATGGGTTGGCTTTTAACTTAGTCGCCAGATCCAAAATCTCAGCTTGCTCTGCCGAGTTCAGGTCATCGTCTTTCAAAAAGTGTCTGGTCATTTTTTTCCTATGCGGTAATCGTTGTTCCAAGGTTCTGGTCTTGTTCTAATTTTGAGATTGGATGTTCAACGCTGCCATTTACTATTCGCGCAAGCTTCACTCCCCCAAAACTAGCCGTCAAACACGCTTCAACTTTAGGCAGCATTCCCGATTCCAAGGTTGGCAATAATTTCTCAAGTTCGGAAACGGTTAGCTGCGCAATTAGAGATTCTTTATTAGGGAAATCTGCATAGAGGCCATCGACATCAGTGAGCATGACTAACTCTTCTGCACCGAGGGAAATTGCAACAGCTGCTGCCGCTAAGTCAGCGTTTACATTAACTAACTTGCCATCTTCAGCAGGTGCCACGCTTGAGATAACTGGCACAACACCGGATTGCATTATTTCCCGAAGGTATCCGTCTCTAACTGCGAAAACTTCACCTACTCTACCCAATTCAGGTTTGGTTACTTCGGCTATGAACAAATCCTCGGTAATCCCATTGAGCGCTTTAGCTTCAACTCCAGACTGCTCTAGCAATTCAACTAAGGGCATACTTATTTGATTCATGAGTACGTCTTGAATGATTGGCATAGCTTCTAAAGGTGTGACCCGAAGACCGGCCACAAAAGAAGAAGGGATTCCTGAGTTTTCCAGCGCTCTAGTTATCTGCGGTCCCCCACCATGCACCACCGCTACTAAGACTCCGGCCCGACGAACTCCGGCTATGTCCTGAGCAAAACTAACAAGCAAGTCTTCGCTCAACATGGCGTTTCCACCCAGTTTCACCACGAGGAATCTGCCATGCAATTTTGCTAGCCAAGTCATCTTCAGAGTTCCAAACCAGTTTGTTCTTGCCAACCGAGAGCTAGGTTAAGGCATTGAATTGCCGCTCCTGCGGTTCCTTTAACCAGATTGTCAATTGCGCTGATCACTGTCACTCGAGAACTCTGCTGATCTAAAGCAAAGCCAATTTGAACCCGATTAGTAAGCTCAACATCCTTGGTGTCTGGGAATTGTCCAGCCGGTAGTAATTCAATAAACGATTCTGTTGCATAGGCAATGTCGAAAGCCCTGGCAATCGCATCGGCCCCAACGCCTTGCCTAACTTCCGCACTGTTGACTGCCAAGATTCCACGGAAAATTGGAACTAACACCGGTGTGAATGTGAGATTTGCCTCGTCAGCAGTTAGCCTTTGCAAGTTTTGCAGTATTTCAGGAATGTGCCTGTGGCTGCCACCTACTTGGTAAGGGAAAGCAGAGTGAATACCTTTGGAATTAACTTCAGCGTTTCTACCTGCACCGCTAGTGCCAACCGCAAGAGTTGAAACTAAATCCTGAGCATGAATTAAGCCTGCAGCCAAAAGTGGGGCAAATGCCAAAGTAACCGCAGTAGCATTACAGCCCGGAACAGCAATTCTTTTCTCGCCAACTAATCGCTCACGTTGCTTAGTGCGGGTATTAACAAGTAGTTCGGGTAAGCCATAACTCCAGCTGCCTGCATGTTCGGCCTGGTAAAACTTTTCGAATTGTTCCTTGGATTCAATCCTAAAATCTGCACCGCAATCCAGAATTATGGCACCAACTGGAATCATGGGTATCACCCGAGCGGACATGGTATGCGGCAGGGCTAGAAAAACTACCTCTGCACCTAAAAGTGCTTCAGCCGTTGTTTCCTGAAAAACCAATTCGGCAGCTTTACCCAAACCTTCGACAAGCTCGGAAACTTTACGCCCAACATGGGTATTCGCGGTGACTGTGCGAAGTTCTAATTCAGGATGATTTTCGATCAGACGCATCAGTTCTGCACCGGCGTAACCGCTGGCACCAACAACTGCCACTTGCAAAGCCATGGCCTGCTCCTAATGGATAGTTATGAACGGATGGTAGCGCCGAAACGACGATTGGCTTCAGCAACCGCTAGGTCTCTGGCAGCACTGGCCTCAGCTTGAGTCAGCGTACGATCAACAGCGCGGAACCTAAGAGCGAAAGTGAGAGACTTATCTGTCTCAGCGAGGTTGCCTCCACGAAAATCATCAACCAGAACTACGTCTTCAAGCAGATCACCTGCTGACTGACGAATAGTTTCAAGAATTTCTCGGGCTGAAACTTCCTTCGAGACAACAAGTGAGAGATCCTGTGTGGCGGCTGGATAAGTGTGAATAGGCCGAGCCGAGACTGTATTCGGAACGCAGTCAAAGAATTCTTCTAGGTTTATCTCCAAAACCGCTACCTGTCTAGGTAAGTCAAACTCCGCAGTAATTTCCGGATGTATTTCTCCAGCAAACCCAATAACTCGCTCGCCTACCTTGACCAAAGCACTTCGGCCTGGATGGAAGCCAGCTGGTGTTGCTTGCTCGAAAACTACTTCAAGCGAAACCAGCGCAGCGAGGGTTTTGATGATGCTGAGCGCATCGGCATAGCTCGACTTCTGTGCTTTTCGGCCAACCTGTTGATTGAGCCTTTCGCCAAGCATCAAGGCACCGAGCATCAGTGGCTGTCGCGGGACACTGTCATGGAGCATTTGCAGTTCGTTAGCACTAGGTAAAGTGGTGCCGTTCGGAAGGACAACACTTTCATCAGATGTCGCAGGTAGATAAACCGAGCCGATCTCAAAAAGACTTAAATCAACCATCGTGCGAGACAAATTTCTTTGGGCAGCCTCAACCAGGCCCGGGATTAGGCTGAGCCGGAGCTCATTAACCTCAGACTGAAGTGGATTGGCAAGTTTGACTCGCTGTGAATCAGCCGAGCTGAACAATGAGTTCTGAGCAGAATTCAGGAATGGGTAGTTTAGGACTTCGGTAAGACCATTAGCAGCAAGAGCATTGGCAACCAAGCGACGCAACTTTTGTTTTCTGGTTAAGCCTCGACCGGGTGGAGCAACTGGCAATCTTGCTGGAATTTGGTCATAGCCCCTGATCCTGGCTACCTCTTCGACTAGAGCAGCTGGGATGGTTAGATCTGGTCGCCAAGTTGGAGCAATAACTTCAAAGCCCTTATTCAGCACAGCAACAGAACAGCCAATCTCAACAAGGGTTTGCTCTATATCTTTTGGCTGATAACTAACACCGGTAACTTTCTCGGCATAACCCAGAGGCAAGAACACTGTAGGTTGGGCAGTTGACTCATCAAAGTAAGACCCGATTGTCTGCACCTTAGCGCCGGTTAAATCAACCAAGAGTTGGGCGACACGAGCCACCGCATATTCAGCAACCTTAGTATCGACACCACGTTCAAAACGTTTTGATGCTTCACTCGGCAATTTGTGCCGACGCGCAGATCTTGAGATTGAGATTGGATCGAAATTAGCCGCCTCAATCAAGACACTCTTGGTTGATTCTGAAACCTCGGTGCTCGCACCACCCATGACACCGGCAATTCCGATAGGTCCGGTTGCATCAACAATAACTAGGTCCTCGACGTCGAGCTTTCTTATCTGCCCATCCAAAGTGGTGATAGCCTCACCCGAATTTGCCCTTCTCACGCCAAAATCTTTGCCCAATTTATCTAAGTCGTAGGCGTGAATTGGTTGGCCATATTCGAGCATTACATAGTTGGTGATGTCTACCACAACCGATATTGACCTCATGCCAGCTAACTTGAGTCGACTCATCATCCACGCTGGTGTTGGCGCAGTTGCATCAACTTCGTTGACGACAAGAGTCACAAATTTGTTGACTCCACTTCGACCACGAATCGGCGCTTGATCCTTTATCGAAACGGAAAAACCCTCAGGCGTTACAGGCGTTACTCGGCTAATTGGATCGGTGAACTGAACACCGGTTGCATGAGAGTACTCTCTGGCAATACCCCTGATAGAGAAGCAGTAACCACGATCAGGGGTGACGTTAACCTCGGCGGCCGAATCATTCAAGCAAAGAAGTTCAAGCGCATCCACTCCGACTTCTGGATCTAAACCAAGAGTGCTAAGCCTAAGAATGCCCTCGTGATCATCGCTCAAACCCAGTTCCTTGGCAGAGGCAATCATTCCATCCGATGTGTGACCATAGGTGCTTCGAGCTGCAATCTTGAAATCGCCCGGCAGGATTGCGCCTGGCAAAGTTACGACCACTTTGTCTCCGACAAAGAAGTTTCTAGCGCCGCAGACAATTCCGCGAACTGCTAAACCGCCATCGGCAGCCTTTACTGAATCTGGCGCAACTCGAACCTGGCACCAGCGAATGGTTTTACCATTGCTCTGCGGTTCTTCAACAAATTCCAGAACCTCGCCGACCACTATTGGTCCGGTCAGATCAAAATCGTGTGAGCCTTCTTCTTCAAGACCAACCTTGACCAGCTCTGCCATTACTGAATCCGCGGTTGCCGAGTCCGGTAGGGAGACATATTCAGCCAACCAGGAAAGTGGGATACGCATTAGATGACACCGCCAAACTGCTTGGAGAATCTAATATCGGCTTCAACCATGTCCCGCATGTCATTCACTTCATTACGGAACATCAGTGTTCGCTCGATGCCCATTCCAAAGGCAAAACCGGAATAAACTTCTGGGTCAACACCAGCAGCCCGCAAAACATTCGGATGCACCATCCCACAGCCACCCCACTCAACCCAACGCGGCCCGCCTTTTGCACTTGGATGCCAAACATCTAGCTCAGCTGATGGTTCAGTAAATGGGAAGAATGATGGGCGAAGTCTGATTTTAGCTTCTGGACCAAACATGATCCGAGCAAAGTGTTCCAACGTTCCCTTGAGGTCTGCCATTGTCAGACCCTTATCAACTGCTAATCCCTCGACTTGGTGAAAAACAGGAGTGTGTGTTGCATCCAGTTCATCGGTTCTAAAGACTTTGCCTGGACAGAGCACATATACGGGGATGTCCCTTTCTAGTAGCGAACGAACCTGCACTGGTGAAGTGTGAGTTCTAAGCACTAGGTGCTTCTCAACCGGTTCAATAAAGAAAGTATCCTGCATGGCTCTTGCCGGATGATCGGCGTCAAAATTAAGGGCATCGAAGTTGAACCATTCGCTTTCGGCCTCCGGTCCTTCAGCAATTTCCCAACCCATGCCAACGAAGACATCTGAGATTTCATCCTGCAGTAAAGACAGCGGATGACGAGCGCCAACCGGAATGGTCATCGGTGCCGCGGTGATATCAACCTGTTCTGCCAAAAGGCGGGCCATCTGTTCAGCTTCGAAAAAAACTTTCTCACGTTCGGAGAATGCTTGATTGAGAGTAGTTCTAGCTTCCGTGATTAGCTTTCCAGCCTTAGCTTTTTGGTCGGCAGGAAGTTTGCCGAGTTTCGAACTTAGTTTTGCTAATCCTGAATTCTCGCCGATGGTGTTTGGCTTAGCGGCCTTTAGTTGAGCCAAATCCTCAGTGGCCTCGATCAACTTCAAGGCACCAGCGACGACCGCTTTGACGGTAGCTGCCGAAATCTCAATCTGGTCTGCCATTTGGTTCAAGTATATCTTTCTAGTTCGAAACGGCTGCGTTCTGTGCGATAGCGCTTGAATAAAGACAAACGCTGGCTGCCGTTGCTAGATTAAGCGATTCGGCAGCACCGTAGATAGGCACTGATACCACTCGATCGGCTAGACCAAGTGTTTGCTCGTCAAATCCCCAAGCTTCATTGCCAAAAAGCCAGGCAGTCGGATTCACTAGATCACCTGCAGCAATCAACTCGGTAAGCGACTGGCCTTGGGCATCCGCCGCGAGCACCTGCAGACCTGCCTCTTTCAAGGTAGCGATAGTTTCTTTGACGTCTAGGTCAATAGCAAAGGGCAGGTGAAAAAGTGAGCCGGTAGTGGATCGGACTACCTTCGGGTTATAGACATCGACACTTCCTGCAGTAAACAGGACTGCATCTGCTCCGGCAGCATCGGCTGCTCGCAAAACAGTTCCGGCGTTACCAGGATCACGAATCTGGCTCAACAGCGCCACTAGCTTCGGTTTGGTTGCAAGAACATCTTCCAAAGAAACGTGAAATTGCTGACAAACCGCGATGACACCTTGTGGTGTATTGGTGTCGGATAACGCCTTCAAGACAACTTCAGAAACCAGCTGGATTTCGATTCTGAGGCTTTTCGCCCGTTCAAATATCTCAGCATGGCGAACTAAAGCCTCCTCGGTAGCAAAAACTTCGAGGATTAGTTTTGGTCGATCGAGGGCTTCAGCTAAACCTTGCGGTCCTTCAAGCAGAAAGAGCCCGGTTTCTTGCCGGGCATCTTTCTTCACTAACTTGGCAACCCCTCGAACCTTACTGTTCTTGGGATCTGTGATCATGTATTACTTGACCTTCGGTGCCGAAGTGTTTGCTGGAAGGGCTGCCTTAGCAGTGGCCACCAATGAAGCGAAAGCTTTTGGCTCGTTAACTGCCAAATCTGCAAGGATACGACGGTCAACTGCAACGCCTGCAAGGTTTAATCCTTGGATAAGACGGTTGTAGGTTAGGCCATTAGCACGTGAGGCAGCGTTGATGCGCTGGATCCACAATCTGCGGAACTGGCCCTTCTTTTCGCGACGGTCGTTGTATGCATAGACCAACGAGTGAAGCACCTGCTGCTTGGCCATACGATACAAACGTGAACGCTGACCGCGGTATCCCTTGGCGCGCTCGAGAGCTGTGCGACGCTTCTTTAGAGCATTAACTGCATTCTTTACTCTTGCCATTTTCTTCTCCTAATAATCCTTCTCGCTTAGCGACCTAGTTGCTTTTTGATGGTCTTGAAGTCAGCTGGGCTAACGACTTGATCCTGGTTCAAGCGGCGGGTACGACGAGACGACTTGTGCTCGAGGTTGTGACGCATGTTGATTTGCTGCTTCATTAACTTGCCGCTACCGGTGAAACGAAAACGCTTCTTAGCGCCAGAGTGTGTCTTCTGCTTTGGCATAACTGCTCTCCTGTTTATCTAATCTGCAGACTCAACTGCAGAATCCTTTTCTATTCGTTCTCTGTTGCCGCTTCAGTTGGTTGACGCTCAGCATTGCGCTTTGCTTCAGCCTTAGCCTCGGCCTTGTTCTTTAGTGGAGCAATGACCATGATCAAGCTCCTACCTTCTGCTGAAGGAGTAGATTCCACAGAACCATACTCGGCAACCTCTTCGGCTACTCGCTGCAGCAGTTTGACTCCCATCTCAGGACGAGACTGTTCACGTCCGCGGAAAAGTACCACAACTCTTACTTTGTCGCCACCTTTTAGGAACTTAACAATTTGTGCTTTTTTAGTTCCATAATCGTGCTCCTCGATTTTCAAACCAAAACGCACGCCTTTGATGTCGATGTTGGTTTGGTTCTTTCTGGCTTCACGAATCTTTTGGGCAGCTTCGTACTTGAACTTTCCAAAATCCATAAGTTTGCAAACTGGCGGTTCTGAGTTGGGCGAAACCTCAACTAGATCCAAATCTGCTTCCTGGGCCATTCGCAATGCATCTTCAATGCGAACAATCCCGAGCTGTTCACCGTTAGGGCCGACTAGTCGAACCTCTGGAACACGGATTCGTTCATTAATACGCGGATCGCTGATCTGCTTCTCCTTTTGACGTGACTTAGATGGCCACGCCAATGCAAGCATTTACTTGCCGACGCGCAGAACTGAAAGTTCAAAGCTTTACCCGGCAACCTATAGAAATCGGTAGACGCGGGTGGGAAATGAATCCACTTCTGACTGCTGACCTAGGTCAACAGAGCCGTAGGCTAGCCTAGCAGAGAAACATCCAGAAAAGGAAGCCCCCAAATGACTGAGAATGACGAGCAAAAAGCCCTAAGAGAGCTTGAAGAGGTGCCAGCCGTGGAAGTTATCACCGCAACTGCAGTTCATCTAATGAGCGCGGCCGCAGTTCAGGTTGGACTGGGAGAATCAGGCTATAAAGGTGATCTTGATGAGGCCAGAAAGCTCATTAATTCACTAGCAGGGCTAATTACAGCTAGTGCGGCAGATCTAGGTGACCATCACGCCAGGCCGCTTCGAGATGGTCTACGAGCACTACAACTAGCTTTTCGCGAAGCATCAACTATCCAAGATCCTCCTGGCAAGGGACCTGGTGAAAAATACACTGGACCGGTCAGTTAGCCGGAAGAAATTTCACTGCCACTGAATCAACCAAATCAATAAAAACCTGGCTGGTTGATAGCTGTGAAAAGAAACTCTTTTCAAACTCAGCAAGTAATTCTTCAGACAAACCCGGTTGAAGATAAATCTCAATTATTAGTTCTTGTCCGGAAAGGTTGTGCTGCGGGTCCCCCGAAGCAAGTGAAAAACTGTCCACGACTGCGTAACCTTCCAGCAAACTCAAAACAAGGTTCTGCACCTGGACATTACCTTCTGGACTTGTCCAAGTTAGAGCTTGCGCTATGGCAGCAATTGCTGGTCTCCGAATTACAAATTCGGTCGGCGAGAGCGGATCTAAGACAATTCGGGTATTTCCTTCGCTAGCAGCCGCAAGGGCAATCGCTCGGGCATTATTTGGCACAGGTCTAGCATTTGGGTTCCAAATCGACATAGCCTCTACAGAACTAAATACGGGTAAGGCTGGCTGCCCATCAGGAGACTGAACTGTAACGATTGACAGTTCTGCTTTTTTGTCAACCTTCAGGCCGAGTTCTCCGACTTCACTCTCGCCAAGATTGGCAACCAGAGGCACCATCAGCCTAGCGGTAGAAAAAGCTTCGACCACATCAAAAGCGGAGACTAAGCCGGTCTTGAAATTGGTTATGGCCTCGAGAAGGGCTGGATTTGCCGACCCGTCATCACCTTCGAAAGGGTTTGCGCTAAAGGATCTCCCCTCCCAAGGAACCCCAGCGGAATCAGTGAGTTTAGAATTGTCATCCATTTATGCAACCAAAGCAATCGCCTGAGCTAGGCTAAAACGCTTTTCATAGAGCGCTTTACCTAGAATTGCCCCTGAGCAAGACTCAGATTCCAGCAACCTTTCCAGATCTTCCAGAGTGGCTATTCCCCCAGAACTGATTACTGGAAAACCTAGGGCTGTTGAGATTTTGTCTAGCAGTTCGATATTCGGACCGTTCAGCATTCCATCTTTTTCAACGTCAGTTACCGAAACATGTTTACAGTTTGTACTGCTTAGAAATTTCAACAATTCGTTTAGATCACCTAGATCCTCTTTGGAGCCTCTGGGCTGAACTCGGCCATCTTTAACATCAAGAGCAAAACAAATCTCGGATGTTGAGTCTGCGAATACTGACGAAAGCCAGTCAAAGTTCTTGTAAGCAAGCGAGCTGATATTGATTCTTCTAGCTCCAGAACTAACTGCTAGGCCGAATGAATCTTCATCACAAATGCCACCGCTGATTTGAAAGTTGATCTGAGGAAACGATGAGATAGTATCCCGAATAAGTTCTTGGTTGTCTCCAGTTCCAAAAGCTTTATCTAGGTCAACAATGTGTACCCAGGTTGCACCTGCCTCGAGAAAATCACTCACGACTATAGACGGATCTCCAAAGGCAACTTCAGAGGAACTATTACCTTGACTAATGCGAGCAGCCTGGCCACGTGCAATGTCCACTGCTGGCAGTAATAGGAATGGTTTAGACAACTTGGGCCGATCTGAAGAATGCGAACAGGTAAATTATCCCATCCGCTGGCCAGAAGCCAGCCCGGCTAGTTAAGCGGAAGAGCTAACTGCATGCCCGGTGCCAAGGAAGTGCCACTCAAGTTATTCAGTGCCTTCAGATTTGCAATGAAGTCACGGGGATCTTGGTCAGGTGCATAAGTTTCGGCAAGCGACCAAAGTGTTTCCCCTGACATTACAGTGACATAGGCAAAATTTCCTTGAGAAGAATTGGTGCTATCGCTATTTGCCTGTGCGGGGCTTAGGTCGGCAGAACCATTGAAGAATAGGGCCGAGAAGACGGCAACTAACGCTCCCCAAAAAATTATTGCTCTGACAACTCGAACTGAAGTTCGAACTTGGAAAGGGGTCTCTAGAGAACTATTGGCCCTGCTTGACCTAACTATTGCAGGTTTGCGAACTCTATCCACTGGAAACTCAATGATTTGAGCGGTCATTTTGCTGCCTTTCTTCGAACAAATGTTCTAATACGAACAAGATTACGAGCAAATTTGTAATATTGTCAAGATTTTTAACGATTTTTTCGAAAATGTGTTTGATTTTTTGACTAAAACCGAATACATTTTTGATAGGAACCGTTTGATTCACTTATTCAACCGGTTACCACTGACATTGCTTGATCCATCAGGCAAGGAAAGGCAACAAATGGCTAAGCGAAGCGATAGTGCCCTAACGGATACCCAGGCCTCGATTCTTCAGGTAATCCTGCAAAGTAAGAGTTCTAGAGGTATCGTCCCCTCTATGCGGGAGATTGCTGATTTAGTTGGTCTCAACTCAGTCGCCAGTGTTGCCTACCAGCTCGATAATTTGGAGGAGAAGGGCTACATACGTCGCCAAGAAAACCTATCGAGGAATACTGAAGTTCTTATCACCCCAGATGGCTGGGATGAAACTGCGCCAGAGAACTCTGCACCCATGGCGGCAACCGCCATGGTCCCTCTAGTTGGAGAAATTGCAGCGGGTATCCCAATCACCGCTGATCAGAATGTTGAAGAGTACTTCCCTCTACCTAAAACTTTGGTTGGCTCAGGTGAGTTGTTCATGCTCAAGGTCAAAGGTGAGTCCATGCAAGACGCAGCAATTTGCGATGGCGACTGGGTCGTGGTGCGCCAGCAGAAGACAGTAGAAAATGGGGATATCGTCGCGGCCGAAATAGATGGCGAAGCTACCGTAAAGACTTTTAAGCAGCGAGATGGAAAAGTTTGGTTGCTTCCAAGAAACAGCGCTTTTGAACCAATCGATGGAACTAATGCCACAATCATGGGCAAGGTTGTAACAGTTCTGCGGAAAATCTAAACCAAGTAAGGTTTGAGATCAGCTGCTAGATCTTCTCTAACTTGAGCTTCTAAGTAAGTTCCATCTTCGCGATATTCAAGTTTTTGAATTTCCGAATTTAGGTGCATACGGGAAACAAGTTCACCTCGATTGTATGGAATTAGCACTCTCACGAAAACGTTTGGTCTTGGCAACTTATCTGCAATTGCTTGATTTAGTTGATCAAGACCTTCACCAGTTCTGGAAGAGACGAATACCGCGCTAGGTTGAAGCCCTCGAAGAGCAACAAGCGTCGCCTGATCGACCAAGTCAACCTTGTTGAAAACAATAAGCTCTGGAAGATTTGTTGCCCCTACTTCGCTCATGACTTTTCGAACAGTCTCAATTTGTGAACCTGGGTCTGGGTGTGATGCATCGACAACATGGAGAACTAAATCTGCATCAGTTATTTCCTCGAGCGTCGATCGAAATGCCTCGACGAGTTGGTGCGGTAGATTTCTGACAAACCCAACCGTGTCGGTCAGAGTGTATTCTCTACCGTCGGGAGTTTTTGACTGTCGAACTGTTGGATCGAGCGTAGCGAACAAGGCGTTTTGCACTAAAACGCCAGCCGAAGTGAGCCGGTTTAGTAAAGAGGACTTACCAGCGTTTGTGTAGCCAGCTATGGCTACCGATGGAATCTGGGTTCGCCTTCGATTAGCGCGCTTAGTCTCTCGGGCGGGTTTCATCCCTGCTATTTGCTTACGCAGCTTTGCCATTCGTACGTTGATTCGCCTGCGATCGAGCTCGATTTTCGTCTCACCAGGTCCTCTGGAACCGATACCTTCACCACCAGCGGCGCGACCACCGGCTTGCCTAGACATGGATTCACCCCAACCGCGAAGCCGCGGCAGTAAATACTCCAGTTGAGCCAGTTCAACCTGAGCCTTACCCTCCCTGGATTTGGCATGCTGGGCAAAGATTTCAAGGATGATGGCTGTTCTGTCAATTACTTTCACCTTCACGACATCCTCAAGTGCACGACGCTGCGAAGGGGCAAGCTCTGTATCTGCGACTACTGTGTCGGCACCAAGACTCTGCACCAAAGCCCTCAGTTCCTGAGCTTTTCCTTTACCTAAGAAGGTTGCCGGATCTGGGTGATGCCTTCGTTGGAGTAGCCCATCAAGAACCTGGGCCCCCGCTGTTTCAGCTAGCGCAGCAAGTTCTCTCAGAGAGTTTTCTGCATCAGTTAGCGAGTTCTCCCCCCAGATGCCGATGAGGACTACCTTCTCAAGCTGCAGTTCGCGATACTCAACCTCCGAGATGTCCTGCATCTGGGTCGAAAGTCCAGGAACACGCTGGAGTGCTGCTCGATCTGCGAGATCCTGCTGGTCCCCGTCGAACGCTTGGGTCGTGACTTCGTCGGCCCCCAGTGCCAGTGCGCGAGAGTCTCTTCGCAGTATGCGGTTGAGCGTATCCTCGGTTTCGATGGATTGATCTTTTTCAGTCATTTATGGATTAACACTACCTTTTTGTAGGAGTAATGTTTGTTGGGTGCCTAACAATCACTACTTCTCAGAGTCAGCAGATAGCGAACTCAATCCAAAGAGGATCACGGTAAAGCTACTCGGAACTAATCTCGAACTCTTTACCGCTTCAGGCACTTTCAGTCCCGATCACATAGACGTTGGAACTGATGTTCTCATCAAACAATTGGAAACAACTAAACCGCAGGGTAACCTGCTCGACATCGGTTGCGGCTGGGGACCTATCGCAGTCGCTTTAGCTTTAGCCGCTCCAAACTCAAATGTTTATGCAATTGACGTCAATCACAAGAGCTTGGCTCTAACAAAACTCAATGCCGAAAAGCTAAATCTTCGAAATGTAAAAGTTTGCCTGCCCGAAGAGATCGAGGAAGACATCAAATTTGATGAAATCTGGTCGAACCCTCCTATCAGAGTGGGAAAGAAAGTGCTGCATGAAATTCTACAAACTTGGCTTCCACGACTTGTTTCTGGCGGAACAGCAAGACTAGTAGTACAAAAGAATTTAGGATCTGATTCTCTACAGAAATGGCTAACAAGTGAATTTGCAGATGGGTATCAAGTTACTCGGATTGAATCAATAAAGGGTTTCAGAATTCTAAAAGTAACTAGGAACTAGATTTCGATTTGACCTTCAAATGCGAGTTCAGCTGGTCCGCTTAGGCCAACATGTTCACCCTCTTCGGTGGCAAACATGCGAACTCCAAGCGTTCCCCCAGGAACCTCAACACTCCAGTGATTTGGTGCGTCAGGTCCAGCCCACAATCTAGTTGCAAGCGCAGCGGCAACTATTCCGGTTCCGCAAGACATAGTTTCGCCAACACCACGCTCAAATACTCGCATTCGTATCCGACCAACACCACTACTTATAAGTGGATCATGCGGCACAACAAATTCGACGTTTGCTCCAGCTTCTGGACTTGGTTCGATGATCGGTTCTTTCGTCAGGTCTAAGGCTTCGAGTTCTTCAACAGAAGCTAGAGCAACAACCACGTGAGGGTTTCCAACGTTAATACCCTGCCCAGGTCGAGCCACGGATAAACCATTGGCTCTTACCAAAGTCTCACCACTTTCGGGACGCCAGCGACCCATGTCAACCACGAAGCCGGCTTTATTGCGTTGTACATCCTTAACGCCGGCTCGAGTACCAACATGAAGTGTTTCGCCATCGGCTAGGTTAGCTAGTCCCTTTTCGGTTAGGAATCTGGCAAATACCCTTACTCCGTTTCCACACATCTCTGCAATTGATCCGTCAGCGTTTCGATAATCCATAAACCATTCAGCGCTGGGTTCTTCTTCCAAAATTGTTTTGCCTTCGGCCAAAAACCTGGAAGGGACCACTCTGATTACCCCATCAGCGCCAATCCCGAAGTGCCGATCACAAATCCTACGCACATCATCGCTAGAGATGTCGATTGAGCCAAGCTCATCCAAAATCATGACAAAGTCATTACCGGTTCCCTGACCTTTAGTAAATGAGATTTTTGTCATGCAACAAGACTACTTCTACTAAAGCCCAAGTTTCGAAATAGCTAGGTCGACAACTTTTTCAGTGAAATTTGGCTCTTGATAATCGAACCAGACAATTCTTGGATCTCGTCTAAACCAAGACATCTGCCTTCGGGCATACCTTTGCGTCAATTGAGTAGTCTCTGCAATTGCTTCGGCTTCGGAGGACAAACCGTCCAATTGGTTAAGCGCCTGCGCGTAGCCGATAGCCTGCCGAGCGGTCTTTGAGTTTCTTAGCCCAAGAGGAATTAGAGCTTCGACTTCCTCGACAAGGCCTTTAGCCCACATCGAACTAACTCTTGAGGCTAGCCGTGACACCAAGTGTTCGCGGTCCGAATTCAATCCAATCTGGAGATTTGGAAGATAAGACTCAAACTGATCGGGTAAAGCCGCCGCAAAAGGCTCACCAGTAATCATCACAATCTCCAGGGCCCTCACAATTCGCCGACCATTGTTTGGCTCGATTCTGCTGGCCGCAATCCAATCCAGAACAGTTAGCCTACGGTGCATTTCCTGAGGGCCTTGCTCCAGTAGATCATCCTCTAACT
>Ga0214923_10004840_pt1 | contig 15985 bp, 24 predicted proteins | sample LL1510_MetaG_FD_177993 | JGI IMG/M metagenome (GOLD analysis project Ga0214923, IMG submission 177993) | Freshwater microbial communities from Lake Lanier, Atlanta, Georgia, United States - LL-1510 | ecosystem: Environmental > Aquatic > Freshwater > Lake | place: USA: Georgia | collected...
CAAGCGCACACGTTTTGGTGATGGAAAGCGCAAAGACACAAAGCGAGCAATCGTTCATGTGGCCGCTGGCGACCGTATCGACATCTTCGGAGGTCCCGTTTCATAAGGGCAACCTTACGAATAGGGATTTCTAGAAAAGGATCATCATGGCACTTCGCAAACTTAAGCCAACGACCCCCGGTCAACGCGGCGCAAGCGTTCCTGATTTCGCTGAAATCACACGCACAACTCCTGAAAAGTCATTGGTACGTCCAATCCACTCAAAGGGTGGCCGTAACAATCAAGGTCGCATCACAGTTCGCCACCAAGGTGGAGGACACAAGCGTGCATACCGTCTGATTGATTTCATCCGTAACGATAAGGATGGAATTCCAGCAAAGGTCGCGCATATTGAATACGACCCAAACCGCACAGCGCGTATCGCACTTCTTCACTACGCAGATGGAGAAAAGCGTTACATCATCGCTCCAAATAAACTTGAGCAAGGTGCAACAGTTGAGAACGGTCCAAAGGCCGATATCAAGCCTGGAAACAACTTGCCTCTACGTAACATTCCAGTAGGTACAACTGTTCACGCAATCGAACTTCGCCCAGGTGGAGGAGCAAAGATTGGTCGTTCAGCAGGTGCATCTGTACAGCTCGTTGCCAAGGAAGGCCCTTACGCACAACTGCGTATGCCTTCTGGCGAAATCCGAAATGTAGATGTTCGTTGCCGCGCAACTGTTGGTGAAGTTGGAAACGCAGAACAATCCAACATCAACTACGGAAAAGCTGGCCGCAAGCGTTGGTTAGGTATTCGCCCAACTGTTCGTGGTGTTGTTATGAACCCAGTAGATCACCCACACGGTGGTGGTGAAGGTAAGACTTCCGGTGGACGTCACCCAGTGACTCCATGGGGTAAGCCTGAAGCACGTAGCCGCAAGAAGAAACCATCTGATTCCATGATCGTCCGTCGTCGCAAGTCGAATAAGAAGCGGTAGGAGAGAACCCTTATGCCAAGAAGTCTCAAGAAGGGTCCATTCGTTGATGGACATCTCACCAAAAAGGTGGATGCACAGAACGCTGCCAACACTAAGAACGTGATCAAGACCTGGTCACGCCGCTCAATGATCATTCCTTCAATGATCGGACACACAATCGCAGTACACGATGGCCGCAAGCACGTTCCGGTTTTCGTAACTGACGCAATGATCGGACACAAGCTTGGTGAATTCGCACCAACTCGTACATTCCGCGGACACGTTAAAGATGATCGGAGAGCAGTTCGTGGCTAATACAACACCTCAAGCAGATACTTTGATCGCTCGCGCAGTATTGCGCGACATTCGCCACACACCACAAAAGGCTCGTCGCGTTGTCGACTTGGTTCGTGGGATGCGTGCAGATGAAGCACTTAACGTTCTGAAGTTTGCGCCACAGGCTGCAGGTTCAGATGTCTACACACTCCTTAACTCTGCTGTTGCAAATGCCAAGGCTAAGAACCCAGCAATTCGTGACGCATCTGAACTCTGGGTTGTTGAAGCTCTCGTGGACGAAGGACGCACAATGAAGCGTTTCCGCCCACGTGCACAAGGTCGCGGTTTCCGTATCTTGAAGCGCTCAAGCCACATCTCAGTTGCAGTTAGCGATGTAAAGGTAGTCAGCAAATCAATTTCACGCACATCAACAAAGACACAGACACGTAATCCAAAGCGTGCTGAAGATTCAGCGAAGGGAGCGACCAAGTAATGGGTCAAAAAGTTAACCCACACGGGTTCCGCCTCGGCATCACAACTGAATTCAAGTCACGTTGGTATGCAGGCAAGCTTTACAAGGATTATGTCAAAGAAGATGTCGAAATCCGCCGCATGATGCAGAAAGGTATGGAGCGCGCAGGCGTATCTCGCATTGAGATCGAACGTACTCGCGATCGCGTCCGTATCGATCTACACACTGCACGTCCCGGCATCGTCATTGGTCGTCGTGGACAAGAAGCTGACGTACTTCGTCAAAAACTTGAAAAACTTACCGGCAAGCAAGTACAGCTAAACATTCTCGAAGTTAAAAACCCAGAGATTGATGCGCAACTTGTTGCACAAGGAATTGCAGAACAGCTTGCTGCTCGCGTTTCTTTCCGCCGCGCGATGAAGAAGTCAATGCAGTCAGCGATGAAGGCCGGAGCACAGGGCATTCGTGTTCAGTGCGGTGGTCGTCTCGGTGGCGCAGAAATGTCACGTTCAGAGTTCTACCGTGAAGGTCGCGTTCCATTGCACACACTTCGCGCCGATATTGACTATGGCTCCCACGAAGCACATACAACATTCGGTCGTTTGGGTGTAAAGGTCTGGATCTACAAGGGCGAAGTTATTGGTTCACGCGCAGAGCGTGCAGAAAAGGCGCTTGCTCAAGCACGCGCTCCAAAGCCAGAACGTCGCGGACCTCGCACACCTCGTGCACCACGTGCCGAAGTTACACATTCTCAAGTAGATGCAGCACAAGCAGAAGTTGCAGCACCAGCAACTGAAGGAGGCGAGGCGTAAATGTTAATTCCTCGTAAGGTCAAGCACCGTAAGCAGCACCACCCATCTAGATCAGGTGCCGCAAAGGGCGGAACCGCTGTTGCATTTGGTGACTTCGGTATCCAAGCTCTCGAGCCTGCATACGTAAGCAACCGTCAGATCGAAGCTGCTCGTATTGCGATGACTCGCTATATCAAGCGTGGTGGAAAGGTTTGGATCAATATTTATCCAGATCGTCCACTTACAAAGAAGCCTGCTGAAACTCGTATGGGTTCCGGAAAAGGTTCACCTGAATGGTGGATTGCAAACGTGAAGCCAGGTCGCATCATGTTTGAAATCTCTGGTGTAACAGAAGCGATTGCATCAGAGGCGATGCGCCTTGCAATTCATAAGCTTCCGATGAAGTGTCGTGTAGTAAAGCGTGAGGAGGCATAAAGTGGCAAACGTTAATGAAGAACTACGCCAACTATCAGATGACGAACTAGCGTCAAAGTTGCGTGAAGGTAAAGAAGAACTCTTTAACTTGCGCTTCCAGGCAGCTACCGGTCAGCTCGAATCTCACGGTCGCCTCGGAGCAGTCCGCAAGGAGATCGCACGTATCTACACAATTATCCGCGAACGCGAACTAGGAATCGGAGGCGCTGCCTAATGACTACCGAAAATCGCGCAGATCGCAAGACACGTGAAGGCATTGTCATCTCAGACAAGATGGATAAGACGATCACCGTTGAAGTATCAAACCGCGTAAAGCACGGTATGTACTCAAAGGTTATGTCTCGTTCAACAAAGCTAAAGGCTCACGACGAGACCAATAGCGCAGGTACTGGAGATCGCGTTTTGATTATGGAGACACGACCAATTTCAGCATCAAAGCGCTGGCGTCTAGTTTCAATCATCGAGAAAGCTAAGTAAGGGGCAGGATAAAAAATGATTCAACAAGAATCGCGCCTACGCGTCGCGGATAACACAGGAGCTAAAGAGCTTCTTTGTATTCGTGTGCTCGGTGGCTCCTCCCGTCGCTACGCCGGTATCGGAGACATCATCGTCTGTTCTGTTAAGGATGCAATTCCTGGCGGACAAGTAAAGAAGGGTGAAGTCGTTAAGGCTGTCATCGTTCGTACAGTTAAAGAACGTCGTCGTCCAGACGGTTCTTACATCAAATTTGACGAGAACGCAGCAGTCATCCTTAAAGCAGATGGCGAACCTCGCGGAACTCGTATCTTCGGACCAGTTGCTCGCGAACTCCGCGACAAGAAGTTTATGAAGATCATTTCACTTGCTCCGGAGGTGCTCTAACCATGGCGAAGATCAAGAAAGATGACACAGTGCTCGTAATCGCTGGCAAGAACAAGGGCGTTACAGGCAAGGTTCTCGACGTTGATAAGAACCGAATTCTTGTTGAAGGTGTTAACCGCGTACAGCGCCACACCAAAGAATCAACAACTGAACGCGGTGTCAAGGTTGGCGGAATCGTTACTGCTGAAGCATCTATCCATATTTCAAATGTCATGATCGTTGATGCAGACGGCAAGGGAACTCGCCTTGGTGTTCGTAAAGATGAAGAAGGCAAAAATGTTCGCATCTCACGTCGCACCGGAAAGGACATCTAATGTCAACAGCAACTGATGTTCGTCTAAAGGCTCGTTACCGTAGCGAAATCGCTGGCGCACTAAAGACTCAATTTGGATACAAGAATCCAATGCAGGTCCCAACGCTGGTAAAGATCGTTGTAAATATGGGTGTTGGCGAAGCTGCTCGTGATTCAAAGCTAATCGAAGGTGCAGTCCGCGATCTAGCAATCATCACAGGCCAGAAGCCACAAATAACCAAGTCACGCAAATCAATCGCGCAGTTCAAACTCCGCGAAGGTATGCCAATTGGTGCACACGTAACATTGCGTGGAGATCGCATGTGGGAGTTCGCTGATCGCTTGCTCTCAATCTCACTTCCACGTATCCGCGACTTCCGTGGACTTTCACCAAAGCAATTCGATGGCAAGGGCAACTACACATTCGGCCTAACCGAACAAGTTGTATTCCCAGAAATCGAACAAGACAAGGTCGATCGCCCACGCGGTATGGATATCACTGTTGTAACCACAGCTAAGAACGACGAAGAAGGTCGCGCACTCTTGAAGATGCTCGGTTTTCCTTTCAAGGAGGCATAAGAATGGCTAAAACATCGCTCAAGGTTAAAGCTGCTCGCAAGCCAAAGTTCAAGGTTCGTGGCTATACACGTTGTCAGCGTTGCGGTCGTCCGCACTCTGTCTATCAAAAGTTTGGAATTTGCCGCGTCTGTTTCCGTGAAATGGCGCACCGTGGTGAACTCCCAGGCATAACAAAGGCTTCTTGGTAATCATGATGGCGCCATCATTTTTACCGGAGCAAGCAGGTTAAAACTACAACGAAAGAAGTCCAAGCAGATCGCTTGGATACTGTTTCGAGAAAGGCCATAGGCCACGTATGACAATGACAGATCCGATCGCAGACATGTTGTCTCGTCTGCGCAACGCGAACTCTGCTTACCATGATTCGGTTTCAATGCCGTCTTCATCGGTCAAAGCACGCATTGCAGAAATCCTTCACAAAGAAGGTTTTATTGCAGGCTACCGCGTTGAAGCAGCACCAAACGGCGTTGGCAAGAACCTAGTTCTTGACCTGAAATTCGGCACAAACCGTGAGCGTTCAATCGCCGGTTTGCGTCGTGTAAGCAAGCCAGGACTTCGCGTTTACGCAAAGTCAACAGCTCTTCCAAAAGTACTTGGTGGACTCGGCGTTGCCATCATTTCAACTTCATCTGGATTGCTTACTGATAAGCAAGCCAATAAACAGGGTGTAGGCGGAGAAGTTCTCGCCTACGTATGGTGATCGAATATGTCACGTATCGGTCGTATGCCAATCGCTGTTCCTGCTGGCGTTGAAGTTTCAATTGCAGGCCAGAACGTTTCAGTTAAGGGCCCTAAGGGTTCACTTTCACTAAACATCGCTGAACCAATTCAAGTTTCACAAGCAGATGGTGTTATCACCGTTGCTCGTCCCAATGAAGAGCGTGCTACACGTTCACTTCATGGCTTAGCACGCACATTGGTTTCAAATATGGTTACCGGAGTAACAACTGGTTACACACTAAGTATCGACATCGTCGGTGTTGGTTACCGTGTTGCTGAAAAGGGTAAGGATCTCGAATTCTTGCTCGGATATAGCCACCCAGTTCCATTCCTAGCTCCAGAAGGAATCTCATTCAAGGTTGAATCACCAACAAAGTTGCATATCACTGGAATTGATAAGCAACTCGTCGGTGAAGTAGCAGCCAAGATTAAGAAGCTGCGTAAAGCAGATCCTTATAAGGGCAAGGGTCTACGTTTGGCAGGCGAAGTTGTTCGCCGTAAGCAAGGAAAGACAGGTAAGAAGTAATGGCAATCGGTGTAAAAGTCCGCAAGGGGTCAGCAACTAATGCTCGCGCCCGTCGTCACTTCCGTGTCCGCAAGAAGGTCTCAGGAACTCCTGCGCGTCCACGTCTAGTCGTTTCTCGCTCTGCACGTCATCTCTTCGTACAGATCATCGATGACACACAAGGTAAGACTTTGGCTAGTGCATCAACAATGGAAGAAGCCTTCCGTAAGTCAACTGGTGATAAGACTGCAAAGTCTCGCGAAGTTGGCGCGTTGATCGCAAAGCGTGGAAAGGATGCCGGTATCTCTACCGTTGTATTCGACCGCGCAGGAAATAAGTACACAGGTCGTATCGCAGCACTTGCAGATAGTGCACGAGAGAACGGATTGGAGTTCTAATGGCTGAAAATCCAACAACCGCAACTGCACCAGAGAGCAAGGGCCGTGGCCGCGGAAATGGCGATCGCCGTGAACGTCGCGACGATCGTGAAAAGGACAAGTCTCCATATATGGAGCGCGTTGTCTTCATCAACCGCGTATCTAAAGTTGTTAAGGGTGGACGTCGTTTCTCATTCACCGCACTAGTAGTTGTCGGCGACGGCAATGGCACAGTCGGTATTGGCTACGGAAAGTCTAAGGAAGTTCCACAAGCGATCGCTAAGGCAGTCGAAGAAGCTAAGAAATCATTCTTCGTTGTTCCACGCCTTCAAGGAACTGTGCCTCACCCAGTACAAGGTGAAACAGCAGCTGGCGTAGTTCTTCTTCGCCCAGCAAGCCCAGGTACCGGAGTAATCGCCGGTGGCCCAATTCGTGCAGTACTCGAATGTGCTGGCATTTCAGATGTTTTGACCAAGTCACTTGGGTCAAATAATGCAATCAATATGGTTCACGCAACCGTTGCTGCACTGAAGTTGCTTGAGTCTCCATCATCAATCGCTGCTCGTCGTGGTCTTCCACTCGAAGATGTTGCACCTGCAGCAATTATCCGCGCTTCACAGATGACAGTTGGTGCCTAATGCCACGTTTAAAAGTAACTCAAATTAAATCAAAGGTCGGTAACAAGCCTGAGATCCGCGAGACCTTGCGTTCACTTGGTCTAAAGCGAATCAACGATGTTGTCGTTAAAGAAGATCGTCCAGAAATTCGTGGCATGGTTAACACCGCTCGCCACCTGATCAAGGTTGAGGAGGTCGAATAAAGATGACGCTAAAACTTCATCACCTTCGTCCAGCCCCAGGTGCAAAGAAAGCTAAGACCCGTAAAGGTCGCGGTGAAGCATCAAAGGGTAAGACCGCCGGTCGCGGTGGCAAGGGAACACATGCGCGTAACACTGTTCGCCCAGGTTTTGAGGGTGGCCAACTTCCATTGGTTATGCGTTTGCCTAAGCTTCGCGGCTTTAAGAACCCAGCACGTATTGAGTACCAGGCAGTTAACGTTGCAACAATTAACGATCTCTTCCCTAAGGGTGGAGATGTAACTGTTGCAGATCTAATTGCAAAGGGCGCAGTACGCGATAGCTTGCCTGTAAAAGTTCTTGGCAATGGCGATATCGCCGTCAAGGTTTCAGTTACAGCGCATGCATTCTCAGCATCAGCAGTCGAAAAGATTTCTGCTGCTGGTGGATCTACCAAGGTTCTTTAATACTTAACTTATTTCATTGATTTGTTAGAGGGAGAAGATTGATGCTTTCAGCATTTGGAATGGCTTTTAAGACACCAGATCTGCGCAAGAAGATCTTCTTCACTCTCTCAATCATGGCTTTGTTCCGCTTTGGTTCAGTAGTTCCAACTCCTGGCGTTTCATATACCGCGGTGCAGACCTGCCTTAACCAAGTACAAAGTGGTGGCTTATTCGGTTTGATCAACTTGTTCTCAGGTGGAGCGCTTATCAAGCTCTCTGTCTTTGCGCTCGGCATCATGCCTTACATCACCAGCTCGATCATTATTCAATTGCTTACCGTTGTTATCCCTCGCTTCGAAATTCTTAAGAACGAAGGACAATCAGGTACAGCAAAACTAACTCAATACACCCGTTACTTAACTATTGGTTTAGCAGTTCTTCAATCAACTGGTTTGGTTGCAGTTGCTCGTACACCAGGTCGCTTGATCTCAGGCTGTAACGAAGCAATCATCCCTGACGCTTCATGGCAGCGCATCGTCACCATGATCGTGATCATGACTGCAGGTACATCAGTAATCATGTGGCTAGGTGAACTCATCACTGATCGCGGTATCGGTAACGGTATGTCGATCCTGATCTTCACTTCGATCGCTGCAGGATTCCCCAGCCAGCTTTGGAGCATCAAGGTTCAAAAGGGCTTCTTTGCATTCCTAGTTGTTCTAACAGTCGGTATTGCAGTTGTTGCAGCGGTTGTATTCGTTGAGCAAGCGCAACGACGCATCCCAGTGCAATACGCAAAGCGCATGGTGGGACGTCAGGCATACGGTGGAACCAGTACATATATTCCAATCAAGGTAAACCAGGCTGGCGTTATTCCGGTTATCTTCGCTTCATCACTTCTTTACATTCCATCTTTGATCGTTAACTTCACCAACAGCCAAGCTGCTTGGGCGGTATGGATTTCACGTAACTTGGTGAAGGGCGATCACCCTATTTACATAATCGCTTATTCAGCGCTGATCATCTTCTTTACCTACTTCTATGTAGCGATCACCTTTAACCCAGATGAAGTCGCTGACAATATGAAGAAGTACGGTGGATTTATTCCAGGTATCCGTGCCGGCCGTCCGACATCTGAATACTTGCAATATGTTCTATCTCGTATCACAGCTCCAGGCTCTCTCTATCTTGCACTCGTTGCGATTATTCCAATCGGTGCTTTGATCATCTTCGGTGCAACTCAAAACTTCCCATTCGGCGGAACTGCGATCCTGATCGTTGTCGGCGTTGGTCTTGATACTGCAAAGCAGATCGAGAGCCAGTTGCAGCAGCGTTCGTATGAGGGGGTCTTGCGCTAATGCGTTTACTCCTGGTTGGACCACCAGGTGCGGGTAAAGGAACACAAGCTCAATTCCTATCTTCGCACTATTCAATTCCACATATTTCAACTGGCGATATCTTTCGTGCAAATTTGAAAGCTGGAACTGATCTAGGCAATCAAGCAAAAGCATTTATGGATCGTGGCGAACTCGTGCCAGATTCAGTTACAAACGATATGGTCAAAGATCGCTTGACTCACGATGATGTTGCCAATGGATTTCTTCTAGATGGCTACCCACGAAACGTTGCTCAGGCCGAAGTACTTCGCGCATTTCTGGCAGAACGTAAAACTCCGCTTCAGGCTGCGCTAGAACTTTCTATTGCTGCTGCAGAAATCATTAAGCGCCTCTCTTCACGTCGTACTTGCCGCGCTTGTGGCGCTCCATCTGAAGCTGGCGCAACTAAATGTTCTGCATGCAACGGCACCGATCTTTACCAACGTGAAGACGATAAAGAGGAAGTCATCGCACGTCGCCTTGAAGTCTATGAAGAGCAGACTGCGCCCATCATCTCTTTCTATCGCTCTGAAGGCTTATTAATCACAATTCCAGCAATTGGTTCCGTTGCTGAAATTACCGAGCATGCAATTACTGCGCTCGGCCGCCTTTCGTAATCTTAGAAATTAATTAGAGTATCGACATGGCAATCCAGATAAAGACCCTTGATCAACTTAAGGTGATGCGTCGCGCTGGATTAGTTGTTGCCGAAATCCATCAAGCAATTCGCTCTGTAATCAAGCCCGGCATGACAACCAGCGCACTCGATGCTGTTGCTGCCGCATGCATTAAGCGAAATGGCGCAACGCCAAATTTTCTTAACTATCACGGCTTTCCCGCAACTATTTGTGTTTCAGTAAATGATGAAATCGTCCACGGCATACCTGGTGATCGCGTTATGAATGATGGTGACTTAGTTTCCATTGACTGCGGTGCAATCGTAGATGGTTGGCATGGCGATGCCGCATTCTCTATTGGTATCGGAAACGTTGATCCGCAAGATCAGAAACTTATGGATGTTTGTGAGGAATCAATGTGGCGGGGTATAGCTGCTGGACATATGGGTGCACGTCTTACCGATATCAGTGCAGCAATTGAAAGTTACATCGATTCACAAGGTAAGTACGGAATCTTGCAAGAGTACGGCGGTCACGGAATCGGAACTGAGATGCATCAAGAACCGCATGTATTGAATTTTGGAAAGCCCGGCAATGGCCCAGAGCTAATTGCAGGTATGGCACTTGCCATCGAACCGATGATCACTCGGGGAACTCATAAGACCAAAGTTCTCGGTGATGACTGGACCGTTGTCTCGCAAGATAAATCGCGCGGTGCGCACTTTGAACATTCATTCGCGCTACTGCCGGATGGCAGACCATTTGTGCTAACTGCAGCCGATGGAGGTCGCGCGAAATTAGCCACCTTTGGCGTTGAAGTATCTGATCTATTAAAATGAACTAATTGAAACTAAGATGCGCTCATGAGCCAACAAGATCAAGTTGAGTTCACCCTCTGGTTACGTGAAAACCAGAAGGCCTTTCTGCGCGCCGCAAAGGTAATCTGCTTTGATACCCAAAACGCTGAAGATGTATTACAAGAGGCGCTAGCTGATGTTTATAAGCGCTGGAGCAAGATCCGCAAACACGAAAATCCAGAAGCTTATTTAATGCGGGTAATGGTCAGTAAGCATGCGGATATGCGTCGCAAGTGGTTGCGTCGCCAGCAAGAGAAAGAGACTTCCTGGGAACTGGCTGAAAATATTCGTGACCTAGTTGATCAAACTGATGATGTAACTCAACGCTTATTGGTTCAGGCAGCGCTTAAATCGTTGAGCGCTGCACAACGTGCGGTGTTGGTTCTAATTTACGAACACGGCATGGTGCTGCGCGAAGTTGCTGAAGTTCTGCAGATTCCTATGGGAACAGCGGCATCCCATTTGGCGCGCGGCAAGGCTGCAGTTGCTGCCTATGTTGAACTTGTTCCTGAGTTAGAAAAGTCAGCTAAAAAAGAGTTGACTGGTTCTAACGATAAGCCCAGTGAAATCGAGACGGTAATCGCGGAAGTGGTGGATAACAATGAGTGATGTAGATCCACTGATTAAGCGCGAGATGCAATGGATGGCGCTTGGCATACTTGAAAACCGTGATTTAGCACCCATCATTATTGCCAAGGTTCGCCGCCAAAGAATTCGCCGCGCGCTCTTGGCAGCACTTAGCGTTGTCGTTATCGGACTCTCCAGTATCGGAATTTATGAATATATTAAGAAACCCGAACCGATCATGGTCGCAGCCGATAGCGGCGTTACCGGAACTAACGCTGATACTCAGCCAAAGATCATTGGATTGCAATCTGATTACCCAGTTACCTGGGAACAAAGCGTTGGCGATCTTGGTGCGATTTCCGGTGCTGGCGGAATCGGTGACACTCTCGGTGGTTTAACAGCAGTCGGTCTAAAAATATCTTGGGAAAGATGCGGCCAAGGACAATGTCCAATTACATGGGTCTTGAGTTTGGAAAATAGAACTCAAGATTTAATTTCTACGGCGCCATCACTTGGGCTGTTTACCAATCACACGCCGATCGTTAGCGATTCGCGTCCTACTACTGTTCTGCCAGGTGGCACTGCGTTATTGGTTTATAGCTTCCCTGAATTCAAGGACTCTTTGACTACTTCTCCGCGTGAGACATGGCAGTGGAATTGGTATCTGGCTCAACTCCGTTAGGAGTGTGAGCCGAGTGAATGGCTCAACTCCGTTAGGAGTGTGAGCCGAGTGAATGGCTCAACTCCGTTAGGAGTGTGAGCCGAGTGAATGGCTCAACTCCGTTAATTCGGGGTGAATTGTCCGTTTCCCCCTTTTCTAAGGGAGGCTAAGCGCATAAATTTGTTCCCATAGTGCGGTGAGCACTATGAAGTCATACCCGTGGCTTCACCTATCTCTATGGGGGAAACGTGAAAAAGAAACTACTCGCCGGGGTTGCATCCCTAGCCATGCTCGCGGGATTGGTGACTGCTGCTAACTCAGCAAGTGCAGCAACCATCCGCTTGCCTAAATCTGCGATGAATGCCTGCGTTGTTCAAAACGGCATTTACTGCATCGAATCAGTAACACTTACAACAGGTTCAGGACAGAAAATTCCTTTGACCTACGTACCTAGCGGAGCAGATGTTCCAGCTAAGAAGACACCTTCAGATTTCTTTGCGCCAGTCGCGCAGATCAAGGGTGGCAAAGTCATTGACAACAACTGGTGGATGTCACAGTACCAACGTGATGTTCTTACATCAGGCAAGTTTGTGATGCAGGATCTATCTGCGCTTTTCGGAACAGCAAATCACCCAGAACAAGGCGCGAAGTACGATCCAGTAAAGAAGACTTACGACATTAATAAGCCTTTAGATTTCTACAGCTATCCAATGGATTGCTACAACCCAGCAACAAAGACAAATTCCAAATCAACATTTGGTCAGTGCTACAAGGGTTCTGTTGCTTTCTTGCAGGATAACGAAGTTAAGTTCTTCTTCTTCTACCCTACCGCGGCAGAAGCTGCCAAGCAGATCGCTAACTTTACTGGCGTGACATTCGTTGACCTTGCTGAACTTTCAGCAACTCAGCAACGTCCAGTCTGGGGAACAACTTACGATGCAGCAACCAAGAAATTTAAGGACACCGAAGGAATTATCATTCCTATCTGGGTTACTCAGAACGCATTGGTAAATGGTTGGGCTGTAGCAGGTACACCTGCAGCAGTTCCTGCAGACCCTGCTGCTCCATCAACCACAGCTACACCAACAACTGAATCTGCAACAGCCGAAGCAGCAGAACTTGCTGCTACCGCTCCACTTGCACCGGCTCCGGGTGTTGCTGTTGGTACACCAGCAGAAGCAGGTCGTGCACTTCCGGGACGTTGGACACACCCTGATTGGCAAGGCCTAAATCTTGGATCACTCGGTTATGACGGACTTTATGTTGAAGCAAGAACTCCAAACGAGTTCGTTTCCAGCATGCTCTTCGTCGATGTTCTTCCAACACTTACAGGTGCTGATAAGAAGACAAACCTCGCAGGCCAGGTCGGTAACAAGGCATATGCAACAAGCCTTGATTCAGATATCGTGATTACCGCAAAGGTTCGCGTTGGTGAAATGCAGACAGGCGTAACCGTTGCTGTTGGTACAGACATTGTTATTCAGCAACAGCCAACTGGCGAATACAACGCCATCACAATTACTGGTACGCCAGTAACAGTTCCACTTGCTAAGGCAACTAAGGATTGCGAAGGTGAAGCCGGAGTTTCAAAGGCAAACGTTCGCCAATTCCAGATGATCGCCATGGCATCAAACGATGACACTTCAGGATTCGGTGTCGACGGAACTTCTGGTGGAATGTATGTTGGTTCAAACGGTGTCTGCGGTCTTTCAACTCCAGTTTGGAGCAATGAAGAAAAGGCATTCACATGGCGAGCTGCTGCTCCTCACTTTGCACCAGATGGCGTAACAGTGAACAAGGGCTTCTACAAAGCAGTAATTCCAACAGCAGATGCTGCACTTCTTTGGGGACTAACTAATCCAAACGATGCTGCAACAGCTCTTGAAATCTCGCTTACTACAGAAGCCGGTGGAACCGCAGCGTTCCTCAAGAACATCAGCGTGAAGAACGGCAAGATCATCATCGATGTATCTGGCTTCGAGTACTCACGTCCAAAACTCAAGATCGGCATCAAGAAGGGCTACAAGCCTTCTGCCAAGATCTTGAACAAGACCACAATCACATGCGTTAAGGGCAAGACTGTAAAGAAGATCACTGCAGTTCAGCCAGCATGTCCAGCAGGTTATACAAAGAAGTAGTTTCCTTAATTACTTCCTTATAGACGATAGAGGGCAAACCGTTCCTCGGCTCGCTAAGAAATTAGTGAGCCGGGGGCGGTCTCCTCATTCGCAGACAACAACATTTTTAGAACCGGGGATCGCGTGAAGCGTTTAGGAAAATTAGCAGCGCTACTTATCTCTGTAGCACTTATTGCTCCAACGCTCGCTCGCGCTGCAGATCCAATCCCCGAACAATGGGCCTCACTCACAGCACCAGGCGCTGGTTACATCGGCTACGAAGCAAATGAGGCCACCTTTGCAAACACCGAAGCCTCCACGTGGATAAATTTCACTTCAGACAATGGAAAGTTCAACGGCAAAGTAACAAAAGTCGCAATCTGCAATACCGGAGCCGAAGATGGATGCGCCTACACCGTGCATTCTTTTTATCGTGCTGTTCTTCCATTTTGCGCTGATGCATCGGACATAAATTGCATCTCCGACATCTTTGCAACCGGCGCCAACGGAAAGAAACTAACAGTTGGCCCAGCGACAGTTTTTCCAGCTAATAACCCTCAAGCTTTCGCCGGAAATAAAGCGCTAAATGTCCCACGTGGATCTGGTGCCGCTCTTGTCTCAATTCCCGGCGCACCTCATGCCGGGGGCGATAAATATTTAGTTAAGGCCACTCTTTCGTCTTCTCATTTTGCTGAACAACCTGGTTTTGAAACTCCACGGTTAAGTGCATCAATTTCAGCGGTAAAGATTATTGATGGTGACTTCTTTGATCTGGTTACAGAGACAAATACCGCAAAGTATGACCAAGTCGGTCGTATCCAGGTTGGTACAACGCAAACTAAAGAGAATGTTGATCCTAAGGCTTCAAAGCTTTGCGTTTCTGTTTCAACGACACAATGCGCACTGCCATACACAATGCCCAAGGAAGTTTCCTTTGGGTTCTCACTGCGCCTAAATACCAATCTTTCAGGATGGCTCCACGGTCGCATGAAGAATGCGGTAATCGACTATAAAAATTCAAATGGAATAACAAATTTAACTGTCTCAGCAAATCCAATAGCCGTCCCGCTGGTTGATGTCTGGAGCAAGAGCGATGATCTTCCAGATTCCTTGGTAAGTTCATATCAAAACCAATTCTGGGCTGGCGAAGCGATGCACTATCCAATCACTAACCAGAATCTTGGTACACCTATTCTCGACTCTGAAAAAACACGTGAAGGAATGCGAAATATTTCCTTTAAGCATGTAAATACAAACTTCTCGAAGTCTTCAATGGATAACTTCTTGCTCTGGCTCCCAATCGCTAAAGATAAAGCGGCAGCGATGCCAACGCAGTGGCGTATCGGCACGATGACAGATAACGGTTCCGGGCCAGTTCGCGAATGCCTTGAAAAAGAGAAGTCACTTGCGGGCGTAGTCACTACCAACTCGACCATGTATATAGATGGCCCACCAGTATTTAAGGACAACACTCTCGATTACAAAGTTGCCTCCACACACTTTGAACCAGATGGAACAACGGTATTTAAAGGTTCCTACGAACTCATCATGTCTTCGGCTGTCTCTCGTTGTATTTACAAGTTCTCTGCTGCACCGATTAGCGCAACTGTTTCAATCACTTCCGAAAACGGCGAAGCAAACGCTGCGACGACTGTGATCAACGAAAAGAATGGCTGGCTCAAGCTCGGCGCCTACGGCTTCACATTCTCTTCACCAACCGTACGTGTGAAGTTGACCCAAGAATCCGCAGCTCCGGCCCCTTCACCTTCGCCATCCGAATCGACTGCTCCAGTTGCAGCGAAGAAAATTTCAATCACTTGTATCAAAGGAAAGACTTCTAAGAAAGTGACCGGCATAAATCCGATTTGCCCGAAGGGATATAAGAAGAAGTAGTGAAAAAGTTTTTTGGATTAGTTATCGCCATAGGTCTCTCACTTTCTGTATCTCCAATAGCAATCGGCGACGTCCCCGAAGAAAATTTTTATCCTTCCGTAAAGCAAGAGGCAGGCTGGATGGGTTACAACACGGATAATTCAATCGAGTACTCCCAACCTAGTTCCCTATACGCAATGTCGGCTTTAACTCAACCCGAATTCGTAAAAAGTATGTACGTATGTCAGTCACTGGAATCTAAAGAGTGCAGTTCGCCGGAGATAGGTGCATTTACATTCACCTCTATTTTTACCAAGTGCCAGAGTGATGCCGATTCTGACTGCATTGACTCATTCAGTATAAAAAATGAAGATGGCTCGATAAGCCCGGCGACTTTTCAACGAAATTG
>Ga0214923_10004841_pt1 | contig 15984 bp, 16 predicted proteins | sample LL1510_MetaG_FD_177993 | JGI IMG/M metagenome (GOLD analysis project Ga0214923, IMG submission 177993) | Freshwater microbial communities from Lake Lanier, Atlanta, Georgia, United States - LL-1510 | ecosystem: Environmental > Aquatic > Freshwater > Lake | place: USA: Georgia | collected...
ATGTTTTTATATGAACCTGTACCTGGTGAATATATAGAATATCATTATCATTACAAAGGACGAGTTATAAGTTTTAGATCAAGATATATTGCTAAAATAATAGATTATGGAAGATGTTATTTTAATAATGGTATATTTAGTTCTCTAGATATTTATCGTTTAGTTTGTTCTAATGCAGTGTGTACTAAAGACATTTTTAGTGAAAAAGATAATATTTGTGGCGAAAAACTAGGATTTCATATGTTTGAACCTCCAGATAAATTTAATGGTCATTTTATAAATTCATCAAGAAATCACCCATCACATGATTTACTACTATTGGCAGATATTGCATCATATATATTTGATTTGGGCATTGGGACAAAAGATATGCAACGCAAATGTGTTAAAATCTTTAGCACTACAACTCCACATGGTACATCAACTATAAATGGCGAATCTGTTTTATTTTTATTGAAAAATATATTATATACAAATAGTACTGGAACTCCACCAGTTGATAGAACTGGATTGTCTATGAAACCTTTAACTGGAAGAGATACTGATTGTCTAATAATTCCAAGTAAAAATGCAAAAATTGTTGGTAAAATAAATAATATATCAGATGCAATTGAAGTATTAGCATTATTAATAGAAATCATACCGATTAATGAGTTTGAAGAATTTAAACCACCTCTAAAAAAAATAGGCGATCTCATTATATATGGAAAAGATACAGAAGGAAATTATAGAGATATGGAATTTAGAAAAACGACTGTTCCAACACCAAGTATGGGAACGAGACCACCACCAAGTATGGGAACAATACCACAACAAAGTATGGGAACGAGACCACCACCAAGTATGGGAACAATACCACAACAAAGTATGGGAACGAGACCACCACTAAGTATGGGAACAATACCACAACAAAGTATGGGAGTAAAGTTACCAGGACATATTCCTAGAGAGGCAACTGCATTTACGCGTAGTTTTGTTCCAAAAAAAAGTTCTTTTTATGGAGGAGGTAAAAAGAGTAGAAAAAGAAACATTTAATTAATAATAAATAAAAATTTATTATTAATATGAAAATATTTTATTAAAGATTTAAACAGTGGTAGGAGCAACCACTGCCTCCACCTTTGGGGTCTTGTAGAAATGAGGACTCATATATCGTTGAAGATTAAAGTAAGTCAACTCCTCTCCCTGTTGGAGCTTCAAAAGAGCAAGAAGCTTTGAATCAGGATTAATCTTTCTTCCATTATCACTATCCTGAAGATTGTTGGCGCGGATATAAGCGTTGATATCACGAGTCACAGCAGTTCTTGCCATCTCAGTTCCAGATTCCTTTCCAAGAAAGGTTGCCAACTCGTCACTAATACGAGTGGGCTTCACAAATCCACTTGGAGAACGGTTAGGATTTCCATTTCTCTTAACACGTGAACCCTTCTTTTGGGCATTCTTCAAATCACGAGTCCACTTCTTCTCCAAGACACGGAATTCGGTCTTCAATTGAGAAATCAAGACACCCAATTGTTGAAGCTTAGAGAAAAACTCCAATGATTGCTCAACAGGTAGGGTACTGATTCCATTCTCCAAAACAATATTCTCTTCAATCACATCGGAAAGAACCACTGGTTCTTCCTTAGGAAGAGGTGTCTCAACAACAACAACCACCTCTTCATTAACCTTAGCAGACTTCTTTGCACGAACAGTCTTGGCAGGAGTTACAACAACTGGTTCAGTAGTAGTTGTAATATTTTCAACAACAGGAGTTGATTCAATTGCTTGCTTGGTTGCAGGAGTCTTTCTGGGCATTTTATAATCTATCTAAACAATTTCTTTTTAAGTGTTTTAACGCATAAATATATATTATTTTGTTATTGATGACAGATTATAAATAAATTTTATATTTTATAATTTTATTAAAAAAAAATAAAATTTATAATAAAATTATAAATTTTAATAATAAACTACAGATTGATGCAACCATGATAAACTAGAAGCAGCAGTTGGTGATACTAATGTTAACGCTGCTAATATATAATAACTTCCTAAAGTTTTATGGTCATTATCAATCCCTAAACAAACTAATTTCTCTATAATGTTTAATATTTTAGATTGAACGATTAATATATTTGATTCATTCATAATAACTGTTCTATCATTACTTGAAAATAAATAACCTCTTTGAGGACAAATATTCATTTTTGTTTCGTCAGATAAATTTGCTCTATAACTCCAGATATCATATAATTCTCTATAAAATCTAATTAGTTGAGTTCTAGATAGAGAAAGAAACCAATTTGGATCACTATAATTTCCTAATGAATTAATATGTTGAAATAAATCCAATGTTTTCAATTCAACTTTTTTCTTGTTACTTATTTCACAATCTATATTTTTAATAATAATATTAATTGGCATTTTGATAATTTTACAAATATTTATAATATGTATAATATTATTTATAGTATTTTCATGAATAGGTTGTCTTGTATAAGGATTTGTTGGTGTTTTTGTTGATTTTTGAATTAAATTATAAATAGAAATAATATTAAATCCATATATTTTTCCATCATCATCTTCATAACTAAAAAAATCTAGTAGAGAAATATTTTTTAATTCATCCATTGTTAAAAAATCTTCTGTATTTACACATTTTTCTCTACATTTTAATGCTGGTCCTCTTAATTGAATCATTTTTCTAATCAAATTTCCTCTAAATAATCGTTGGATTTTTATAATATATTTTGAAGAATTTAAAAAATAATATAATCGGTTAATTAATTCATTTTTATTTCCAGTGAGTTTTAATTTGTATCTTTTTAATTGTGTTTTAAGAAAATGATTTGAATAATTTATATTATGTAAATTTTCATAATTTGTTAAATCAATATTTTCAGTTTCATATTTTATATTTGTTTTACGTTGTTTCAGTATATCATCAGTAATAGATATTGTGTTAAAATCTTCTATTTTAAACATTTCCATTTATATTATAGTATAATATTTCTTTTTGAATATTTATTATAATATATAAATATTTTTTTGTAACAAGACCATTTACCATATCTTTTTTTTTATAAAATAAAAAATTGATTTAAAAAGAAAGTATTATAAACTAATCATAAAAGAAGCAAATGGCAGACACTCTTATTGAAGCAACTGAATTTAAATGCGAGAATATCAAGTATAGTTCACCAAAAGCAAATGCTGCTGGTGGAAAAGCAGTGAATATTTATAATAGACAAACCAATTCACGATTGAACCTATCAACACCATTGATGTTGACATGGGGAGCATCTGATTTTGTGGATCCAAAATCAGGTGAAGGAAATGGAAAGTTTGAAATGACACTACAATTTCCAACAGAAGAATATAATAATGATGAATTGAGAAAATTTTTGGATAATATGAAGGCATTTGAAGAAAAAATAAAGAGTGATGCATTGAAGAATTCAAAGGATTGGTTTGGAAAAATTCATAAATCATCTGAAGTAGTTGATGCTCTATACACACCAATGTTGAAATATAGTAAAGACCCAAATACTGGTGAATATAATTATTCTAAACCACCTTCTATTAGAGTGAAAATTCCTATTTGGGAAGGTGTTTGGAAATGTGAAGTGTATGATGATGATGGGGTTTGTTTGTTTCCAAATACAAAGGGAATTACACCAGTAACATTGATTCCAAAAGCAACAAATGTAAAAGTGTTAATGACGTGTGGAGGTATTTGGTTTGCCAATGGCAAATTTGGTGTCACTTGGAAATTGATTCAAGCAATGGTTCAAAAGCCCAGAGCACAATTGTCTGGTAAATGTTATTTGAAACCACAACCAAAGGACGATAGACCACCAACTCCTCCAACAATTGTTGAAGAATTGGAAAAAGAAAAAGAAATTGAATTGAGTGTGGCAATTGAAGAATCTGATTGTGATGAAGAAGATGATGTTTCAGTAACTAGTAATGTAGTAACAGATGTTGTTCAACCAAATGTTGTGGTTACAACAACCGAACCTGTAAAAAAGGGTAGAAAAGTTGTAAAGAAGAAATCTGGTGAAGTGTAAATATAATCATATTCATAATAACAATAATATAATATTTATTTATTAATAATAATTTTTTAATTATTATTAATTTTTTTCATAAATACATATTAATTCGTAATACTTAAAATTAAAAGTTCTAATTAAATCATAACATAATGGATGATATTATTGATATTTCTAGTTTAAGTGAAAATTTAGATAATGTTTCACCAATTAAATTATCAAGTAGTTCATGTGGTGGTGGATTAGAGTTATTAATGAATGAAAAAGTAAAAGATAGTTCAAAAAATATAGAAATGGAAGATATTCATAATTTAGAAAATGAATTGAATAATTTAACAGAAGATACGATTCATATTGGTAATGAAAAAACATTTAATTTAAAAAGTGATTTATTCAATACAAAATCAATAAATACTTCTCATGTTAAATTTGAAGATAATAAAGAAGAGAATATAAATTTAGGTAAATCAACTGCTTCTACTGAAACTGACAATAAAACTTGGGATGGATTTACAAAGTTTAATAATATACCATTAAATCCTGATAAACAAATACCACAAACTCCTCAAATGTCAAAAGAAGAATTGTTAAAAGAAAAGTTTAAATTCTTACGAAAGTTGGAATCTTTAGAAGCGAAAGGTGTTACATTGACGAAAAAATATACAATGGAATCTTCTTTAATGGAAATGCAAGGAGAATATGAAATGATTATGGAAGAAAAAACCAAGCAAAATTCTATTAAATTTCAAGGAAATATGCTAATGGCTTGTATCAATGGAATTGAATTTTTAAATAGTAAATTTGACCCATTTGATATTAAATTAGATGGATGGAGCGATCAAGTAAATGAAAATCTAAGTGATTATGATGATATTTTTTCTGAGTTACACGACAAGTATAAATCTAAAGCATCTTTAGCACCTGAATTAAAATTATTATTTCAATTGGGTGGAAGTGCAATGATGATTCACATGACAAATACATTATTTAAATCTTCTATGCCTGGAATGGATGATATTCTAAGACAAAACCCAGACCTAATGAGACAATTCCAAACAGCAGCTGTCAATTCAATGGGACAAACCAGTCCTGGATTATCTGGATTTATGAGTAATGTATTTAATAATGATAGAGCACCACCTCCTCCCATGTCTACATCCAGCAGACCTGGAAATAATTCTAGTACAATGGGTTCTAGTGATTATAGTAGATTCTCTACAAATAAACCTATCTTTGATGATGGAATCAATTTTAGAGAAAATTATGATACAATTGATAAAAGAGTTGAAATGAGAGGACCTAGTGATATATCAGATATTCTTTCTGGACTTAAAACAAAAACAATTAATATTCAAGAAAATAGTGAAAGAAGAGAAAATGATAATAGCACTATAAGTATTGCCGATTTAAAAGATTTACAAAATGATGGCAATATGCCCAAGAGAAGTAAACGAAGACAAAAGTCGGATAAAAACTCAATTAGTCTTGATATTTAAATTAAATAATAAATTACAATTTATTATTTAATATTTATCGTTGATATAAATTTTATCGTTGATATAAATTTTATCGTTGTGATAATCTTGATGACGATATTGAATTGTTAGTTGGTTCTTTTTTATCTTCTTCATTTATTTTGAATAATGTTTTCCATGCCTTTATTATATTACTATAATTTTCTTCACATTTCATCGTCACCTTTTTACCAACTGTAATATCTTTTCCTTCATATAATTCTAATTTAATTGGAACTATATACGCTAATGTATTCATTAACATTTTTTGTTTATCACTTGAACTCGGTTTTTGTAATAAATTATTTAATAATGATTGATTCATTAATTTCTCTATATCTTCTTGTTGAGAACCACCTTTTGTTGGTGGTGGTGGTTCAATTATAATTTTTGTAATATACTCAGGTATTTTATCTTTATCAAACAAGGCAACTTTATCATCATTTGTTAAAATAGTATAATATTTTATTTCACTTTCAGCTGTTACTTCTTCTCTATAAATAAATAATGTTTGCTCATATTTATCTCTTTTAGTTTTTATTTGTAATTCTTTTTTTTTACTATCATAACTAATAACCATAATATTTATTTTATATTTTTCTACAATATCATCTACACGGATATCTTCACTTAATTTGATAACTTGATTATCAAATGTTTTATCTTGTAAACATAAATACCAATTAAGACCATTTTGTATTGCATTAGAACATTTAAAACCATTGTACCCTATTAATTTAAAAGATTCTTTAAAAGAATCAGGTAATTCATCCCTGTTATGTTCAAAATATTTTATTATATTTTTATATTCAATAGATGTTATATTATTTACAAATGGTGTGTCATTCGTTATAGTATTAAAAGAATAATAACATAATTCTTCAATATCAGTTGTAGAGATAGAAGGTGTTAATAATTGTACAGAACGCAAGTACTCATCGTATGATTGCTCAATAGATGATTCTGGTTTTATATATTTTTTTATCAATCCCAAATCTAAATAATATTTATTTTTATCGTCAATTTTATCAGAAATCTTTATTTCTCTATAAAATTCATCATTATATTTGTCAAATGTATATTTTCTTAAAAAAGAAATCATGGTAATTCGTGAATAAATAATAATTAATTCAAAACAAGAATATTTCATATTATTTAATTTAGATTCGTATTCTGTAGCCTTTCCAAGTAATTCATTATATTTATAAAAATTATAAATAGTTTTAGATAAGGTATTACTTAGTATACTTTTAATTTCCGTTGTTTTACTACTAAATATTTTCCAAAATTCCATATCCACAACATAATTTGTATAATAAATAAGAGTGTTATATGATTCCAAAATTGTTAAATCATTTTTTTGATTATTTAATTCATCTTTAATATTATTTTTAATGGAATTATTTTTGTTTATTCTTTCAATACATTGTTCTATTAACCCTTTTGTTTGTTCTATACATTTTTTATATCCACCATCATTATAAATTGTATTATAAATAGTTAAATCAAATAAAATAATTTGATTCATCATTTTTAAGAAAAAATTTTGGTCTGGATTTAATTGAGATGCAATATCAGTTAATTCTTTTTTTTTTAAATCATACAATAGTTTATAAAATTGAATAAATAATAACAAGTATTGATTTTGTTTCTCTATTTTTTGTTTTATCAATTCCAATGTTTTACTACAATTAGTTAAATATTCTTTTTTTTTGTCAATATATTTATCTGCACTTTTTAATGAGGTGTATTGTGATATCAAATTATTTCTTTCATAAGATTTTATTTGTTTTTGATATTCTTGTATTTTATCTTCAAGCGTTTTAATTATATTAGTAATTGATGTAATAATTTCCTTAAATTTATATGTATTATTATAAGATATACCACTTGATTTACATTTATTTATTCGTTGATTAATTGTTTCAATAAGAATCTCAATTGGTTTAAAATCGGTTGGATCAGGGTTATCTCTTTTTTGTATGTTTGCAAGTAAAGTATCAATTCTAACTATAATCTCAGACATTTCATAGTCATTACATTTTTTAATGTTATTCTTATTTTCAAGTATTTTTTTTAATTCTTGAATTTTTTTATTATAAAATTCTATTTCTTGATTATATTCTGACCTCTTTTTATTTGCAATTTCTTCTTCTACCTCATTTGTCTTGGTGTTACCTGTACGACTAGAAATATCATCTATTAATTTTTTTAATTCTGTTTGTGTAGTATTTAATTCATCAAATATTTTTTTTAATCTAGGAAAATTTCCTATTTCTTTACTAAAATCATATCCCAAATAAAATAAACTAACTGAAATGGGGTCTTTTAAAAAAGAAGGAACTTTGTAATTTAAATTAAATGGTAAAAATAAATATTTTGTTGTTAATTTTTCATTCTCCTCACTAAAAAAACTTTGAATAGTGGCAGGATCCATTTTTTTTTCATTTGATATAATATCTGCTTTCATTTGGTCTTTTGCAATTTCTCCATCTCCTATTTCAAGTAATGATTTTCCTTTGATATCTCCTTTTAAACATGTAGGGATTTCTGTAGTTAATTCTTTAAACGCTTTTGCGGTAAATTTTCTCTCTCTTTCATTTTCATACATGGACCGATTTCTATATCCATAAAACCCTTTAGGTTCGCTATCTTCTAGTTGGTTTTTTTTAAGATCATTACTATAAATTAACCAATCTCCATCCATCCATGTATAACTATTGACAGTATATGGTTTTTTATCTATTTCTAAAACATTTCCTGGTTTAAACAAGACATCTAATGTCACTTTGATATTATTATCTATAACTTTATCATTACAACTTTGTTGAATAGTTAATTCTTTTTTATTTGAATCAATAACAATTTTATTTAACAATTCATCAAATTTTTGTTTATTTAAGAAAATATCAATAACTTTACTATTTAAAGCAGTCGTATCATTCGGTTTTATGTTATTTTCTCTAAAAAAAGTATCCTTGTTTATTTTTACCAATGGATTAAAATTCACATAACTACTTGATGTAGTAGGAATGCTCATTTGTGGTGTATATATTTTTCTACCGAATTGATTTGTTTTTGTATAGAAAATAATATTCATTCTTTTTGGTAAATAACTATTATCAAATGATTCTGATGACATATATTCTATTATGATTATTTAAGACATATCATAACTTAAATGTTTATATTTCTCATTTGCATCTTTATATATTTGTTCTTGTTTTTCTTTTTTTGCTTTTTCTAATATTCCAATTGCAGTAGTTAATTCATCTTCAGTAACCAAGACATTATTTGGATGACCCGCTGCTTTTAATTTATGTGTAACTCTACATGAATTTGGAACAATACAAAGATGACTATCTTCATTAAATAAATATTCTGATAATACTACAAAAACAGCAGTTAAAACAAGAGCAGTATAAATATCTCTTGTTGCCATCCACGCCATTGCAAATACTAATATTTGTTTACTTAATGTATATTTTAAGTACTCTTCTGTTGATTTACTAAAGTTTACTGAAATAAATTTTGACCCTACATTTAATAATATCATAATTACACCTGCAAAAAATTTACTATTATTCAAATACATGATGTGATTATGAATAAATTGTAAAGGATGAATATATAAATTAGTATATATTTTTTTTATTGGTTTAGTAGGCGGAGCAATTGGGTAATATGGAATATTACCTCCTTTTTTTAACGAACCTCCTTTTTTCATAGTCATAATATATATATTTATATATATTATAACATATTTATTAGGTACACCTCAATGCAAATAAATAATTATTAGTATTTCATAAAATAATTATAATATTTATTTACTTGTTGCTTGATAGTTCTATAATAAGGTCTATAAAATTTAGTAATAAATCCTTCTTTATGAGCGTTTGAAACTAAATTATTTGTATAAATAGAATATGCAATAAATATAATTATGAATAAAACAAATATAATTAAAGGTAAGTAATGTAATTTAATCTTCATATTTTATAAATATAAATTAATTTAATAGATTAAAAAAATTAATATGATTAAGGAGTATATTTATTTTTTTTAGAATGAAAAAGGTTTAGGTTCTTTATTAGATTTATTGGTTGAAAAAGAAAATAAATCAATTGATTTTTTTGGTTGTAAAAGTTTTTCTATATTTATTTTTTCTGTAATAATATCAAAATTGATTGAACTTGTATCATTTGAATTATAATAATTATCTACATTTTGATTATGAAATGGAATATAATTAGTAACAAGAACATCATTAAAACAAACTAATAAATAAGAAGCCAATATAAATCCTAATGTTTTATTAATAAAAGTCATTATTATTACAAATGAAAATATTAATAATCTTCCTAAAATAGACTGGAATAGACGATTTATAATATTTGATACAAGAAAAATATATAATATTAACAAAATAATTATGAGTTGAAATATTTTTATCATATATAATTAAAATTATAAAAAATCATATTGAAAAATTTAGTGTATTTAATATGTATATTATTATAACAATTATTTTATAAAATGATAAATTTATTATTTATTCAGTTTGTTTTATAATTTATTATCTTAAATTTTATTAAGAGATGTCTTTTGCTTTTTATGCTGCACCTGTTGATAATGAAAATGTTGGAGAAATAAATCAACCTATCCATAGAAAAAAAATATCAAAAACTATGAAAAATTACCCATCTGAACAGAGTTATGTTGAAGATAATATTCAAACAAAAATTAATTACAATAAAGTAAATCAAGTAATGAAAGCAATGAGTAATTTACCTACACAACAAGACGATGAATTAGGTGATTTTAATCCACCACCTCCTCCACAATCATCTGGTGTCCAGGCAACCATTTATAGAGATAATCCACCATTAGACGATAAAGAAGGTTTAACAAATCAAAATCAACCATCACCAAATAAATCATATTTATTTTCACAAATTCCTACACCTACACCTACACCAACACCCAATCCTTATTACACCTCTTCACCAAGTGTTGCTCTAACTGATAATGATTTATTAATGGAAAAAATTAATTACATGATTCATCTTCTTGAAGAACAACAAGATGAAAAAAGCGGAAGTGTGACTGAAGAAGTCATATTATATTCTTTTTTAGGAATTTTTATTATTTTTATTGTTGATTCATTTTATTATGTTGGAAAATATACACGATAATAATTTGAATTGTTGATATATAATCGTTGATTATTATTGTAAAATACCATTATAATTATTTATACATCCAGATATTGCACCTTTTTTTTTCATTTCTAATACTTTTTGTTGAGGTATCTTTTCATAAAAATTATCTTTTAAAACATTGGTTTTACTACCAAATATTTTTTTCCTCTCATTTTCAAATAATATTTTCATATTATCATCTACTCTTTTTATTTTTTTTGTAAATCCTTTGCTAATTCCTTTCCCTTTTTCAAATATTGTATTTTTACAACCTACATTACAATATAATTCTTTACATTGTTTCATTCTTTGTTTTTTTAATGTTTTTGATTTTTTATTAATAACAAAAAGTAAAAAATTTTTTTGATTTTTTAATTTATATAATTCAATGTTTGATATTTTTTTTGATTTCAATTTATCATTTATTACATTTAATAATTTTCTTATACTATTATTTATTATAACATCTTTTTTATTCATGTTTTTTATATAATTATTACACGCCGTTTTTTCACAATTATGACTCATATATATAATCTATAAAAAAATTAAAGTATCATTGGGTTGAAAAGAATGATGGGCAAAGTTATAAAAATAGTATGCCGAAATTACATTAAATAATAATTCATTGAATTTTGAATAAAAATGAATTAATTTATCATTATCTGATGTATTCTCTATTATTAATAATTTATAAGAAGGATGTTTATCAATTAAATCCATCAATGCTCTTTGAAAACCTATTTTAAATACATCTAATGATTTACAACAATTCATAGAAGCATAACATGTAATTATTTCTTCGTTATTATTTTCTAAATATGTACATTGTTTTTTTAAAAAGTAGAGAGATAAAATAGTATCTGTTTGTATTAAAGCATATATAAATATATTTTCTGTTTTTATTAATTCACTTGTATTTGCCAAAGATGTTGAAATAAAAATCCCAAATTTATTATGATTTAATTTAATAAAATCATTGTAATATGACAAATCTTTATGATTTATTTTTATTAATTTTATGTCTGAAGGTAAAATAAATTCATTGGTTTTTTTTATTGTGAATCCATATAAATTATATAAACACAATGGAATAATAGATGTTAATTTTCCTTCTCTTTTAAATAGTGAAACTTGTATTTTTTCATTTAATAATCTTTGATTATAATGATGTGTTTGTATTAATTCTGGAGCAACATTCATCTTTCTGTAATCTTTATCTACGCATAAATAATCTACATAATAAGCGTTCATATTTGCATTTGGATTTCCATTATTAAATATTATTTGAACAGGATAGGATAACATGGTTCCTATTATTTTTTCGTCTTCTTTTACTTTTTGTGTCTTTGTATCCAACAACATGTTTTTATTTTTATATAGAGAAATAAAGATAGGACCTCCATCTAATCCTGTTAAATATGGAAATATATTTTCTTTTCTTGGTTTATAATTTAATTCACTACTTCTTAGAAAATGTTGTTGTATAAAAGAAACAAATCTTTCTTTATTTACATTATTTATTTCTTCTAATTTAAATGTTTCAATATCTTTAAAATTATTATATTTTTCTTCTCTACTTGGCAAATCCAATTGAATGATTCCACAAGGAAATAAATAATACCATAAATCATAAATATGAAAAACAGGTTGTTTTATCCAAAATCTATACTTTACACGAAAATATAATAAAATAATAATTATTGTGATAATTATTATTAAAAATATATATTTTATCATTTAATTTATTACAATTATATATAAATATTAATTTGGTTTTACGAAAATGTATAAATGATTATATTCATAACCAGAACTGATTAAATCAATCACACCATGCAAAATAAATCCTATAGATTGTGCCATTGATACAATATCATTATGTGATGGCATGTACATTTTATGTTCTTGTTTTTTTACCATTCCATCATCAAATTCAAATTTTTCTTTAAACTTGGCTACATTTGTTTTATTATCTAATTCAAAATTGGCAGTATAAGAAAAATGGTCAAACCTAATTTTACTTTTAGTAATTCTTTCTTTTGCATAACGTTGTGGAGAAAATATAACTAATGGATTTGCAGGTGGTAAAATAGGGTCAAACATATCTCTGTCAACTAAATGAATTACTAAATATCCACCAGGCATTAACCAATTCATTGCATTTCTAAAAAATCGTTGTTTATCTTCAATATAATAAATTGTAAAATACATGCAAATAATATGTGTAAATGTTTGATTATTAAATAAATTATCATTTATTGCATTTCCCTTTTTAAAATTTCCATCTGGATAATTATTTTTTGCCTGAATAATCATATCACTTTAATTGTCAATTCCAATTACATTAAATCCTTTTTCTTGTAATAATCCAACATGATGTCCTGTTCCACACCCAATATCTAATATTACACTTTCTTGAGTAGGCATTGTATTATCTATGATTTGTCCTATTTCGTATTCATTTTTAATTTGATTATAAACTAAAGTATCATAAATAGTACTATAAAACCCATCATATATAAAAGGTCCTTCGGAAAAACTAAATGATTTATTATTCTTGAATCCTTCTTGTTTTACAGAAAAAATAGAGAAACCAATTAAAATGATTGAAATCAAAATTAATAATTTAGTCCAAATAGAAAGTTTATTAAATTTAATATTCATGTATTATATATTATTTTAATAAATTTATTTATTTATTATAATGAAATTATTCAAAAACATAAATCTAATCCAGAAAGAAATAATAAATAAAATAAAATCCAATAAAAGAAAATCTAATAAATTATTTATATGAATCAAACTGAAATAAATGATATTAGAGATAGTAAAGATTTTAAAAATGTGACTTTTTCGGAATTTAAAAAAACAGATGTTAAAAAAGAATTGTTGGAATGTTTGATTCAATCAAAAATAGAACAAGCATGTTATTGGAGTGCAGAATTTATATGTGCAGGGCATTATAGTGATTTATGGGAAATGATTCTCTACTTTTATTGCAAATATATTCATTTAGGGAATCCTAAATTGACAATTTATTTAGATAATCGTATAGAATCATTTAAATCCATTTTAAAAAATGGATACATAGGGTATGAACTCAAATTGAGAAATAATGATAAAATTAGAAAATTATTTGCAGAAGTGATTTGTATTATTTGTTATTCAAAAAGAAAACATAGTTTTGATGAAATCAAAGTAAAAAAAGAAGATTTTGATATTTCTTCTATGACTGATAAATTAAAGGCACCTAATATTTATTTTGGTGTCATTATGATGAATGAAGACCCCAAAGAATTATTTATTCCTATTAATGAATTTAGTTATAATATATCCAAAGATGTAAAAAATACATTGTTGGCGTGTTATTGGGTTGAATGGATTATTGAATATGATAATATATGTTATTCTAAAAAAAAAGTGTGTAAATGTGAAAGAAGAGACAATATGCCAGTAGAGAATAATTGTCAAATGGATATTATTTGGTTAATATGGGATGCAATTTTGAGAGAAACTGAATTAAATCATTCTGAATTTATTAAAAGATTAATGAAAAGTTTATTACATTTATATTGTCTACGATATACAAAATCAATTGGTAAAAAAAGAAGATATATTATTTATTTTGCAATTTCTCTACTTACCGAAATTGTACCAACAAATGAAGAAATCATTAAAGAAAAAGAACAAGTTTCTCAATTAGTAGAGAAAATAGACAACATATATATTCAAATTAAAAAAAATGAACGCTCACCAAATACAGATTATTTATTTGCTTCTGTAAAAAAATCCAATTTGGATAAAACAATAGAGAAATTAGAAAAAATGGACTCATTTGGACAAGCATTTATACCTCGTACAAATAATATTTAGTTATATATATGAAAACTAGAAAAAATACTCACAAGAAAAATAAAATTCCTTTTAGTAATTTTAAAGAACAAATTGTAATGAAATTCTTGGTTGTTTTAAACATGACAAAATTATATCATTGGAAAACATGTAATTATGCTGCACATAAAGCAAGTGATGAGTTATACGATGTATTGAATAAAAATGTGGATAGATTTGTAGAAGTAATGTTGGGAAAATTAAATGGAGAAAGAGTGAATTTAGAAAAAATAAATTCAATTCCTCTAATTGATTTTCCAAATGGTTCTCATTTTGATGATGATATGAAAACAGAAATTAATCATTTTAAAAGTTATCTTGTTGATTTAGATAACGAACCTATTCTAAAAAAAATGTCAAATAGTGATTTATATACTATTCGTGATGAAATTTTGGCTGCATTGAATCAATTCTTATATCTATTAAGTTTGAAATAATAATATATATAATAATATATTATTATGGACAATATGAATAAAACAATAATACCTCATTCTTTAACAAAGACCCCTGAATCAAATTATGGTTCTTGGTGGGTATTTATTTTATTTTTTATTTTGTTAGGAATTTATGTTACATGGATAATTAATAAATATTTTATCTCTACACTACCAACAAATAAAGAAGATATTAAACAACCAACAAATACAAATATTCCTTCTGGAACTCCTCCTGAAATATATAAAAATTCATCCAATATTAATGAAAATAATGTTATTTTAAAAGATGATAATAATTTAAATAATGTATTAGATAATAAGCCTCAATCCAATACTACCCCAATTGCCACTGATTCTTATAGCAATAGTCAATTCAATAATTCTTCTAAAACAGGATGGTGTTATATTGGTGAAGAAGGAGGTAATAGAAGTTGTATTCAAGTAGGAGATAATGATTTATGCATGTCTGGAAATATTTTTCCAAGTCAAGAAATATGTATAAATCCATCTTTACGCTCTTAAAATAATTTTTTCATTTATGGGCCATTTATTACCACCTACTGGATATGTTCTTTTTACTCTGGGAAAATAGGTTGGCAATCTTCCAGACCAACATAATAATTTAATTGGACCAGGAACATCTGAACATGTTGTTGGATAACATATTTGATTTCTAGTTTTTTGTAATATTTCTCCAGAACATGGATTCTCTATTGTATTACAAATCAATCTTCCCCCATCAGGTATAATATATACAGGAACACCTGGTTCATCAATTATTGGAGGTAAAATAGGATAATCTGGAGGTTCATCTATTGGTGGGGGTGGTGGTGGAGGTATTGGAGGACCCCCTTCATCTCCTATGGTAGGCAAGTCGGTTGAATCTTCTTTTTTT
>Ga0214923_10004842_pt1 | contig 15981 bp, 14 predicted proteins | sample LL1510_MetaG_FD_177993 | JGI IMG/M metagenome (GOLD analysis project Ga0214923, IMG submission 177993) | Freshwater microbial communities from Lake Lanier, Atlanta, Georgia, United States - LL-1510 | ecosystem: Environmental > Aquatic > Freshwater > Lake | place: USA: Georgia | collected...
GAGAAGAAATCGCCTTTAATACCAGTATGCTTAGTCATAACATTCATATTTTGAGTAAAATTAGTAATAAGTTTTTTGGCCTTGGCATAATCTGCTCTGTCGGCTGGCGATAATTCATTTTCTCCAATAATCGCAATGATTCCTTTCAATGATTCATACTTTTGCAACAACGATTGCACCTGAACGCTAAGTGAATAATGTCGATCTCCAACTACTTCAGGTGTTAGAAGTGATGAAGTAGTCAGATTCAAATCTACCGCCGGCCTTATGCCCTGCTCGGCTACTTTTCTAGAAAGAACTATAATAGAATCCATTTCGTGCTGAATAAATTGCACGGCTGGATCAGAGATATCATCGGCTGGCACGTAAATGGTTTGTACAGCTGTGATAGAGCCTTTCTCGTTAGAGCTAAGTCGATCTTGCAATAGTTTTACGTCTGAGAAAATTGAAGGCTCATAGCCACCTTCATTGGGAATTTGATCGAGGATTGTAGAAAGTTCATTGCGAGCCTGAATGTGACGAAACATGTTGTCAGCAAAAAATAGGATATCTTTTTTTTGCTCATCACGAAAATATTCGGCCGAAGCAGTCGCCGAAATTCCAATTAGAGCACGCTGGACAGGGTTCTCATTCATCTGTGCAAAGAACATGCAGGTATTTTTTAGTAAGTCGTTTTCTTTGAGAGTTTCATACAACTCATGACCTTCACGAATACGCTCACCGATTCCCGCAAAGAACGACAAGCCGCTACCTGATCGTGCAATGTTGTTTATCATTTCCATAGTCAAGACCGTCTTGCCAACACCAGCTCCACCAATCACTCCAATTTTTCGACCCTTAACAAATGGGGTGAAGAAATCAATTACCTTGATGCCTGTTTCTAGTATTTCTGGCTTGGCTACCTTAAAATCTGTAGACTTCGGCGGTAGTTTGAAAATATCTTTTCTAACATACTTGTCACCAGTCATTGGGTCCAAGCCGTCTAATGGATCTCCCAGCGCATTGAGGATTCGGCCAATAGTATTGTCACCAGTAGGAATTTCTATGGACTTGTTGGTGCGACTAGCTTTCATACCTTTCATAACTCTTAGATCACTGCGAATATTCAAACAAAAAGCTATGCCGCCTGGCTCTAGGTGATCGACTAGAAGCAAGGTGTTATGACCATTTTCAATCAGTATTAGCTCGTTAATACTTGGGGAATCTTCATCGAATTGTACCCGAATAACAAGATCTTTAACTGTAGTTACAAAGCCGGCCATCAAAAAATCTCCTTACTAAACATACTCATCGTTTAGCCTTACTTTTTTTAATGCCGTTTATCACTTCTTTGAGTCTTTCATCTTTAATGCCCCGTTTTGCTCGATTGTACTCGATATGCACATCGAGTCGGTTTTCTTCTGCTCTTTGATGGGCGCCAGTCATGGCCTTAAATCTTGAAGCGTACTGCGCTAATTTGGAGTTAAGTATCAGCTGACCGACGGCAATCTGCATCATAGAACGCTCCAAGTGTGATGCCACATCATAGCTGCTGGGCTCAAAAATATATGTTACCTCGCTAATCACATCTTCAGATGCGTCCTTATTGGCCGCTTCCTCCTTCACCGCACTACTCAGCTCGATGCTCTTAACTTCTTGGTTCATGAGCGACTTGTATTCTTGGTAAAACATTGTGGTTTTTTTATAATTTCGCACTTCACGAATAATTGGTCCAACATTTATGTCAGTGTCTTTGGTGGGTAGCTTATAATATTTCTTATACTCGATTCCTCTTTGTGACAATTGAACGGCGCCATGATGACCAATTACTATGATGTCGTTTTTATCTTTATCGAAAACTTCAAGCATTGATTGAACTAACTTTTGGTCTATATCACCACTAAAACCCCCTTCGGCTGTGATGATGATAAACAGTTCTTTGTCGATTACCTTTACATTGTCACTTTCTCGTCCGAAGTTAAACATATTATCGACTCTCAGCTGAGAATATATTCCCCACAGTTCATCGAAGAATTTAGTCGACTGTAATACTGAGTTCTTGATTTGGGCAATACGCATACTGGCTATGCCTTCGAAGGCACTAGTTAATTCTACTAGTGTCTGCATAGACTGCTCCTCTTTAGCTAAGTCGTTGGGGTGTTTCATTTTTTAGCCTCAGCTTTCTCGGCAGGCGGAGCTGGAGCCGGAACTGGTTTAGGTGTTGCTGGCTTGGGTGGCGCTTTGATGACCAATTTTTTTAGCTCATCTCGAACAGCGTCAAATTCTTCATCTTTAGTAATCTTTTTGGAATGTTCAGCTACATGCAGCTTGAGTGCACTTGTATCAAGTTGCTCGCCGTCAGCTAGGTTCAAAACAATATCGAACATCAGCTGTTGATCCATTAAGCTAAATGTCTCAGCTGGGCCCTGAGTGGATATTTTGAAAACATTTTCTCCAACTATGAGTGAGCGCTTAGCTTCGGCGGAAAGTTCTGAGCCAAAATGTGAAAATTCTTCAGCTTCTTTGTATGCAGCGAGGGTTTTAAGTGTTCTAGCGGCTATGTCTTTTTGACGCTTGTTATGTCCTGCTCCACCAGCACGCGTCACACTTAGTCCAGTATTGATAGCTGGCCTAATACCAGACCTAAATATATTCATATCAAGTATCCATTGACCGTCTGTAATTGACATTATATTGGTTGGCAAATAGGCAGTAATGTCGCCATTGTCGGCATGAACAATCGGTATAGTTGTCAGGCATTTACCGCTGCGATTCAATCTGCCGGCACGCTCTAGCAAACTTGAGTGGGCGTAGAACATGTCGCCTGGGTATGAATCACGACCCGGGCTAACGCCAGACATCAAAGCCACTTCCCTGTAGGTGTGAGCATGTGATGTTAAGTCATCATAAATAATCACAGTGTCTTGATTGCATTCCTGCCATAAATATTCTGCCAAAGAGCAGGCAATATAAGGAGCAATATAGCTCATAATTAGTGATTCAAACATTGTAGACACCACTACTATTGCCGAGTCTAGTCCGCCATTTTCTTGCAAACGAGTCAGTAGAGTATCGACATCACTGCGGCGCTTGGCAATTAGACAATACACCACCACCTGATCAGTGTTTTTTTGATTAATTGTAAACTGTGTAGCAAGCGTACTTTTACCAGATTTACTGTCGCCGACGAGTGCCATTCTTTGCCCACGCACAATAGGAAAAAGCGAATCAATTGTGACTACTCCGCTCTCTACTTGATCCTCGACAACTTTTCTTTCGTACAGCGCCGGTGCTGTATTGAATACAGGCCAGACTCCAGATGGCGCTATTGGCCCTTTGCCGTCTATAGGGTCGCCGGTTGCCGACACAACTCGCCCTATAAAATCCTTGCCCACCTTGCAAACAAATTCTTGATGCTGCACAACAGCCATAGTGCCAATCCTTAGTTCGTCGGCACCAAGATGTAAAACAATGACTAAATCAGCATCAACCTGCTTCACAAAACCCTTACTACCATCGTCAAACATTATCAGAGCGTTGACTGCTACGGGCTGCAAGCCAAGAACTTTAATTAAAAATCTATCAACAGCTACAACCTCTCCAACAGGATTGCCCTTGTCTACCATTTGATCAAAGTTTTTATTGCCAGTTGCCATTTAAGCCTGCTCCTCTGGCGCGCTTTTAACAGGCATGAATCGGCCTGATGCAGATTCTTCTTCTTTTAGTGCAAATTTGCTTATCAATAAATCACTCTTTTTAAGCAGGCCTTTGCCTAGTGATAAATCGAACTGCTTGTTGGGCGTACGAACAACACAACCAACGGCGATACTCGGTTGAAGTCCAACAGTTATTAACACGTAAGGGTTTGTTTGCTGACGGAACCAAGTGGCAATCTTTTCCATAAAACTTGCTGAAGGCTCACTACTAAAACTAATGTGTACCACTGGCGCTTTTTGCTTAACAGTACTTAGCGCCGTCTGCAAGGTTTGCCTGTGTGAGCGCTGGCTCAAATCAACCTTGTTGGCATCTGCTAAGGAGTTCAGCTGCTGACTGACTTTAGGTAAAACTAGCTTAGATTCTTTAGATCGCAATTTTTCTTGCATAATCTGATTTTCTAAATCATCTAACTCGCGAAGCAATCGACTAATATCAACTGGGCTGTAAATAGACATAGGAAGTACCATTTTCTGATCTTGCGGTGACTTACTTTTACTAGGCTCCATGACCAATGTCCTCTCTGATAGCCTCTTTGTTGGCTTCAAGATCGGCTAATATATGCTCCAGCTGATCATTTAAGTCAATCTGATTACCAATTGCCTCAACCACATAATGATTAATTATATCGGCCATATTTTTTTCGAACTTATCTATAATCTGTTTCTTTTCGACGAGGATTTGTTTTTGCACTTCTTGACTTACAATGGAACGCTCTTCTTCAATGGCATCGTTAGTTTTTTTGATGGAGTCCATGGCCATTGTCTTGGCATCCATAATCGATTTTTCGTACTTCGCAAATTCATCTTTCAGCTTTACTGTGATTTCATTTTTCATATAGTCGTTTAGCTGAGAAGTGGTCAAACGCAAATCTTGCTGTAAAAACATGGCATTTTCGCCAATTATTTTTTCGAAGTGTAATCGCCCGCGATTACGCATTTCTTCCCTGAAAGTATTGTCAAAAACATGTTCAACTTCTTTTTTTGTTTGATCTTCGTAGTTAACAACCTTTTTTTGACCATTGCTTAGTTGGTCTAATTTGTAAAAAATCAAAGCAAAAGCAACACCCATTAAAATGAATGCCACTAAAATTAATATTAGCCACCAAAACGACATTTTGTTTTTAACCCACCATAGCTATAATTTGGATATAATTGTTATCTGTTAAAAGCGCTAAAGCTTCAGTATTAAGTATACTCCAAATACACCTGCAATGAAAATGATTAAACCGACTATTGTAGTCTGAATTAAACTTCTTATAACAGACTTTTTGGAAAGCGGATTTCGACCAACCGCAATCATGCCAGTGCGAACTCCGGCATACAGTAAATTACCTACAATAACTACCACTGATAGCAGCACTGCTACGCTCAAGTAAATGCGAACAACACTCACCGGTTTACCAGCCACTGTTGTTGCCACAGAAGATAAAACTCCTGGAACATAATCAGATTGTTTTTTAAAAGCCGGGTTCTTAGTAACATTGATGTCAATCACTATTCTACCTACGCTTACAGACTGTTGCTTACCTTTTTGGTCTTTTAGATTAACCTTGCTAATAGTGTTGGCTGTGCCGTTGTAGCCAGAAATTGCTTTGCCAACAATATTTTCTTCTCCATTACCAGCAGCCATAGTCACGCCGTCTATAGCCGACAAGGAAACATCATCTCCAGGTTTTATAATTCCATTTTGATTGCTCACCAAAACTGCAACACGTCCAGACGTAGCCACCAAAACCTGTTGCTGATTAATTTTGTCTGGGGTAATCATGATACTAGCACTAGCTGCTGGCACAACTACTCCAAGTAATTTACTAAATTGTTCACTTGCTACAGGCACGACTGTACTGGGGGACTTATCTTTGATCCGCACAAACATGCCTACCTGAACATTACTATCGGCGCTGTAGCTTCTAGTAACGCTTTGTGAAACATTGGGAGGTGTCGGTGTACTAGAATTTTTTGTTGTAGTATTGGTGGCTGCCAAAACCTGAGCCCCAGAAAACAGGACAATCAATGCCGTAATCAAGGGTAGTAGTTTTTTTATGGAGCGCATAATATCAAACTATATTATAGCGCTTTTGGTTATAGATTATCTATAAAATTATCTAGTGACTAAACCGAGTAAAATTTGTAGAGTTTTTTTAATTTCTAACTCAGTAGTTTGTCGACCCATTGTAAAGCGAATACTAGATTGAATATCAGCTTTGCTTAGTCCAATTGCTTTTAAAACTTTAGAAGGTTCTTCGCTACTGGCGCTACAAGCCGAACCAGCCGCCGCCATAACACCTGCTTCATCGAGCTGGATTAACAGTGTTTCATTATCGATTCCTGGCACAGTTATGTGAACATTGTTGGGCAAGCGAGTTTTATGCGAGCCATTTATTACTACATTAGGCACATTTTTTAATAACTCATCGATGAAAAATTTTTGAATTTGTTGTAATCTTTTGGTCTCGTGATTGCGCTTATTTTGAGCAATGTCTAGCGCGGTCGCTAAACCAATCGCGGCCGGCACATTTTGAGTACCACTTCTTAAGCCTTGTTCTTGGCTACCACCTAGAATATTCGGCTTAAGACTTATTCCACCCTTTACATACAGCACACCGCTTTGCTTTGGTCCATATATTTTACCGCCATTGATACTTAATAAATCTACCCCTAGTCGTGCCACGTGTACGTCTAGGTAATTGGCTGCTTGGGCAGAATCGCTATGTAGTAGCAGTGGCAGTTTGTTGCCTTTTTTTAATCTTTGATTTCTAATTTTGTGAATAAGTTCACTGATTTCTTTTATTGGCTGAATAGTGCCAATTTCGTTATTGGCTTGCATTACGCAAATTAGAACCGTTTGATCATCAATTTTACTCGCTAAATCGTTTAAGTCTATTCGACCTTGCTTGCTAACTTTGGCTATTCGACAGTCGTATTCGCCAGCTGGCTCAAGCACTGAATCGTGTTCGATAGCACTGATTACTAGGTTTGCTTTTGGATGATTTTGCATCACGCCGTGGATTGCAGTGTTATTGGCCTCTGTGCCGCCAGCCGTAAAAATTATTTCACTAGGTCTAGCACCAAGCCAGTGGGCAATTTTTGATCTAGCTTCATCTAAATCTTTTCTAACATTACGCCCAGCCATGTAAGTAGCCGATGGATTATAAAAATTATCGGCAAAATAAGGCTTCATTGCATTCAGAACACGCCCGTCCATCGGTGTGGCGGCAGCATAATCTAAATATATTGTTTGGCTAGTTTTGGGCATTAATAAAGTCCTAAATATTAAAAATAGTTTGAGCGTTTTTGGTGGTCTGTTTGGCTAATTCAGCTCTATCTTCATTTCTGAGTTCACTCAAAAAATCGGCCACCACGCTAACCATTTTTGGTTGGTTTATTGTGCCACGAAATGGCTTAGGTGTCAAGAATGGAGAGTCTGTTTCAAGAAGTAAATTGCTTAATGGAATGGCCTTGTAAGCTTCAATCTGATCAGCTTCTTTAGTAAAAGTAGAGATGCCATTTACACCGATAAAAAACCCATGTTCTACGGCTTTATTAACGTTTTGAACATTATCCGTAAAACTATGCACCACGCCCCTGATTTCTGGATAGTCGGCTATGATCGGCCAAAAGTCATCATACGCTTCACGAACATGAAAAATTACTGGCAGGTCATATTTTACAGCCATGTCTAGTTGAAATCTAAGCAATGCTTCTTGAGATTCTTTATCAGAATGTTCATAAAAATAATCTAGCCCACATTCACCAATCGCCACAACTTTATCTTTTGTGAGTAATTTTTCGAATTTATACTTAAAATCGTTATTATTTACAAACCGCTTAGCCTCATGCGGGTGGATGCCAACGCTAGCATAACAGCCTTCTTTGTCGGCTACGAAACTAGCGGCTGCCTGGCTGTCATCAACATCCGTGCCAACACAAATCATCTTGGTTACTTTTGCGATAATAGCATCTTTGATAACCGATTCGGAAGAAATCTCAGGGTCTTTGTGCCAAATTTTTGCGATAGAATCATCGGCATTATCGATTGATTGAATATGACAATGTGTATCGACTAAATCCATCTAGTCTTCCTTTTTAGGGAACAGAGTGCCGTCAATAACTTGGATTTTTCCACTCTTGAATACTTGGTTTATTTTAGCTGAAGTATCAGGCAAAAACGGCTCAAGCAATTTTGCGATTTCTAGCAACACAGCAACTTGGTGAGCTAAAATTTGCTGAAGTTTTTCTTTATCATCAGTTTTGGCAACCGACCAAGGCTGCTGCTGTTCGATGTACTGATTAAGCCCTCGTACATGTTGCCAGATTTCTTCTAATGCTCTATCAAAACGACAATTCTCTAAATCCTGATTGTATTTCTGAGGGTTAATATCGGGACTAGGCAGGTTGCCTATTTCTCCATCCTGATAGCGACTAATCATGGCAGCCGTTCTAGACACAGCATTACCGAGCTCATTAGCTAGCTCGCTATTATATGCTGCCTCTATAGCATCCCAGCTGAAATCTCCATCATTGTAACTAGGAATATGTTTTAGAAAGAAATACCTAAAGCCATCGGTGCCGTATTTTTCAATTACTTCAAATGGATCAACACGATTACCAAGACTCTTACTCATCTTCTGGCCATCAACATTTATAAATCCATGAACGTATAGTTTTTCTGGTAGTGGCAAATTAAGACCCATTAACATTGCGGGCCAAATAGCTGCATGAAAACGGATAATATCTTTGCCAATCACCTGAACATTAGCTGGCCAGAAATCTTCAAAATTTTGACCATTTGGGTAACCAAGACCTGTTATGTAATTCATCAGCGCCTCAAACCAAACATACATTACTTGACTGTCATCTCCTGGGACTGCAATTCCCCACTCAATTTTATCTTTTGGTCGACTTATGCTAATGTCGTCTAAGCCATCTTTTATAACATTGAGCACCTCGTTGCGTTTCGCACTTGGTATCACCTCGAAATGAGACTTTTCAATTGCGTCTTGTATAGCTTCAGTGTATTTACTTAGTTTGAAAAAATAATTTTCTTCTTTTAGCTTTTCATATTTACGGTCATGATCAGGGCAGGTGCCATTATTGGCTTTAACTTCCTCGTCACTCACAAATGATTCACAACCAGTGCAGTACCAGCCTTCGTATTCGGACTTATAAATATCGTCTTTTAGATTATTCCAAATTTCAGATGCAGCTTTTTCGTGCGACTCATCCGTTGTACGAATAAAAATATCATTGGAAATGTTCAACTTCTTGGCTAAATCATGAAATTTGGCGCTCATATTGTCAGCTAGTTGCTTGGAGCTGATGCCCATCTCGCTAGCTTTTTCGGCAATCTTGCCACCATGCTCATCGGTTCCAGTGCTAAAAAAAACATTATGTCCATCAAGCCGAGCTTTGCGCGCCAAAACATCAGCCATCACAAATTCCATGGCGTGTCCTAAATGAGGTTCTCCATTTACGTAGGGTATTGATGTGCTGACATAGAAGTTTTTCATCTGTTTAATTGTACCTTTTTAGTTAGTATAAATAAATATGAGCGATGTAAAATCGCTCATACAAACACTTAGTTAACAAGTAAACTAAGTGCGTATTTTAGTCATCATCCTTAGATTAGAGATGTATTGTTCTGGATTACATTTTGGATGGCTCATGAGATAGGCCATGTGTTTTTCGACAAATGGTATTAGGTGATCGGTGTATACCTCGGCACTAGCTATATATGAAGGCTCTGTATTATACCCTGAGTCATCAACAAGCTCTTGCAATGCTTTTCTTACTTTTGCAACCTGTTCTGGTGTTGCTAAAAATTTTCTGGTTATAGTAGGCATGGAATTCAACCTTTCAATTTAAGTAATGTCGGCCACCCTGAAATGCTAACTAATAGCTACTTAACTATTAGTATACTCTGTTGTGGAAGTTATTGCCAGCTAGAATATATGGTTAATTAAGCGAATTAATAATTCGCCAAGACCGATAGCCACAAAAACGCCAAGGCTACCAATAATAGTGCCGGCTATAAGTGCTCTAATATCATCTAAAATAATTGCCAAGCATATAGTAACTACGCCTAAAGCAGGCAGGGTGTCTAGTCCAGAAAAAGGTGGCGCTAAAAAAGCAACGACTATAAAAACAATCATTACTAGAGCAGTCAATCTATCAACTAATGGAATATTAAATACCCATTTAAACTTATGGCTCGATCTTTGCTCCATCCATTGAATACGAGCCATCATTGCCGGTATAACCTTACCTTGAAAAGTTTTTCCTAGTTTAATTTTTCGAGCAGATTTTGGTAGCCAGATAGTTTTTAGTCCTATCAACATTTCAAATGCAACGAGAAAGGCAATTATTTCTAAAACATGCGTTATGCCTCCAGTAGGAATTGGTAAGGCTGACAAAAACATCAGCATCATTATGGTTACGGCAAAGCTTTTATCCTCAGAAAATCTTACTAAACTTAGTAGGGTCTTTGGTTGATTGCTGTTTAGCCACTCTTCTAGCTCTTGACTGAACTTCTTTGGAGCACTGTGTGTTTTAGTCATTTTACTGGACACTTAAAAGTTTTATTTCAAAAATTAACACTGAATTAGGCGGAATACTGTCTTTAGCTTCTGATCCATAGCCTACGGATGGGGGAACGATAACAAGTCGTGTACCGCCAACTTTCATGCCAGCAGCACCTTGCTCAAAGCCAGGAATCACTTGTTTTGCACCCAAAGCAAAAACGAAGGGTTGCAATGAGCCATCACTATTTTGCCTAGATGCATCGAACATCTTGCCATTAGTTAGCCAGCCTTTGTAAGTAACGACCGCCGTTTTATTGGCCGTAAGCTCGGCGCCATCACCTTTGGCTATATCGCCAAACAATGAATTTTGAGCATCCTTATATTTGTCATACTGAGAAAAAGTATCAGGGCTTGGAGCCTGTGAGCCACCACTTTTTGAACCACTACTGCCACTGCCACCACTCTGTGAACTATTATTGCCTGCACCAAGCTGGCCAAGATTTGTTGGACTACCTCCGCTCACTGACAGCACTCCACTAGATGGACTAAGCCCAACTCCAGAAGAACCAGAACCCGAGCTAGAATTATCAGAATTATTAAGCAGTGTTAATCCAGTGCTAGAATTATTGTTTTTGGCATGCCAATACAAAAAACCACCGACCCCAGCCCCAACCAGTATAAGTGCCGTAATCATCCAAAAATATTTATTTTTCAACATCTAAAGCAATTATAACAGCCCCATCAAACAATATAAATTGCAAACAAAAAAGCCTTACGGTTTAGCCGTAAGGCTTTTATGGAGGAGCTGGCGGGTACTGCCCCCGCGTCCGCTAGTTTATCTTTGGTTAATTCATCTACAGGCTTAGTCTGTTTTAATGTCTTTTGAAACGATTATCTAAACAGACAAACATTTCGTTTCAGCAATCCTAAAGTCTTAATAACTGGCTAGGATTTGGCCAATTAGGCAACCTTGGAAATATGACGCGTCTTTGTAATACCAAGGTATTTTACGCGACGCGGCTTACGAAATTAAGCGTAAGCTGGTGCGAACTGTAAACGAGTCGCTAGGACTTTGTTTACTGCATCGCTAATAGAAGTTTTTGCATCTATTTGATTTGCCTTATGACGCTAAGCAAGCGACCTGCTGATTTAACCGATAAAGTCCAACGTCGAGCTTAGAATTCAGCCCCGTGTTTTAGTCATTTCTGACCTACATATATTATATCATATATTGTCAAATAGTCTAGACTCCAAGTGGATGATCACAGGAGCCCTTACGTGAGGCCCTGCAAACCGAAGCATGTAGAGCTTGTAAGCCTTTAATGAGTTGGGCCTGTTGGTCTTCACCCATTTTGGCGAATTCTGGACCAAGACTGCGCCTAAGGATGGCTGCTGCTGCTTCAGTGATTTGCATACCTAATATAGAAGGCGTAGATATGCGTACTCGCTTGTTATTGGGATCAATTTTAGTGCTAATTAATCCCTTTTTTTCTAGTAGTTTTATTTGCCTACTAATGCTGGCTTCGGTTTGGCCGAGGCTTTTAGCGATAGATTTTTGCTGAACTCTCGGATTCCATTCTAAAACCATCAATATTTTATATTGACTAAATCCAATGCCGAGTTGCTCCTGAAGAGTCTGATCAACATCCTTGCTTATAACTGACGCAAGGTGCTGAATTAGGTATGAAATAGTATTTGTAGGACCCATATTAACAGTTTAAAAGACTATACTTAACACATCAAGTTTTTAGTGCAATATAAATGTTTCTCCAATCGTCTAGACTGAGAGTTTGCGGTCTTCTGTTAGTAGCAATTCCAGCATCTTCTAGTACCTGAGTTGCTATTTTTTTATCTATTTGCAGACCTGCACTCAAACTATTTAGTAACGTTTTTCGGCGCTGTGAGAATCCAGCTTTAACAACTCTGAATAAATCTTTTGGATCGACGTCATCAAATAGTAATTTGGTACGCTTTTTAAGAATTAAAATTTGAGAATCAACTTTCGGGGCGGGATCAAATAATTCGGCTGGAACTTTCCGACCCAAACTTGTCTGCCAATAAAACTGAGCTGTGACGCTAAGAAGCGACATATCACCTGGCTCTGCAACTACTCGTTGGGCTACTTCTTTTTGAATGAGTAATACTGCTACTAGAGGTGGATTTGTCGATTCGCTAATTTTTCTAATTAAATTGCTTGTTAAGTAATACGGTATGTTGGCCACTAGCTTATAATCTGCTGGCATTTTACTGAGGTCGAACTGCAAAATATCCTCGTTAACTACTTCTAAATTCGATGCTTGCAGTCTGCTCGGCAGCGTATTTGCTAAATCTCTGTCGAACTCAACTGCTGTGACTGAACTGGATTGCTCAACTAATAGTTTAGTAAGAGTTCCGAGTCCTGGTCCAATTTCTAAAACGTTGTCTTGTGATTCAATCTCGGCACTGCTACACATGGCCTGTAGGCTATCTGCATCTCTTAGCCAATGCTGACCCAGAGATTTCTTTGTGGCATAATCGTCCATAAAATTACCAGTTGCGGGTAGCCATCCAGTGGTTATAAGCAGCTTGCCAGCCACCGTACCTACTCTTGGCGTAACCATTACACCATTTAAGCTGAGTTACAGGGTTAGTTGCCCAGTCAGCTCCAGCACTTGCCATTTTAGACCCTGGAAGAGCCTGACATAAGCCATATGCACCGCTTGGATTAGCAGCGTATGGTCGCCAACCTGATTCTTTACTAATTATAAAATCAGCCGCCGCATAATCGCTAGGTGAAATACCTGCTAGCGCCATGTCGCCCTTAATACCGCTGATACTTGTACCTACTACTTTAATTGTAGTTACAGCCTGTTTATTTATAACTTTTTGAATGACTTTTCGATCAACTTCCTTGTTGTTATTGAGCGTTATCTGATAAGTGACTGTTTGCTGCCCAGACGAACCATTTTGTCTGATTGCGGTTGTACCGTAAGCCAGGTTAGGGTCATTTATAGTCTGCACTGGGGAAGGAATTTCTTCAGTCACGGTTACAACTTTTACACCTGTTCTTAGAACGCCAAGTTGCATATTAGGAGTGATTGGTGTGCTGGCAGGCAAACTGAGTTTGTCGTCTTTGGTTAAAACAATATTTTTCTCTTTAACTAACTCGCCAACAGTTTTTGATAGTGTGCGCATAGTTACAGGAGTGCCATATAAATCTACGTTGACTGGAACTGATCGGGTGATAATTATCTGCTCGCCAATTGCTCCAGACTTTACAAAGTCTTGAACTGGTACAGCAGTTATTTTATCTTCAGGAAATACATTTTGTCCTACTTGCTCAGCGATAGCTCTTGGTGTTGTTGCAGCGCTAAATGTAGAAATTTTATTATCACCGTCTACAATTTGCACAGGCACAGCACGGTAAACATTTATCCTAAATTGATCTTGATTAATCTTGGTGTCAGCTGCTGGCTCTACCACATCACCTTCACCGATTTTGATATTTAGCTTGTTAAGTAAATCGCCGACTGTAGCTTGTTTGACTGGAACTACCCTCTGATTATTATCATATGAAACAATTACAATCTTATTGTCGGTTTGCGCAGGCAACTGATTAGTCTGCCTAGCAACCAGGTATACAATGCCAATAATTAAAGTTAGACCCACAAAAGTAATTACAGGCACAGCATAAGGGTGTTTGCTTCTGGTCTTTATTGTTTCACTATCAATATTTTTGACGCGCTTCGCAGCACTCTTAATATTAATTTTCTTAAGCTTACTAGGTAGCTGCTTAATTTTAGTGGCTGGTAATTTGAATTTAATTTTCATATTAAGATGCAAGTTTTGGCCTACAAAAATACAGTCATTAGCTCATAAACTTGAAACTTTATTTTAGCAAATTTTGATGACAATATCCACCTCTTCAAGGTGTTTTACTAGCTAGAGTTTTTCTAATGGCGCAAAGCTAACGTTGAGTTTTTTAGACCCACGACCTTTAAAATACACCACTACATTATCACCATCAATCTCCATAATTGTTCCTTGACCGAATACTTGGTGTCGCACGGCATCACCCTCATTCAAATCAGGAACATAATGGGGCTCTTCAACATTTACGGTCGGTGCTCCGAGCATTCCAGGCGCAGTATCTGAATATATTGAATTGGTTTGAAAATTTGAATCTATTTCTGATAAAAATCTACTTGGCGGATTGTGGTTAACTCCACCGTAAAGCAAGCGACTAGAGGCATACAGCATGTAAAGTTCTTGCTTGGCTCTAGTCATGCCTACATAACAAAGCCGGCGCTCTTCTTCCATTTCAGATTGATCATATAGAGCTCTGGAATGCGGAAAGATAGTTTCTTCCATGCCGACCATAAATACTACTGGGAACTCTAGGCCTTTGGCAGCGTGCAAAGTCATGAGAGTGACAGCGTTGTTGCCAAAATTGGCATTATCGACGTCACTAATTAGAGTAATTTCTTCAAGAAAACCCTCTAACCCTAGATCTTGATATTCTTGAGCAACACTCAAAAGTTCTTGTACGTTTTCCTTGCGAGCCTCGCCCTGTGGACCACCATCATCCAAAAAGTTCAAATAATCTATGCGCCTAATTAAAGAATCAATTAATCCTGGTAGTGATGCTGATTCGATGTGGTTTCTGAGTGATTGAAGTATGTCGCCCAGTTCTGTTAGGCTGGCACGGGCTCTGGGCGTTAAGCCAAGACATTCTTCAGACTTATTTAATGCCTGAATTAAATTTACTTTCGAGTCTAAATTTAGCTCTAGCCACCATGAAATAAAGTTTTGAACACTCTTTGCTCCTACGCCTCTAGTGGGTGTATTTACAATTCGCTCAAAACTCACTCTGTCATCTGGCTGATAAATCAGGCGCAAATAAGCAATGAGGTCTTTGATTTCTTTTCGGTCATAGAATTTCACTCCACCAACAATCTGGTAGGGAATGCCGTAGTGAATAAAGGCTTCTTCTACAGAACGACTCTGGGCGTTAGTTCTGTACAAAACAGCATAATCATTAAATTTTCTTTGGCCTGTATCGACACCCATTTTAATTCGCCTAATCAGCGCTTCGCCCTCTTTTCTCTCATTTCCAACAGGAATTACTTGCACCGGCAAACCAGTATTAGAAGAGGTCCAAAGCTCTTTATCGGAGCGCTGGGCATTTTTAGTAATAACTGCATGGGCTGCATCAAGAATATGTTTGGTACTGCGGTAATTCTGCTCGAGCTTTATGACAGTACAGTCTTTGTAGTCTTTTTCGAATTTTAAAATATTTCTAAAATCTGCTCCGCGCCACGAATAAATACTTTGCCAGTCGTCACCAACTACAGCGATGTTCTTTTGAGAATTAGTTAACAAGTTAACTAGTTGATATTGAGCGGCGTTTGTATCTTGATATTCATCTATCATGATGTACTTAAACTGGTTTTGCCATTTTTCTCTTATCTCTTGATTGTCTTTCAAAAGTTTCACGGTTTTGTTGATAAGATCGTCAAAATCTAGCGCCGAAGCATCACGCAAAACTTTTTCATAGAGCGGAAAAACTTTGGCAGCAGCTTCTTGAGTTGGGCTTTTGGCTACTGCCTGGTAAGCGTTGGCGTCAATCATTTCATTTTTTGCACCGCTAATAATCGAGGATAGCTTTCTAGCTGGAAAAGCTTTTTCGTCTAAACCGATTTGTTTGGAAACCTGCTTTACTGCAGCTTGGCGATCGGATTCATCGAAAATTACGAAGCTTCTAGCGATGTTTATGTATTCACCGT
>Ga0214923_10004843_pt1 | contig 15981 bp, 19 predicted proteins | sample LL1510_MetaG_FD_177993 | JGI IMG/M metagenome (GOLD analysis project Ga0214923, IMG submission 177993) | Freshwater microbial communities from Lake Lanier, Atlanta, Georgia, United States - LL-1510 | ecosystem: Environmental > Aquatic > Freshwater > Lake | place: USA: Georgia | collected...
ATTTTGGTATGTCTTTCGAGCAATTAACCACGAGTTTGATCTTGTTTTTCTTGAGGAACTCGGGGTCCGCGGCCGTCGCTCGACTCCCCACCCACACGTGATTTGTGATGCGCTTCGGTTTGTAATACAATTCTCCGTTGAACTGGATGAAGTCCTTGTTCTTGTTATTATTCATTTACATATGATTTTATTATTTTCTAACAAATTGGTTTTCGGCCCGAAGAGAATCTGTAACAAAACTCTACAAAGTCCGGGAACGTGCAATTTTCGAGAAGGGGGATACCTTGCGATCTCACCCAGTCTGTTAAAACGTGATAGGCGGTCACGAGGTCTTCCGATAAGTAATCGCCCCAAACTTCGTAGTCGTCTTCGTAGTCGTCGTACTCGTCTTCGTCTTCGTAGTCGTCGACGATGACTTCTTCCTTTTGTTGTTTTTTGAGTTCTTTGTTCTGCTTCATTTTTGTTTCCTCTATATTTTAATCTTCAATTTTTAACGTCTTCGTCGATCGTTTCTATGGATACGTACTCGAAATCCGTTACGTAGTCGGCGTCGACGCTCGAGAGTTTGCTGTTGACCGCGATGGAGTCTCCGTCGATCTTCAGCGCGTCGTCCCACGTTCCGAATCGCGTGATGGACGCGTTTAGCGCGTTCTTGATCCTGACGGCCTGTTCCCTCGACGTCACCTTGACGATGTTTCCCGCGTGCGAGAGACGTTCGCGGCCGTACATGTTCTGATAAAAACCGAACGACTTGTTCATTGTTTTTACCGAGTATTTTTTGTCGTGAATATATACTCGTTGGCTATCCTGGATCAAATGACACTCATCGAGTTCCGCCAAGGACACGGGACGTGCGCAGGATCGTCGAACCGCCACCGTTCGCAATATAATCTCCGCAACGTAGCTGTATTTGGAACGTGTGGTTGTTCGCCATCGTGAGGACGTTACCGTTCTGATCTTTGAACGTGACGTTCAGTTTGTCCATGGTAGCTACGGGATTCTGGAGAGGAATCTCCATGAAACTCGACGTCAAAGAGTCCACAAAGAACACGTTGCCGACGGGAACCGACAAGGGAATTTTGGCGAGCGCAAAGTTGACGCCTCCGCCCGGAGCGGTCGAATCGATCATCGACAGCTTATCGATATCGAGAAAGATGTTTCTCTGAGGTGGCGTAAGCTCCGGAACGGCAATGTTCAACAGCTGTGCCGACCACACGTTTCTGTATCGCTGCGGCAAATTTATTTGATACTGTCCGGCGTTCGGATAACTCACACCGTTTCTGTTCGAGCTGTCGACCGTGATGACGTGAGTCGTGAGCGTGTTGTTCATTTACATATTAAAATATTAAAAAATCAGGAATTGTGCATTCACAGGAACTTGAGAGCAATATCGTCTTCGTCGGAAACGATCAGAGGTTCCTTAGGAACGGGCGACGTGTCGATGTCGTCGCCGTCCTCGGCCACGAAGGCGAACTCGTCCAGGCGCGCGGGTTTGCTGACGACCATCAATTGCACGACACGCCAAGTGACGCCCCAGTTCGTGCCTGAACCGATGAACCAGATCGATGCGACCTCGGCGATCACCTTGACCATCGAGCCCTTGGGCACGTCGTCCACGCCGATTGGAGTCTTGTCTACGTCGAAGATCTGGACGTTCGGCTTGCCGTTGACGATGGGGATCTTGAATTTCATGACCGGCGCATACTTGCCTGATGGGTCCTTCTTTGTGAGCTTGCGGTATGTGTCCTCGAGCAGTTCGCGGGACTTCTGTTTGCCGAACCACGCAACGGAATTCTCGACGGCGGCATCGAGCAGATGCTCGTCGAGCTCGTTGATCTTATTGAAGAACGTCGCGAGGTTTTCGTTGGTGTCCATATCGCGGAACGAAAGATCGGCCGAGTAGCTCGCAGGCTCCGCATCAGGACGCTCACGATAGCCAGAAATGCCAAAGGGCAGGTGCATCGTGGGCGTCTGAATTGTCAGACGCGTCTTGTTGCCGTGAGCATCGGCCAAGGGCACGTACTTGCCCCCCAGCTTGTTCTTCTCGAGTTGGGCGAACTTGATGGCGGAGGGCTCAAAGGTCTTCGCGGTAAGAATCGGCATTTTTTAAGGTGTTGGGAATGTAGTTGCGAAGTTTGTTTAAGTTGTTTGCGGGTCTGCTTTGTCTTTGATTGATCGCTTTGTTTGTTTGTTTGTGTGTGTCTGCTATATCAGTCGCGGTGGTAAAAAGGATGATCTTACCTCTGTGACAGCACTTATATATCACGCGCGTCGATATGCGCAAATGACACAAAAATGACACATGAAATGTATGCTACGAATAAAAATGACACTCGGTGTATATCGTCAGATCTGTATAAGATTATTTTGCGATTGTTAATCAGTTTTTCTGGCATATACCACACATATCACTTCTCTCAAAATACTCGGAGTGAAAGAGTCTATTTTAGAAAACGCGAGTATCGATGCCGTGTTTGCGGGGTCAGACCAGTCAATCTCCAGAGGAGGTTTTTTGTTCTGGGAATCGAACACGAATTTCCGGCCGTTGCACACGTACGCCGCAACTGCATGAGACATTATATGCGCGTACTGTGGGTCTGTGATCGAATACACGACCGACGATAGAACATAATCATCGATTTCCATAGGGAGATTGCTGAGAGCGCCTAATGGGGCCATTCGATTCGTGAGGATCGCAAATTGCTTTGGTTTCTTCAAGTCTTTATATCGCTGCAAGTCTTTGTGAATAGAGTAGGAATCTGAGACGACATACTTTCCGGGAAAGCATCTTTTCATTAATGTTATGAGCCCATCGGCGGCGTCGTGTCCGGACTCTCCCGTCTTCACTGGCGTGTACAGTCTACCTGGCGTGAACGTGCTTTGTACAAATTTTAAGCTGACATTGTTCTCTTTCAGCCGGTTTATCCTTCTCGTAGATTTTTCGTGGACGTCGCGTACGTATCGCAACACGTAATCCTTGGTCGGTTCGAGAGGACACGACAGCGTGGTCTTGTCGTTCTTCTCGTACTTGTATTTCGAAGCAAGCTCGCATGCCATGTCAAGAAGATGCTTTGCGGTTTTGTCGGCTAAAACGAGACCGTTCAACGCCGAATTGAACCAACACGTGTTCGTCACCTGCATCAAGCCAGGAACAGCGCATTTTATATCACCTCCACACTTTTTTACGTTTGCTTTCGGCGATGTTTTGTTTCGGACGGGTGAACGAATGACCGATTCTGCCTTCTTTATATAGATCTTCTTTCCGTTCTGCATCACGTATTGGGCTCCTCTCTTTGTCTTGTAAATCGTGCGCCCCTTGGCGTTTTTGTTGCCCGTATTTGCGTCGGGCGTCTTACCTTCGGTTGTCGAGGCTTTCGCGGCGGGCTTTGCGGCGAGTTTCGCGTTCAACTTGGCCGTATTCTTCGCCATGCTTTTTTCGAGTCGCTTCATTTCGAGCTCCCGTTTGTACAGGCGTTTCTTCCATATCGAGTATTCGTTTCTCGCACTCTTCGCGTCCTTCATCGCAGCGTTCAGATTCTTCTGCAGCGCGGCCTTCCGTGCGGGACTCGCCGCACGCACGGCGTTCTGTGCCTTCGCAAGCCGCGATTCCGCGACGTTCAGTTCCCTACCGCGTTTCTGGAGGGCATCGACCGTTTTGTCGTGCATGGTCTTTGCCTCGGCATGATGACGTTTTTGCCAGTTCAGACGCTCTCTCGTGCGACCGATCCCGGTCTTTCCCTTCGTCTTAGACATGCGCTTGTCATATTCGGTGTTTTTTGATCCGCGAACCGCGGCCGAGAACGGATATTGCGGCATTCGTGTATATCATACGTTAATATATTTTACGTTTGTGCTAAAGTTATCTTTGATAACACTTCTTTCGTTTTGACTCGAAAATGTGAAAATCTATCGCAGACCAAAACGTCGATATAAAATAATATTGACGAAATCGTCGAAGAGCACATCTATCATTTTGGCGTGAATGTTTTTCGTACGAACACGCGTTTACCGTTCTGGATCACGAACTTTTTGCCGTCTTTTCGTTCGTACACCTTGCGTTTCTTTGCATCAACCCTTCCGGTGTTTGTGGGCTGAGGAGAGGTCGCTTTTGGCGTGAACGTTTTTCGTACAAACACGCGTTTGCCGTTCTGGATCACGAACTTCTTGCCGTCTTTTTGTTCGTACACCTTGCGTTTCTTCGCGTCGACCTTTCCGGTGTCGACCGGACCGGGTTCCGCAGGAGGCGTCGCTTTCGGCGTGAACGTCTTCCTGACAAATACTCGTTTGCCGTTTTGCAGCACGAACTTTTTTCCATCTTCACGTTCGTACACCTTGCGTCCTTTGGCATTTATTCTACCTGTGTTCGTCGGTCCGGCAGGCTTTGGCGTCGGGGATTTTTGCACGGGTTGTGGTGTTGGAGATCTTGGTGCGGGTTTTGGCGTTGGGTCGCGGCGAGATTCGGGTGTTGGCGATTTTGCGGGCGTCGTGGTTTTGGGAGTCTTCCATGATTCTGGCGATTCCATATTTGCCCAATATATTCCATTTTTCGGCTTCCACGGGCTCTTTTTCTTTGCGATCTGCGATATCTTCTTTGTGGTCGGTGATTTCTTCGTCGCGATCGGCGATGATCTTATTTCCCCTTCTTCCAAAGAGCTCGTGGGGCTCGCTTTTATCGGAATCCCCCATATTTCTGTTCGCAGTTTTGGCACGAGTGCTTTGCCTCCCTTGGCGATATCATTAAACATAGTCTGGAGCACTTTGTAATCCGCGTTGTACCAACTGTAATGTGATTTCATCACTCGATTGGCGTAATTTCTCAGCGTTTGCGTGCCGTTTATTTTCGTGTCCGTCCAGACGTCGGCCAGCGATTTCGTGTGTCCGCTAGAAATGAGTCTCGATATTTCTATACTCACGTTCTTGACGATGATATCCGGCAACTTGAACGCCGTGCCAAAATCTATCAGTTTTATCTCTCCCGTCGTCGGATTGACGAGCGCGTTGCCTCTGTGAAGATCGCCGTGAACGTAACCGGCGAGCCATAAGGAGCACACCGCTCGTTCGAATTCCACGTAAAACTTGGCGGATGCCTTGAGAGACGTCTTACCACGCATCATTGTTACGAATTTGTCGACGGGAATCCCGTTGATCGCCTCCATGACCGTAATGCTCACGTGCTTCTTGGGAGATCCCGTGACGTATCCCATGAAAAACTTGCACACGTATTCCGAGACGCAGATCGGTCTCGTGGCGAGAGGAACCGCTCTGCACGCGGGAGCAGCCGTCAGGTTCTTGTGCACCGTGTTTTCTTGGGCGACGAGCTCGAAGAACACATTGTCCGGTATGTTATTCTTTTGTTTTTGGACTTTGATGACAACGGTGGATCCCGTGGCCGGGAACTCTTCGAAGACTTTCACGCCGCCGTTATCGAATCCTTCCTTGAGTTTCGCTTTGAGTTCGGGAGTCACCGTGCACAAGAACACTTGCCCACTCACCCCCGCGCCGATCATCTGTCCGTACTTTGCCACGTCGAACTTGATGTCTTTCTTGACCTTTATCTTGGCCGCGAAATTCACGTCCGGAACCTTTTCTGGTTTTATAGATCTCAGTCTCGTTATTCTCTCGGGAATGATGTGAGCTTCGTCGTGTAGCTGTCCCCCCGGAGACAGCGCGTATCTCGGTGATGCGCTCATATATAGTATACTTTACATTTTAATATTTTTGGTCACGACCGCAACAAGGGCACTTCTTGAACACGACGAGGTCCACGAGAGCGATCACTATCAGAGATAGTATGACGATTCCTAGAACGGAAGCGAGAAGACAAGGAAACACGTACGATTTCGGCGGACCTCTCGTGCCAATGAGGCCGATGTTCTGTAAGGCAGGTCGAAGAAGTTGTTCGACGCTGTTTGTTTCCATTATTTTAATATAGTAATATAATAAAAATAATGTCGGCATTCGGAAGTTTTTTCGTGTTCTTGTTCTTCACGGGAGTCATTCTCGTTGCAACGAATGCTCTGACGTACGATCGCCCTCGCGAGATCCAGTACAGGTACCTTCCGAGATCGCTCGACGACTACATTCGCACGGCACCATATCCGTCGGCGATATTCGGGAGCATGTGGGACGTCGACACGAGGCGCGGTGCGGATGGAGGTCCCAACCCACCGGGCATCAGACAGTCGAACTAAGCCGTTCTTCGCACGTATAAAGCGTAATCGATGGTCGCAAACGCGGACGCATGATTGTACTTCAGGATGGCGTCATCGTTCGCAGAGTCAAACCAGTCTATTTTCTTGGCTTTCTTGTTGTTCGAGTCATATACGTATGACTTGCCATCGCACACGTACGCAACGGACGCGTGAGAGCCGGTCGATCCCGCCGGTCTGACAACGTACACGAGATGAGTTAGGTCATATTCTATGTCTCGTATCGTTTTATGGCGTATGATGGGAACAAAGTCGCTCGGTTTCTTCTTTGTCTTGTCGTCGAGCACCACGAAGTCGAAATTGAGAGGAGCGTCCGTTTCGTTCTTTATGACTTTGATGCTTTTTGATGCGAACACTCTGCTCAGAATTTTTTCGAGAGCGAACACGGCTCTATATCCGTTTTCCCCCCTGGCTATTCCGTTCGAGAGACGACCGGGCGTGAACAGTTTTCCTATGAGACGGACGGATTCGTTCTCATCTTGATTCGCGAATCCGGCGCCGTGCATCCTGAGTGCGTATGCGTACACGTACTTCTTCGACAGTTCTCGGGGACACGAGTCCTTGATATTCATGTTCTCGAGCCCATGCAGTTGCACTTCGTTCAATGCTCGTATTTTATCGAACAGATCCCGACCTGTGGCAGACGCGAGGACGATGCCATTGAGCGACGCGTTGAACCAGCACGTTCCGCTCGTCTGGCGCAACCCAGACGATCCGCACGTGAACTCCACGCGGGGAGGCGTCTTGGGCGGCGTGTTCTTCTTAGGAGAAAAGAACGTCTTGACGTACCGCTTCTTGCCGTCGATCATAACGAACGTCGCTCCTCTTGCGGATTCGAACACCGCGCGACCTTTCGAATCGACCTTACCGGTGTTTTTCATTTGTATAATATCTTATTTTTATCCGCACGTGATTTTTTGAATCGCGTAGAAAGCAAATGACGTTCGATGTCATTTGTCCCCGGTGCTTCTACAAAGATAAAAGGTGTGTTTGACAACCACTTTCCATCAAATCATCATCATGGCTTTCACCAAGCTCGTGTTCTCCGCCTTCTTCCTCGCGACCGTGGCGAGCGCTCGGGTGCTCCGCTCGATGCCGGATGAGGCAACAAAGGTAGAATTCGTGAACAATTGCGGATACACGGTGACCGTGACGACCGTATCAGACACTTGTGAAAAGGCGACCTTCGACGTCGTCGACAGCCTCCTCGTCGAAGATTGGACAACTTCCGGAAACTCGCTCTTCGATTTTTGCGATTCCGCGTACGATTCTGCGGGCAACGCCGTCCAGATGGCCGACTCGTGCGGTCTCACCCAGCTCATGAAGATGCCCGACGATTGTATCGTGTACCTGTGCGCTCCTCAGGATTCTCCTGCGCCTGCTCCGTCTCCGACTATCTCCTCCACCGCGATCATCAAGAACTCGTGCACCGTCTCCGTGACGATCGGGAATCTGTTCAAGGCCGTCGATCCCGCCGCGGACTACGATATTCGATGCGCTCCTTACGTGACCATGGACGTCGGCGAGTCAATGTATCTCGACATCCCCGATGCTTCCGAGATCGGCTATTTTTCGGCGTTCGATGCTTCGGATCCCCAGGGCGTGCCCATCGTATATCCCAATCACGGCGGGGCAGGCGTCCATGCCGCGGAGCTGACATCTCCTGATAAGGAGCACCCCGGCTGCGATAACATCATCAAGGGCAACGATTTTTGGTATTCGTATTATCTCGCAAACAAGAACGACGTGATCACTCTCTGTGGTTAATTTTGAAACGTTGACATCACATAATATCAATGTTTTTTCAAAAAAAAACATGTCACTCTCTTTTTGAACAAAATATGTAATGATCAAACTTTACTCAGGGTGATAACACCCTTGGCAAAATCAGAAGGCAGCAGGGAGGCGGCGCCAGACTGGTTCAGCTCATCATCGTACGCGAACGTGTAGATTTCGTGATCTCCATACGAATGCAGCACTTTGGAATACAGATCGATAAACTGCAGATCCGCGGGAACATCCACGTTTGTTTCGTAGAACACCGAGCGTTTAGAATCAAAGTATGCGGCGTTCAGAGGAATATTAGCAACGAGCGTGTTCGTCTCCGCAGCGCACGTGACGTTGCGGACGATGGCACGCTTGAGATCCGTGTTGGCGAACCACGACGGCCCAGCGGCACCGATCCATTCTGTGACCGTCGTGGGAATTCCGATGACGACGGGTTCTACTTTGGGATGCTTGTCGTCGACGTCTCGGATGAACACGAGAATGTCGTTTTCGACGAGTGCACGCCAGATGCCTCCGCCTTCGTTCGGAGGAAACGATTCGCTCATGTCGACGACGAGCTCTTTGATAGCGAAGAATTTCTTGAACGCGGACAGCCATCCTGACGTGACGAGGTAATCGTTCGGGAAATAGTTGGTGGATGCGCCATATTTGGGAGAGAACACGACGTTGCCCTCGTCGGCCACGAGAGACAAAAATGCGGTGTTTGCAAACTCGGTCTTGATGTCTTCGAATACCTTGGAACGGTCGACCGAGATGCCTCCTCCAAAAACCACGCCAGCATTACTGGTTTGTTCTACGTGGAGTGGAAGAGCGAACGAGTCTACGGCGGTAGGATTGGTGAACACGGCGCTCGCCGACACGTTGAATTCGATTTTGTCCCATACCAGACCGTGGTTGGGATCGACGGGGTTCGCAGGATCGGGTGCATTTATGGTAGAGTTTACGAAGAATATGATCGGCTTGTCTACGGAAACGTACAGACGCATACCGTCTCCTACGGGAAGATACAACGTTCCGTTTGTAAAGTACGATGAAGAATAAGCGAATTGCGTCGAGTCCTCTCCGGGATACGACGGAGAGAACACGAACGTGCCGTCGGGATCGTATTTGACAAACACGTCCTTCCCGGTAGTTGGGTCGCGTCCCACGACCTGAACGTACGCGGTCTTTCCCGAGTTGTTCACGAATGAGAAGAGGGCGTCTCCCTTCGGCGAGATCGGAGGGTGTGAGCGAACCGCGAAGAACGATTTGTGAGCAGAGATCGCGTGTTTTGCCATGTGGGATGCGTACTTTTGGAGCAACGCAAACATGTTCTCTCACAATACTTTTTTTACCCTATTTTTACGACGACTGGGAGATGTATTTTGGAGCTTTGATGGTCGAGGAATAAAAAAATGATTGATTATGTATATTATGTCGCGCTGGGTCATCATCACGATCGCCGCCATAGTGATCGCGTCCGTTCTCACGATAGGCCTCGTCGTGTTTCTGCTCCGAAAATCCGACGAAGAGGAGCGAGCGGCCGATGAGATGTATCTGAAACAAAAACAAAATTTGCTCAAGCTTGCCGTCACCACGAAGCTCCAACAGGGCGATGGTATAGTTCAAACGGCCAGCGGAGACATCCTCCAACGAGTGAACGATACGGGCGCGACCGTCGACAAGTCGAACTCGAAACTTGCCGATTTGATAAGTCGGCAGAAAGCGACCCTAGCTGCCATAAAACAAAAGTACGAAGCCGAAAAGAACAAACTCCTCGGAAGATCGACATGATCCGAGCAAGGCAATTTTGTCGATATTATATAATATTGACGTTTCTGATATACTCAAAACATGCCAAAAAAATAAATACGTATATAAAATGATCAACAGACTCGTGATTTTCTGCATCATCCTGTTCGCGGCCACGAATCTCATGAACGGTATGCTCATACAATCTTTAGCCGACGTGAGCGCCGCCTACGCGCTCCAGTGCGAGAGTTGCGAAAAAGCGAAACCGTTCTTCGTCATCGCCGCGATCGCGAATTTGTACAAGATGCGGTTCCTCGGCGTGTTCGGGTTCCTGTTTGCAGCTACGGGCAGGATGGACATCGCCGAAAAACTGTTGGGCATGCATTACGCGTTGGTCGGGATCGATGACGAAAATGCGGCGCCCATCGGAAGGGTCGCTGCAGGTGTCGCGGGTGTCTCTCTGGCGTTGTGAATATAAGGACGTGACAAGTTTCAAAAAAACGTCGATATAATTTTATATCGACGTTTTGCTCCGAGAAGAAATCAGCAAATTTTTGATGGATCACCATCTCAGTTCAACAGGCGGCTGAGTGTACTGAGCTCCGGGAACGTAATATCACACAAGTATCACACGAGTATCACACAAGTATCACACAAGTTTCCAAGTTCTATTATATGCAATTTCACGATCTCCTGATAATACTGCTGAAATTTTGGTGTATGAAGCTTTAGGCCATCCACACGTTTGAAGGTAACGAGCGGCATCACTCTGACTATCATGTTCTTTTTCAAAAATACCATCAATATATGATGCACATTTTTGACGTCCTGTCTTCTTACCATTATATTTACCGTTGTCATGTGCGTCCTTTGTATTTTGAGGATGAGTTCCAATGTATAGATTTTCTGGTCGGAAATCCATACGATTGTCGTTCTTGTGCAGAATCATCTCTCCATGATTCATTGCTTTGTACTCTTCAGGAAACCATGTTTTGAATGTAATAATATGACAACCAATATTGATGCCATTTATTCCGACCGTAGGGTAGCCGCCTTGAAGTCCAATACGATCATCACTGATCACGTTCTTGATGTGTTTTGTTATATATTTCATCCGACACATATTGGACACCTCCCATCGTCCTTTTGAGTTCTCTGATTCCGCCACCGGTTTCCATTCTTCTCCTTCTAAGTTAGGATATTCTTCAAAATGAAAACCATGTTTATTATCACGGGCAAACTCTTTTATTCTCTTAGCAGAATAAAGTTCGCCATTATTTTTCCTAAAAACGCTTGCCCATTCATTTGCAGTCATCTTTTTATCACCATTTACTATAAGAGGTGCCGTTTTCTGTGTAACAGGCATGTCTCTGTTTCTCACTTGTCCAGACTTGTCAAGCCATTGAATATTTTCAAGTCGGTCATCATTACGATCTCTATACTTGTGATCCGCGGTATATGTTAGAGCTGGCGGTGGTCCGAGGAATGTGGACGCCACGATCCTTGCAATCCCTAACTGCTCTTGTTTCTTGTTATATGTGATATTCACACGTGCATATCCATTGACCCAATGAACACTTGGACTTTCTTGTCCTATATATGGCGTCGTGTATCGTACAACTCCAAACGTGTCAATTGTATAATCTTCCGAATTTAGAATTCGGCCATCTTCAAAAAAGTATTTCACAAATCTTTTTTCATATGTATCTGACATCTCTTTTATGAAAAACAAGTGTTTTAATTATTTAAAATTTAAAATGTCAATATAAAATTATATAAATTATATTGACGCGTTTTACTGCAAGAAGGATTCGGCCATTTATATCACCATCTTAGTTCCACGGGAGGTTGCGTATATTGAACACCAGGAGTATAGTATAAGTACTCCTGGCGATACTGCATCGGCGCTTCTGCTTTCTTGGACGAATTAGAGTCGAGGAGCAGAATGAGCACGAAGAGGATCGCCAGGATGACCAGCAGTTTTTCGGGGGATGATACGATATCGTCGATCCATGTTCGCACGTTTTTTATTGAGTCGTTACACTTCTTGATGATGTTTCGCTGGATCTTTTTGTCCAGTAGATTCCACACTTTTGTCATGCCCTGTTTAGTGTATAAATTTGAGATGTACTTTTTGACCTCATAGTCGCTCAGTTTTCTTTCCTCTGGGATCATGGTAGGAATCATGTCGTCGTCTCCTCCATCGTCGAGGAGCTCGTCGGGAAATTTTACGCGCTCGATTTTTTTCTTCGTCTTTGGAGCTTCGACCGCCTTTGCGGGCTTCTCTAGGGAGTCCACGCCGAAAGCTTCGTTTATGCTGGCAAAGTACATTTTAATATAAAATTATTTTATTTTTTTGCAAATTATATCGTCTCCATTATAATATATTTGTATATTCAAACTATGTATCTCCTTATGGGTATCGTCATCATCGTCATCGCCATCGGAGCATATATATACACATCAAGAAAACCCCTATCATCACTCACTCCCGAACAATCGAAGCCCGCGCCGTCACCTGCACCAGAATCCGCGCCGTCACCTTCACCAGAACCCGCGCCGTCACCTGCACCAGAATCCGCGCCGTCACCCGTACCGGCGTCAAAACCAGATTCCAAGCCGTCGATGCCCAATCTCGTGCCGCCGATGCCCAATATCCCCTCTTTGCCGACTCCAAAACCCGCTCCTAAACCCGTGCCTCCTCAGCCAACTCCAAAACCCGTTCCGAAACCCGCTCCCAAATCTGTGCCTATTCGGCCGACTCCAAACCCCGCTCCCCAACCCATGCCCCCTCGACCGATGCCGACGCCCGCTCCGAAACCCGCTCCCCAACCCGTGCCCCCTCGTCCGATGCCGACGCCCGCTCCGAAACCCGCTCCCGTGTGTGCGTTACCCCCAGAGAAGAAGAGAGTACCGTGTCCACAAGGATACGCATGGGACACGTACGAGTCCAAGTGTTTGAAGAAGTTTTCCAGTCCGTTTTATTTGAAGATCGTTCCATGGCCATCACAGGGCGACACGAGCGATCTCGCGAGGATGCTGAACAATATAATAAATTGTATCAAGATCACGCACCACGCTCCAAATGTGGATCCTCGTGCACAATGGGCGATTTATCACAACAGTGTCGAATTTGGTGGAGACGGGTTTCTCTACGTTTTGTTGCGTACTGGCGACATTAAAGCCAAACTCGCATCGTACGCAGAATCCTGGAGACGCGCAACAATCCTCATCAACAATACCGCGAAAAAACTCCCCGACAACAGGGTTGGCAATCTCATGAAATTTTTATCCGTACCAAACAGATACGGGGGAGTAGTTCCGTTGGTAGAATCAGGCTGGCCAGACTACAAACCACGTTCCGGGGCATTTACGTACACCACGACTTTCGACAACTGCAGAATGTCTACCATATTTTCTCTATATTCCATGCAGAGACCAACCCCCGGTCAGACGATATCAGACAAAAGATTCGGGATCGTGATACACGAATTGTCCCACGTCGCATGCTTGAACAGCAAAAAAATTGCATGCGAGGGTCTCGACAAAACATCTCACGGCGGTGACCAGGTGATCACCGACAACATGCTGCGCGATATCGCGGCCGCGAAAGGCCTCAAGCCACGCCCCACGGGATAAATTTATATCGTCGCTCTCCGTGACCAAAGATTTTTACACATTGATGAAAGATGCTGACGAGTGTATCACGCGTGCCATGTATGAAGATTTACTCGCTACATTATGATTAAATCTCGATCACGCGCCCGGCGGGGACGGCGTTCTTGCGAGGGCGACCGCGCGGTTTCTTTGGGGCGGCAGGAGTCAGCTCGATCACTTTGTTTTTATCTGTAGGAGACCCGAAATCGGACGGCGGAGGCGATTCGAGGTCCGAGGGGACATCGCTGAGGCGCTCGCTCTCGTCATCGTTCCGAGGAGGCGCGAAGTTGTTCACGGGTTCCTGCTTGATGTTGTGTGACTGCGAGGGCATCAGGTTTTGGAAGCTCTGTTCGAGGTTGGGGAACGCGAACGACGGCGGCGCCATCTCCTTCCGGACGATGGGCTGAGGAGGAGGTTGCTGATTGAAGAACGCGGTTGCCTGCGCGACTTGATCCGCGGGAGGACGCGCGGGCTCGGGTTGACGGATCTGAGGGCCTGCGGTCGCGTTGCCGCCACCGAACATCTTCATGATGTTGCCCATGAAGTCTCCACTATCGTCCGTGTCCGCCATGTGTTTTATTTTTTTTGCCATGACGTTGCTCATGTGGTACGTGAGCGCGGCACCGCCGAACGTGAGCAGCAGGCGTATTTCTGGAGGCGTTTGGATCTTATTTCTGTATTTGAAGTAGAGTTCCTCGAGGATGCTGTCGTAGTCCTTTTGCTGATACACCGATTGATGCATTTGATCGCTGAACCCGTCTAGTTCCAAGTCGAGCACGTCGACTTTATCGTTTAGAAATTCTATTGCGGCCGAGAGACCCACGAGAGCTTTTCGCGAAAATTTAAGTGACCTGTCGAGCTCTAAGTGCGTTTTGATACGGGTGAGTTCCGCGCGCATTTCTCTGACGTCGTCTCGGGCGCTGAACTTCCGAGGTTCTATCCCCTGGCGTCGCAGAACTTCCAGACGAAAAAGAATGTCGGCTTTCTCGTCGGCGACGCTCAAGAATCCGGCGGACGGAGTCTCCTCGTAATAACTCTTTCTCCGATCCGACGATCCCGAAGACGACGACGATGGGGATCCGTACAAATTCCCATCACCGTCGTAGTCCGCGGAGACGTCGCTCGAGCCCGCGGACGACTCCGTGTCTGAATCGTTCTTGAGCTTGTTCGGATTGGCGATATCCTTCATGAAGTCCTGCATATCCGGATCTCCTTCGAACTCAGAGGGCGGGGACGACGTGACCTTGGTACGCGCGGCAAATCGCGACGGCAGACTGATCCCGACTCCGCCGGCGTCCGGTCGAACTCCAAGAGGATTTCTCTCGACGAATGGGTTCAACGACACGCTCATTTTGCTTAAGAGTTATATATATTTACAATAAATTTTACGCGCAATTACTACCCAGGGCTGCCGATATGAGATTCTCTATACATCGGTAAAATATATCTTCCAGAACCGGGAGTCGGACTGCTCCCGCTCAACACGGGCAATGAAGAGCACTGCTTGAATTCCTCGCACAAAGACCTCCACGATTCGACGACCAGCCTCTTTACGAAATGGATGTTCGTGTGGAGAGTCTCCGCGAACACCTTGCGTTTAGGGATGCGAAGGAGTTCGTCGAACGTGCACCACACGAGTTCCGTCTTCTCTATGTGGTTCGTCCCGATGTTTTTGTAACGTAAAAAACTGACGACCTTTTTGAATCGCTGTGGAAGATCTTTATAGTACGGAACTTCGAGGACGTACATCCTGTACACGTGCTGATTTTTCGTAGAGCCGAACAAGCACACCGAAAGCTCCCTGACTCTCTTGCGCAGATCGTACGGAGAATTACATAGGATCCCGAGACTTTCTTCGTAGAATTCGCGGGTTGCCGTGTTCACGGGATCGTTTTGATCTATCGCTTCGATCTTTCCTCCAAAGTCGCTGAACACGCCGTCTCGGATGTCTTTTCCGAGCAAAAACACTACGTTGCCTCGCTCGTCTCTGGAAAAAGGGAGAATTCCGGCGGAGCTGACCATGGCGCATATTCTGCAAATTCCGAACATTTTATTGAGTGTAATTCTACGAGATCTTCGGAACGACAAATTTGATAGGCTTCCGCTTATACGTGTGCTTGCCAAAATCGATGAACACGCCGTTCGCCGAAGAGATCGCCATCGAACGGAGTTTGGGAACAGAAATATTCGATATCTCGGACAATTCGGACCAGCTGCAAAATTCGTGTTCCTCGTCGTCGATCCTGATCTTGATGCTGTAATGTTGGCTCATCAACACCGGGTGTAACGGAGCGTACGTGTTGAACGGGATCATGGCGTCGAGCAACTTCTTGCGGAGAGTTCCACCGGGGCGTTCTCGCGTCGAAGGATCCGCTCCGCGATAATTGAGATACGAATAGTATCCGATGTGAATGATCGAGGTATGAGTCGTTCGGCCGTCGTCCGTATTTTGTACTTCGGAGAAATTAATATCGCCGATGCGCTCCGTGAGACGAGCTCGTGCGTGAATACCTCGGTGATATTTGTAAAATACGTCGTCCTTTTGACGTGACCACGTGGGTCCGAGGGCCTTTTCGAGTTCTGCGAGCATGTCATC
>Ga0214923_10004846_pt1 | contig 15975 bp, 17 predicted proteins | sample LL1510_MetaG_FD_177993 | JGI IMG/M metagenome (GOLD analysis project Ga0214923, IMG submission 177993) | Freshwater microbial communities from Lake Lanier, Atlanta, Georgia, United States - LL-1510 | ecosystem: Environmental > Aquatic > Freshwater > Lake | place: USA: Georgia | collected...
ATAACTTCTACGGATCCAAGAACGGCCTTTTCATGCTTGATCTCAGTCCACCGAGAAATTTCAACCAGAATCCAGTAAGCCGCATGGCTGACCAAAACCACCTCGAGAAGCTCCGGCTGGGGATGATATTGGCGCAAGAACAGGAACGCGGGCAAAGTGCCCAACGCCGCTCCACCAAAACTGACAGACAACAAGAATACTCCAAAAAAAGAGAAAAAAGGCCTGAGAGGGTCTTGAGCGATGGACCCCGCCAAAATGAAAAACAATCCCGCGAAATCGCGGAACTGGACCCACTTCCGACACTCCCGATCGATTCGATGCCAGACGATGAGTGCTCCGAGAAGTGAAGGAATCAGTGCTCCCTCAAAAACCGCCCCGATCACGGCCGCAATAAAGGGGAGGGGTTTGCGTTCTCGAATCAAAGCCAAGGCGCTGAATGCGGTTAAGAATGCAGCAGTCTGATCGAAGTGAGTAACCTCAATTCCCATCATGCTTCACCTGCACTTCGATTCGAATGAGCCCCAAGAATGCGAGTTGGCAAACGATCAATCCCAAAACCACGATTTGAAGAATGACCGGCTCCGAAAAGCGCTCACAGACCAGGAGTAGAATGGAGATCAGGGTTCGAACTCCCGCTTCTCCCATTTCGATAAGATCGGAACTCTGAAACAATGAATAGACTCCGAAGAAGAGAAACAGCAGAATCAGAAAGCTCATCTCGTCCTCTTTTCTGTGGTCAGAGAAATGACCAGAACAGCTGATAGTGCTCCCACTGCCGCGACAATCGCCAGAGAAGCCTCCCCGGCCTCACCCAGCTCCAGCGCAGGAACCGCATCCGACGGTCCGAGGGTCATCGCAAAAGCCAAAGCGACGACCAGCACCCCAAACATGGCTCCCATGATTCTGGATTTCATCGGACGGGGCTTACGACTCCCTCCGAGCAGCAGGCGAGTGCGTCGCGTCTGAAAGGAGAAAAAGAGTCCCACAGTAAAAATGAGAACGCCCAAATAAAGATCCCGCGTGCCCAGCCACACTGAAGCTCCCAGCAAAAGCAGAAGGTCGTAAATCCAAATCACAGAGACCCCCTACCGAAGCTCATCTTGTAGTCTTTGACATCAAACACTGCCGCCTGAACCTCTTTGGTTTGCACCAAAGAGTTGGGCTCACAAACATCAACGCACAAACCACAGAAAATGCAGCTCGAAAAATCGATGTCAAACTTCGAAACCCAAGCTCGATTGTTTCTTGAGATTGTTCTCGACTCGACTTCAATACAATGAGTCGGGCAAATATTTACGCAATCACCACAGGCCGTGCACTTTTCAATCTCATTGAAGATTAATCCGCGGGCTCTGGCCGGAAAATCATCCTTTCCTCGCGAGGAAACGGGGTCGGGATAAAACTCAGTATCGACTTTCCGGGTTTCTTTGATGTTGAAGAAATGCTCGAGGATTCTCTTGATCACAACCCAATCCCTCCCTGAGACCAGGCAAAGGACAACATCATGAGAATCAATATCAGTCCTGCGATCGGAAGCAGATTCAATACCGAAATTCGCATGAGGTCTCGTTGCCGATAGTTTGGAAAATAGGAGGCGATGACACGCGAAAGCCAAAACAATGCTCCTGCTTTGAGGTTAGAATCGATGAAGTATTCACCTCCACCCAAGAAAACCCGCGTGGTCACCAAACACCAACCATAAAAGGGTGCTGCCTCAAACCAAGTGTTCCGCGCCAAAAATGGCAGAAAGGGGCGCTCACCGAGAAGAATCATCCCTGCAAACTGAAATGGGATCGAGAGCAGCAAAAAGGAAAGCCCCCAGCCCGGCGAGGCAAGACTTGCGGTTCTTGCCAAAGTAAAGGCCCCCAAAAGACTCAGTAATGCCAGTCCCGCTGCGACCGCAAACCGGACCTGACCCTGGTCAGAATCTATTCTTCTCAGAACCTGATCTTCGACGGGACAGGTTCGCGCGATAATGAAGGCATGACACCCCAGCCAAGGAAAGATGAGGTATTCAAGGTCAATGCTGTAAAGAAAAGGAAGCGAACATTGGAATCCGAATAGCAACCAAAACCCGATGGATCGACGCATCCCCGCCTCACGCCAAGTGTCCACCCAGGTTTGCAAAAGAAAAGCGGGAAGCGTGATTTGGCGACCCACCCGTGATTCATGACGAGCGAGAGTTCGCTCAGTCCAAGAAAAGGCCAGGAATGAAATCGGAAAAATCGAAAGCGCGGTGAAGATCAGTTCCGTCATCGATCCACCTCGGAAACCGAGAGCGAAAGGCTCTCCAAGATCAGCGGCAGATCCTCGATGGATTCACCATCAAGCGCAGGATGCATGGCCTCTTTAATCAAATCGGAAGGTGCACTCACCCCAAACGTTTCCAGCCTCTGTTGTCGATCGAGGGTCAGCTCCAGGCGCCAAACTCCACGAATCGTCTCGAGCTCTTTTTCGACTCTGGTATCCGGTGTGTTTTCGGGAATGGGGTGGCGATAAGCCCCCGCAGCCCCCTCGGCTACCAACTCCTTCAGCTCCAACGAGAGCTCGCGGGTTCCACGCAATGAAAAGTCCAGCCTGGACTTGACGTGACTCACCTGACCATACCGCGTGCTCTCAACCGCGGACTCACTGACAAAGCCGTAATTGCCCGAATCCAAAACCATCCCGATCGAATGGAAGCGGTCATGAAGACGGTGAGTCCAGCAAAAAAGGGCTTCAATTCTCTCGTAATCCGCCAAAAAAGAACGGAGCCACCCTTCGAGACGGACTTGAAACCCTTCGGTCAAATCATATCGGGCGCCACCCGGGACCAGAAAAAAATATCCATAGCGGGAACCCGAAAGGAGCTCGAACAGATCCAGGAGGTTTTCCCTGTGCTTCAAAATTGAATGATAAAGGATCCTGAGGCCCAACCGCGAGGCCATCCTCGAGAGGAACTTCAATTGATGATTCAATTCACCCAATCGGGTAGTGACTTCCCTCAACCAAAAAACTCTCGGACCCGGCTCGACTCCAACGGCTGCCTCGACCGCTTCTGAATAGAGTCGATCCAAAAGCAATGCGCTTTCGGGTTCAATACGGTTAAAGATGACCTGCGCGCTTGAAAAATGCTGCCCCAACATTCGGGACTCGATCCCGCGACTGGCGTATCCAAACCCGGCTTCAAAACTTCGAATTTCGTCACCCGCCAGGCCCAACTGAATCCTCATGGGACCGGGAAGCCAAGAGTGAATGGGTCCAATCTCAAGCGTTTGTTGAATCATTTCTGGACCTCTCTCAGTGAAATGATCCCATTCATGATGGCTTCAGGGCGGGGCGGACATCCCGTCACAAAAACATCGACTGACAAATCCTCCCCCTGAGGCGTCGGAAAGAGCCCTCCGCCGCACGCGCAGGTCCCGATTGCCATCACATAACGAGGCTCGGGCATCGAAACAAAAAACTTTTTAACTTCCTCCCGCAGGACGGAATTCATCGACCCTTGAATGATCAAAAGGTTTGCGTCCTTTTCCTGGTCCGCCGGAATGCACCCCAGCCGCTCAAGATCATATCGACTGGATTCAGTTTGGATCCAATCATCCCCACAACACGTCACACCCACCCGAACATATTTGAGGACGGGCTTAAAGGAGCTCATCTTCATCCTTCTTCATTGACTCGTGCGTTGCCAGAAAGAATGACAAAAACACTATCAACAAAACGAGGATCAGGATTAAATACGGAATGATCCGGATCTGCTTGCTTACAAAAAAAGGTAGGGCGACCAGAACCGTGATCCAAAGGTGGACTACCGCCTGCGTGAACAGGGTTGTTTTAAGCTCGAAGGGCAAAATTCTTTCCGGATCCATTTGTTCTCGAGAAGGCTACTGATAATGAAAGGGCGAGTCAATGGCTCGTGGCTGTGAAGAGCTAAAATTCTCATCCCCATTGAACCAGTCCCTGGACGCCGTAGTTCATGCCCGCATGAACCCGGGCTCGGTTCAGGTGCTGTGCTTCCCGGACAGTGACTGGATTGAAACTTTTCAAGGCATCATTCAGAGCCTGATCGAGGCTGAATCTGAAATTCCGATCGAACTCTGCATCTGGAGTGCATGGGAGCATTCGCCCTACTCTCCGATCGCCCCGTCCCTGAATCAAAAAAGGGAGCGACTCAGGACCCTTGCGCTCTTGCATCGAAGTCAGAGATCCCGGATCATCGTGGCTTCGGCCGAATCTTGGATCCAGCCCACCATTCCAAGTGCCGATTTCCAAAACTCCAAGCTCCACCTGAAAATCAATGAAGACATCCGTTCGCGTGATGAGCTTCGAAAGACCCTCAAAAATCTTGGCTACCTTCAGGTGGATCTGGTTGAGGAGCCCGGTCAATTCGCCCTACGGGGTGAGATCCTCGATCTTTTTGACCCGGGAAGGACCTATCCGGATCGTATTGAGTTTTTCGACACTCTGGTCGAGTCGATCAGGTCGTTCCATCCTGAATCCCAGCGAACCCGGAAAGAGGCTCAGGATCGGGATTCGATTGATGTTTTTCCTGCAGAAGAAGTTCTTTTCCCTTGGGATCATCGAGACCGCATTCTTGAGCGAATCAAGGAATATTCGGACCAAAGACAAATCTCAAGGAAGGTGCGCGATCCGATCTTTGAAAACATCAGGAACGGATTTCTGCCCGAGCATTTCAGAACTTGGTTTCCATTCGTGTATACCTCCCTTGGCCGGCTGACCGATCACCTGCCGGAGAACTCCAGTCTCACCTTGATTGAGCCCGAACAGATCGACCTCAATGTCAGCCAAAGAACCTCTGCTTTCTCCAAGGATATCGAAAAATACCCCCATCCTTACTGGATCTCACCCGAGATCCCCCTGCTTTACCCCGACTTGGACTCTTTCCTGAAGGAAACCCGACATCGCGCCACGCGACTCATTCGTGCATTTCCCGAGTCAGAAATTGCCCGATTTGCTTTGGTTTCCGAATCTATCGATCCGGGCGGAGCATCGCCCAAGGCCATTCGAGAATGGCTGGACGAGGGGTTCCTGGTTTGGATTGGAAGTCGCGGTCTCAGCCATCAAGAGCGCTTGAAGTTTACCCTGAAGGATGATTTGAAAAGCCCGGGGCTTAAGATCCTTTCTCATGACAGCGGCGAGTCCCTGTTGTTTCCTTCCTTGAAGCGGGTGATTCTTTCCGAGAGTTTGATCTTCGGGACTCGTCCGGGGCCATCAAAAAAATCGAACGCCGGCCCCCTTCACCCCCGGTTTGACACCCAGGGAGAAGGGCTTGAGTTTCGACACCACGAAGACCTTTCACCCGGAGATTGGGTCGTGCACTCCATTCATGGAGTGGGAAAATATCTTGGACTCCAGGAGCTGCGATCCGGCGATCAGCACCTTGGCGAATATCTCGTGCTGGAATATTCCGGGGGTGACAAGCTTTACCTGCCGGTTTATCGACTCAATACGATTCAACGCTATGTCCACTCGGGTGCGCCCGCTGCTACCGACAAATTGGGAAGTGGCCAGTTTGAGAGGGCCAAGCAAAAAGCTCGAGAATCCGCGAAGAAACTCGCGATCAACCTGGTGGATATCTACGCCAGGAGGGCCCTGTTGAAGGGGCCCAATTTTGTGCAGCAAGACGATACCTACCTCGAGTTTTGTGATTCCTTCGAGTTCACAGAAACCGAGGGCCAGCTCAAAGCGACCCAAGAGGTGCTTGATGACCTTGAGAAAGGCAAGCTATTGGATCGACTGGTTTGTGGTGATGTGGGCTTCGGAAAGACCGAGGTTGCAATACGGGCCGCGTTTCAGGCGGTTCAAAGTGGGCAACAAGTTGCGGTTCTGGTTCCAACCACCCTCCTGGCCTTTCAACATGAGCAGTCCTTCAAACGCCGAATGGGATCATTCCCCATCCGGATCGAGTCAATCTCGAGATTTAAAACCCGAAAACTGCAGTCCCTGATCTTGAAGGACCTTCAAGAGGGCAAAATCGACATTCTCATCGGCACCCATCGAATCCTATCGAAGGATGTTCAATGGAATCGCCTGGGACTGTTGATTGTCGATGAGGAGCACCGGTTTGGGGTTGAGCACAAAGAGAAAATCAAGGCAATTCAGGCCAATACCCACACCCTGACCTTGACCGCAACTCCGATCCCAAGAACTCTCAATATGGCGCTTTCGGGTCTAAAAGACATCAGCGTGATCAAGACGCCTCCCACGAACCGTCAACCCATCAAGACCTATGTTTCGGGCTATTCCCCGGAATTGATCAAATCCGCAATTGAAACCGAGCTGGCTCGAGGTGGGCAGGTCTTCTACCTTTACAATCGGGTTCAATCGATTCATCACCAGGCAGAACAAATCCGCGCACTCGTGCCACAGGCTAAGGTTTTGGTGGCCCATGGTCAGATGACCGAAGCTGAGATCGAATCCAAAATGATGGAGTTTTATCAGGGGCAGGCCCAGGTATTGGTTTGTACCACGATCATTGAATCCGGCATTGATGTCCCGAATGCGGGAACCATCCTGATCCATCGGGCGGATCAATTGGGCCTTGCGCAACTCTATCAAATTCGAGGAAGAGTCGGGCGCAGCCACCGGAAGGCCTTCGCTTATCTGCTGGTGGATGAAGAAGGCTCGCTTTCGTCCGAGGCCAAAATGAGGCTCGACGTGCTTCAGCGCTTCGTCGAACTGGGGAGTGGATTTCAAATCGCTTCGTATGACCTAGAAATTCGGGGTGGCGGCAATCTCCTCGGGGGGGAGCAGTCCGGTCACATTGCGAGCGTCGGCCTTGATCTTTTCACCGAGCTTCTAGAAGAGGCGATCGCGGAGTTGAGGGGGCAGAAGCTCGGGGTTGAAGACCGTCACTTCGAGCCCGAAATCCAAGTTCCTGTGGTTTGCGAGATCAGCCCGTCCACCGTCCCGGATGCGAACTTGCGCCTTTCTCTCTATCGAAAGATTTCTTCTGCAGGAACTGATTCCCGACTCGATGCGATTACAGAGGAGTTTCGTGATCGATTCGGAGGGATTCCGCCAGAAACCACCAACCTGCTTTGGCTGATCCGCCTCAAAAACCTCTTGATCCGTGCGGGCGTGGATTCGCTTTCCGTTTCGAGCTCCAGAAGCGTGATGACCGTCAGGAGTTCGTCACATGTGGAAACGGATGAAATCATGAAGCTCGTCGCCGGGCCAAAGTCGATACGGGATCCTCGGGTACAACTCAATCCGGACTCGAAGATCATCCTGGCCATTCCATTCCATGATCTCAAAAGTCATTTTTTTGAACTCGAAAAATTTCTTCAACGGATCGCACCTAAAGCATTTGAAAACGCAATAACCCGCTGATAAGCTTGAGTTATGAAAAAATTCACTTTGCCCTCGGCCCTTGCCGGAGTTTTTCTCTCTCTCACTCTTGCTCACGCTTCAACAGAAGTGGCTCGCGTCAATGACAAGGTCATCACCCTTGAAGACGTGAAGTCAAAAGTCCTTGAAGCTTCTCGGGGCAACCCGATGGCCGCGCCCTCCCGAAAGCAGGTCCTTGATGATCTGATCAAGCGGGAAGCGGCAATTCAAGAGGCTAAGAAGCTCAAGCTCGATGAAGATCCGATCATTCAAGAGAGAATGAACACGGTTCTATATTTCGCCCTGATTGAGAAAAAGCTAGGCACTGACTTTGAAAAGATCTCCCTTCCTGAGTCTGAAACCAAATCTTGGTACGAAAAGAACCCTGAAATCAGAACAAGTCATATTTTCATCTCTTTACCCGCGGGGGTAAGCTCGGATGAAGAGTCCAAGGCGGAAAAGCGCCTGGGTGAGATTCTTTCCGAGGTAAAGTCCGGGAAGAAATCATTTGCCGAAGCAGCCCAGCAATACTCCGAAGATCCGAGCGCCACACTGGGTGGAGATCTCGACTACCGGATGAAGGACCGCCTGGACCCAGCCTTTTTCAAGGCGGCTTCCAAGCTCGGAAAAGTGGGTGATATTGCCGGCCCAGTGAGGACCCCATTCGGATTTCACCTGGTCCGCCTTACCGGAAAGCGTTCTTGGCTCGAGGTCGATCGCGCCCGCGTAAAACGACTGATCATGGAGGAAAAACGGCAAGAGATCGTCAACCGATTCCTCAACGATTTACGTCAAAAGTCGAAGGTTTCTACGAACGAAAAAGCCCTGAAGGACTAAGGGGCCCGAGTCCCTTTCCCGTTGGAATACAAGAAGATCTGTGAGAAGTCTTGGGGGTGATGAACCTTCGGGACTTTTCCATTTTTTCAGGACTCATTCTGTCGCTCTCAGGCAGCGCACATTCTGAGCTGGTGGATCGCGTGGAAGCGATCGTGAACAAAAAGGCCATCTTCAAGTCTGATGTGGATCGATTCCGAGCCCTGGTGCCCCTCAGGTCCAAAGTTGACCCGCTCTTTGCAAATGAACCTTTGGCCAAAAAAGTGAAGAGTACCGATGCGGAAGTCCTCGATTTCTTGATCGACGAAACGCTAATCGTCGACAAATTTCCGGTTACCGAATCCGAAGTGGAACAGGAAATCACCGGAATTCAAACGAATCTCAAGATTGATCGCGAAACCCTCAAAGCCGCAATGATGCGGGAAGGTTTCAATTTCGATGACTATTTCAAGCTCATGCGCGTTTCGGTCGCCAAGCGACAATTGATCGACCGTGAAATCAGAAACAAGGCGGCTGTTTCGGAGGATGATATCAAATCCGAATACAATCGTTCACGTTCGGGCTCAAAGTCTTTCCGTGGGGCCTTTCACCTTTCTTTGATTCGAATCACAAAGTCAAACTTCAAGAATGAGAACGCCGCCAAAGAGGAAGCCCTCAAGGCGCTAGAGTCACTCAAGAAAGGGGAGCCATTCGCTGAAGTCGCAAAGAAGACCAGTGATGACCCTTCGCAAGAGTCCGGCGGAGATCTTGGCTTCCTGTCCTATTCCGAGATGAGTCCGCTCCTTCAAAAGGAAGTCCAGAGAATCGGACCTGAGCGCCTCGGAGGCCTCCTTGAAGACAAAACCTCTTATCTCATCGTGAAAACGGGCGAAATTAAGAGTGATACCGACTCTGCTTTCGACAAGGAAAAGGAAGTCATCCGTTCCCGCCTGATGGAAGGGGAGTTTCGTCATCAGGTTCGCCTTTGGCTCGATCGAGAGCGGAGCCTGAATTACGTAAAGGTGAATCTGAAATTGCCATGAATTTGCAAGGCTTGGTGATTACTCCTGGTGATCCTGAGGGCATAGGCCCCGAGGTTACCGCAAAAGCTCTGAACGCTCTTAAGCGCCGCCTAAAGGGAACTTCAATAACCATCGTGGGCTCTCGGGGGCCGTTCAAAAAATATTTGCGACACCTCAGCGGAATTAAGACTGAGTTTATTGAGCCGCCTCAATCGCGATCGGCCGGATACCAATCCGCATGGGCGGTTCAAGAGGCGACAAGGAGGGTCAGTGGCAATCCAAATGCCTTGGCGTTGGTTACCGGCCCCATCAGCAAGGAGCGCATCCGTTCCGCGGGCTTCAAGTTTAACGGACACACGGATTTCCTTGCTCATCTGACCAATACTCCGAAAGTAACCATGATGCTGGCCAATCAGGGCCTACGGGTTGCACTGGTAACGGACCACTGCCCCCTGAAAAGGGTGAGCTCAAGGATTACCGCCTCGGCACTCGAAAGGACCATCAGTCACGCCGCTCGATTTTGCAGGGACGACTTGAAAGTCCTTCGACCCCGAATCGCAGTGTTGGGCCTCAATCCACACGCTGGGGAAGGGGGCGTCCTCGGGTCCGAGGAAGTGAAAGTCATTGCTCCCACTCTCCGGCGGCTTTCCAAGAAAGAGCCTGGCATCATTCTGAATGGCCCATTTCCCGCTGACTCTTTTTTTGCAAAAGAGGCCTCTGCTCCACCAAAGAGTCGTCACGACATCGTGATTGCGCTCTATCACGACCAAGGTCTCATTCCTTTGAAGCTTACTGGTTTTGGAAAGAGCATGAATATGACTCTTGGGCTCCCCATCATCCGGACCTCGGTAGATCACGGCACCGCATTTGATATCGCGGGTAAAGACCAAGCAGATCCGGGAAGCATGATTTACGCGATTGAAAATGCACTCAAATTTTTAAAGAACAGGAGAAAACGATGAATCCCTCTATTTTTCGTGAATATGATATCCGCGGCATTGCGGGCAAAGATCTCACGCCTGAGTTTGCCAACTTATTGGGCAAAACCTACGCAGAGTGGGCCTTCGCCAAAACTGGCAAATCCCGCCTGACCGTCTCTGTGGGGAGAGATTGCCGTCTTACCAGCGATGACTACTCTCATTCTCTGATTGCAGGCCTAAGAAGTGCGGGAGTCGATGTGATCGATATCGGCGTTTGCCCGACTCCTCTTACCTATTTTTCGGTGCATCACTATCACACCGACGGAGCAATCATGATTACGGGCTCCCACAATCCGGCCGAATATAATGGATTTAAAATCGGCATCGGCAAAGACACGCTCCATGGGGAACAAATTCAGGAATTGAAGCGTGTGATGATGGCAGGTACGTTTACCCGCCGAAACGAGGGGACCCTCAAACAGGATACGATCATTCCTCAATATCTCGAGTATGTGAGCGCCCAGATCAAGCCTCAGCGCAAACTCCGAGTGGTTCTGGATGCGGGCAATGGAACTGCATCCAACGTTGCTCCCGAATTATTTGAACGTCTTGGAGCCGAGGTCATTCCGCTCTATTGTGAGTTGGACGGGCGGTTTCCAAACCATCATCCTGATCCCACAGTTCCTAAAAACCTTACCGCGCTCATTGCGGCAGTCAAACTCCATGGAGCTGATTTCGGCATTGGTTATGACGGGGATTCAGATCGTATCGGCGCCGTGGATGAAACCGGAAGGATCATTTATGGCGATGAGCTCATGGTCATCTTTTCTCGGGAGGTGCTCAAAACCCATCCCGGAGCCACCATCATTTCTGAGGTGAAGTCCAGCCAAAGACTTTATCAGGACATCTCCAAGCACGGAGGACACGGGATCATGTGGAAGACCGGCCACTCCCTGATCAAGTCGAAAATGAAAGAAACCAAGGCCGCTCTCGCCGGCGAAATGTCGGGACATATCTTTTTTGCTGATCGCTGGTTTGGTTTCGATGACGCGATCTATTCTTCCGCCCGTCTCTACGAAATTGTGGGACGAAACCCATCGCTCTCCTCGCTCATTGCCGATCTCGAGCCCGCGGTGAATACGCCAGAGATTCGCATCGACTGCGAGGAAGACAAGAAGTTCGCATTGATTGATGAAGCTGCGAGACTTTTAATGGACCCAAAAGCGACCCTGACGACCATTGATGGGCTCCGTGTGGATTTTCCCGATCACTGGGGACTCATCCGAGCTTCCAACACACAGCCCGTAATCGTGATGCGCTTTGAGGCGCGAACCGAAGACAAGCTTAAGGAAATTCAAGGGAAGTTTGAAGCCGCCCTCACCGCCGCTGCAAAGAAGTTAGGACATGGGGAATTCAAATACGGACACTGAGATCCTCATCAAGGGAGCTCGGGTACACAACCTAAAAAATGTATCCCTGAGGATTCCGCATGGAAGCCTTACGGTGATCACGGGCCCTTCCGGCTCAGGGAAGTCCTCGATTGCCTTTGACACCATTCATGCCGAGGGCCAACGGCGCTACATTGAGACTTTTTCCACTTATGCCCGCCAGTTCCTCGAACAGGTAGAGAAGCCTGATGTCGACGAGTTGGCTGGCCTCTCACCGACCATTGCGATTCTTCAAAAGACAACCTCCTATAATCCAAGATCTACGGTGGGCACGGCCACCGAAATTTATGACCATTTGCGACTCCTCTTTGCACGAGTTGCAAAAGCGCAATGCCCCTCGTGTTCGGCACCGATTGAATCCCTTTCGACCCAGCAGATCGTAGATTCGATACTCGCCGGACCGGAGGGATCAAAACTCACATTGCTGGCCCCGATCGCACGCGAAAAAAAGGGGGAGTTCCAGAAAGAACTCGCGTCGCTTGCGCAAAAAGGGTTTTCAAAGGCCCGGGTGGACGGACAGATTCGAGATCTTTCGGAACCCATTCGATTGGAAAAGAATTATAAACATACGATCGAAGTCATTATTGATCGAATCATTCTTAAAAAGCAGGACTTCTCTCTTCAGGCGCGACTTTATGAAAGCGCTGAGTTGGGACTGAAGCTTTCCAATGGCATTCTTGTGGTTTCTGAAATTTCAGGTAAAGAGGCTCAGCCTAAAGAACGGACTCTTTCGAGGAACTTTGCCTGCAGCAAGTGCGACCTTTTTCTGCCTGCGCCCGAGCCCAGAATTTTTTCATTCAACAGCCCACTCGGAGCCTGTAAACGCTGTGACGGCATCGGCTATGAATCATTCACGGATTCCACATCTGAGGATGGAGATGAGGGCGAAACTCCCGTTTATGAATATCGAGAGCCTTGCAAGTCCTGTCGAGGCAAGCGCTTGGCGCCAGAGACCCTTGCGTTCAAGATTTCAAAGCTGGACATTGCAGAGGTTTGCGGTTTGGCCATTGATAAACTCCCAGGCTTTTTCGCGAGTATCGGGCTTAGCGAGCGTGAGCGGCTCGTGGCCGCCGGTCTGATCAAGGAGCTGATCGAGCGCGCCGGTTTTCTGAACCGCGTAGGAGTAGGATACCTTTCTTTGGAGCGACCCCTCTTCTCGCTTTCTGGAGGCGAGTCTCAGAGAATCAGGCTTGCGTCTCAACTCGGGAGCTCTCTGGTGGGCATCACCTATATTTTGGACGAGCCCTCGATTGGCTTGCACCCCAGGGACAATACTCTTTTGATCGAGAGCCTGAAGCGACTTCGCGACCTTGGGAACACGGTCATTGTTGTGGAGCACGACGAAGAAACCATGCTTGAAGCCGACCACCTAATCGATGTCGGGCCTGGTGCCGGCGTGCGCGGGGGTGAAATTGTTGCGTCCGGGACTCCTGCTGCAGTGGTTAAAGACAAGCAAAGCATTACTGCCAAATACTTAAGACACGAAATCTCTGTGAATCCACCCAAAAAGAGGAGATCGATCGGTTCCGGTCCCACACTCAGTCTCGCCAAGGTCAATCTACACAACTTGGTGGATGTTTCGCTTAAATTGCCTTTGGGCGTTTTCAATTGCATCACTGGTGTTTCTGGAAGCGGCAAGAGTTCACTGATCATGGACACGCTGTATCCGTTGCTGATGAATCACTTCCATGATTCCGCCATTCCCGAGATGTCAGCCAAGATTACCGGTGGGCTGGATGCACTCGACAAAGTGATACAGATCGACCAAAACCCCATTGGCCGAACACCTAGATCAAATCCTGCCACCTACACTGGAATCTTCAGTTTGATCAGAGGACTTTTTGCACAACTCCCGGAGTCTCAACTGCGTTCCTTCAAGCCGGGGCGTTTTTCGTTCAATGTGAAGGGCGGCAGATGTGATGACTGTGAGGGAGACGGTCTTAAGAAAATCTCCATGAGCTTCATGCCGGACGCCTACGTCACGTGCGACACCTGCAAGGGCTCTCGCTACAAGGCCGACACGCTTCAAGTACGATTTAAAGGGAAGAATATTGCCGAGGTCCTTGCCATGTCAGTTGAGGAAGCTCTGCCATTTTTCGAGAACATTCCCCAAATCCGGGAGAAACTGCAGGTTCTTTCGGATGTCGGCCTTGGATATATTGGACTCGGTCAGAGTGCGACCACTCTTTCAGGAGGGGAGGCTCAACGAATCAAACTTTCAAAGGAGCTTGCGCGGCGCTCAACAGGAAAGACCCTGTTCATATTGGATGAGCCCTCAACCGGGCTTCACTTCGACGACATCAAGAAACTCTTGGCCATCCTTCACAAGTTGGTTGACCAGGGGAATACAGTAGTGGTGATCGAGCACAATCTCGACATCATTTGCTCTGCTGACCACCTCATCGATCTTGGGCCTGAGGGGGGCGCAGGCGGAGGAAAAATCATGGCCGAGGGGCCGCCCGAGGTCATCGCCAAATCCAAGACCAGCAAAATCGCACCATTTTTACGGAGTAAGCTCAAATAAAAAAGGCCCCATCGCACTCAAGCGAAGGAGCCCTTTTTCGTTCAATCAAATTTTAATTACTTGATCTTCAAGAACGCGATCACGAATGCATAAAGAACTAGTGATTCAATGAGCGCCAAACCGATAATCATCGGAGTGAAAACCTTATCGGACGCCGCTGGATTGCGGGCGATCCCTTCAAGGGCTGCAGATGCCGTACGTCCTTGTCCGAGGGCTCCACCGAGAGCAGCCAGACCCAGGCCGAGACCTGCTCCCATGCCAGCGAGATCCATGCCGCCGCCAGATGCTGCTGCATGAGCTGCTTCTTGAGCAAACGCTGCTCCGGTCATCATCACTCCCATTACTGTCATCAAAACTGTCTTCAACTTCATATTTTTGTTTCCTTTCATTGTTTTGAGTTTTGAAATTTATTCTCAGTGATCGTGGCTCGCAGACAACGAGATATACACCATCGTCATCAAACAGAAGACGAACGCCTGAACCAAAGACACAAAAATTCCGACGCCGTAAAAAATAGCAGGAACCACGTAGGGCAGCAAGTCATTAAAGATTCCAAGAACGACGTGATCACCCATGATGTTCCCGCGAAGGCGAAGTCCGAGGGAAATCGGCCTAAAAACGTGTGACGCAAGCTCAACCACCAACATCAACGGCGCCAAATAAATTACCGGGCCGAAGAAGTGTTTGAAATAAGCCAAACCGTTTTCCTTGATGCCAACGTAGTTGTAATAAAGGAACACAAAGGTCCCCAAGGCAAAGGTGGTGTTGAGATTATCTGTGGGGGGCAAAAGCCCTGGAATGAGTCCCACAATGTTCGAAACAAAAATAAACATGAACAGGGCTGCGATCACCGGAAAATACTTTTCCGCGCCATGATGCCCCATCACATTCACTGCAAGTGCATAGAGTTTTTCTGAAATGATCTCGAAAAAGTTGCGGATGGTGAGTTTTTCATCTGGAACCAAACCCTCATCTTCACGCTTTTGGGCTGCATTGAGTTGAATCCGGGCAACCACAGCCAGTGCAAAGATCATCACGGCAATCACGACCGCCATGAAAACATGACCGTAGTGATGAACGTTGTTGTTCTCACTCATGAAGGGAATCAAACTCAGCCAATTAAAACCGTGCTCCACCGTGACAATCCTTTACTTTGCCTGATGACCCCTTTTTGCAATGACCGCCGCTAACAAGGGACCGACTCCCATGAAAACGACCGCAAAGGCAGCAGGAAGAGGGGGATCATTTCTTAATCTTTTCAGGGTTATAGCCAAAAACCCGAGACAAACCAACTTAAAAGTGAAGTAAACGAAAGCACGAGTTTTTCTGACCGGCTTGGGTCCAAAAAAGAGCTCCCAAAACAGGAGAATCAAAAAAGACAGGTCCAAAAGAACTGCCCAATAGACCCTAAGGAATACTGAAAACGCTCCAAGTTGATTTATCAATAGGATCCACGCCAGAAACAACCATGCGATCGAAGTCCAAACCAAAACTCTTAAGAAAGCCTTACTTTCCATCGGGGCTCGCGCCTCTGCCGTTTTTCAGGGTCCGGGCAATTCTATAAAAGGCCAATGCCAGACCGATGAGTGCCCCTGCTGCCCCCAGGAGCCATCGATAAGTCGACGCGCTGAAGCCAAAATAAAAAACCGCTCCCAAAACCAGGGGGTTTACCACAACCTCGGCCAAAATCACCGAGAATAGGGCCAACTGTTTGTACCGCTCATCCTGACTCATTTTTGCTTCTTTCGCATCCGTTCAGCCAAGCGTTGCATTCGCACCTGAATCACGTTGGTGGCTGGATAGTCACTCGAAATGGAGCGAAAAGCCTCATAAGCCTTTGAGTACTCCTCCATCTCTTCGAGAGTCGAGGCCTCTCCAAAGATACTTTGCACATAAAGGCGTCGATCGCTCGACTT
>Ga0214923_10004848_pt1 | contig 15972 bp, 7 predicted proteins | sample LL1510_MetaG_FD_177993 | JGI IMG/M metagenome (GOLD analysis project Ga0214923, IMG submission 177993) | Freshwater microbial communities from Lake Lanier, Atlanta, Georgia, United States - LL-1510 | ecosystem: Environmental > Aquatic > Freshwater > Lake | place: USA: Georgia | collected 2015-10-15
CATAGGTAGGTAATAATTAGCACGTAGCCAGGTGCGCCGTCTCCGCCTTTGCCGGAATTGGTCCCGTTCGTGGATGCGCCGCCTCCTCCGCCGCCCGCACCGAACCCTCCTCCGTTGCCTCCATTATTTGCTCCGCCGCCGTTGCCCCCGCCGCCTCCGGTTCCGACGCCTTTCCCAGCATTTCCGTTTGTGCCAGCCGCGCCGCCTGAGAGCTGTCCTAGGGTCGCGTTGCCGATTGTCCCGCCGGCAGATCCTGCACTATTTGCATTTCCGCTGGTTATGCCGCCACCCGCACCTCCTCCCGTCGGAATCGCCCCGCCCGCGCCAGCAGCAACAAAAGCGCCCGCCCCGCCCGTGGCCGAAGCTGCCGCTCCGCCAGATCCGTTCAAATTGGTCAGGCCAATATTGTTTCCGAGGCTAACCCCAGCGCCGCCTCCTCCTCCGGTTCCGCTTCCTCCGCCCGAGCCAAAACTTCCGCCATTTGCTCGAAAATCGGAGAATAGCGAAACCCCTCCATCGGTCCCATTCGCACCAGAACTGCTGTCAGCAGTTTGAGCAGCGCCTCCGGTTCCGCCAGCTCCGACCGTAACGGCAACGGTCGATCCTAGGTTTGTCGTCAACAACCAACCTTCAGCAACGCAGCCAGCCCCACCTCCGCCGCCACCAACCCGAATCGAACCCGCAGCGCCACGCCTACCTGCTCCGCCGCCACCACCGCCGCCAACTAGTCGAACGAAAACGCGCTTCGCGACGCTGGGCGACGGGTTCGTCCAGGTGTCGTCGGCTGTATAGAGCCTAACGTCCGTCAGGCTACCAGAAGCCCACGAGCCGTCGCCGCGCAGAAAGTTTGTTGTCTGCCCGGTTAACTTAGGTAGCAAACCGTGCGCCGAAGTGGTAGCATTTAGGTCTGTGTTGTCGTCAGGTGTAGAAAGATCATCCAGCTTGATAGCATCCGATCCGCCAGACTGGTGACTCGTTGCGTGTGTTGTAGGCGTTCGAGAATTGGTCAGTCGGGAATCGTTTGTGGCCACATAATCTGTCCCGGCAACTGCTGCGGCTACGTTCCCGCCAGAACCTTTCAAAAGACCGGAAATGCTTGTTGTTGTCGAGGTGGAAACTTGGTTAGGCCCTGATGGTCCTTGGGGTCCAGTCGCCCCGGTGCTGCCTGCGGGCCCTGTTGCTCCCTGCGGCCCTTGACCCCCAACCAAAGATGCAAGCCACTGCTGCTCGGTTCCTACAAACCCGTTGGCCACAGCAATTTCGTAAGCGGTGACGGCATTTACTCCATTCTGAAACAGGAAAAAATAGAAGTTGTTCTGCGGATCTGCTTCGTCGTCATTGTTAAAATAATCTGCGCTAAAGATTCCTGAAGCAAGAGTCAAAATAAGATCACCCTGGTCAATTACAGCAGACGTGATTTCAGAAGAACCTAGACTTATTCCGGAATCATAATGGCAGATTTCGAGCGACCAAGAAAACGGAGAAGAGGCAGCTATGCCCTGAAAGGACGGCGTAACATTTTCTACATCAATGTAAGACAAGCCAACTACGGTATTGCTTTCAAATCGAAAACATTCTTCAGGAATTCGTTCTTGTGAATTTAACGGACGACGGTATGTGAGTTTTGTGCCTCTGCCATAAGCGGTTGAGGCGCGAAACGCAGCTTCAAGCTCTGATGCCGTTTTTACCGATTGACCGGAAGCAACTGCCGCCACGTATTGTGAGTATGTGGTTGGGGTCGGCGCGCTTAAAGAAAGATGTTGAGTTTCCCCAAACAACTCCTTAACCGCAGTAGTGAAAGCGAAGGAACCAGAAATCATGGCAGCATTTCAAAAAGTGTGCAGGATGGATCGACCGGCTGAAGTGCCGAAAGAATGGTCGCGCCTTCGCCAATAATGACGTTCCGAACGTGGTGCGGGCGCAAGTTTCTGTAGGCTGTGCTTGTTCCGCTTGCGGTGCCGTTTGTGCGAAGCTGAAGTTTGATCGTGTGCGGCACTTCAGTCTGCGTTCCTAGCAAATAGGTATAATTGATAGCAACTGGTTGACCATTGCCACCAGGGCCAAACGAAAGCTCGCTTCTAGAAACTGCTAACCCGTCAACAACCAGCCGACAAGTCCCGTAGGCGGAGCGATCCGCAGCCGTTGACGAGGTTGCCAACGGAGAAACAAAGAAGTCCATGCGGTAAAGGTAATCATTAAGCTGGCTTGTCGGAGTCCAGGTGATGGTCGAGCCTGGGACGTCAGCCCATGCAATGCCCATTTGCTGGGCCGAAGCCAGCGTAGCGTTGTAGCGTTGCCGATAAATGGCAGCAACTTTGCCAGCGACAGACGCGCCCGCCGCGCCGCGAATATCGACTGCGCTTGCCGCAGTGCCGGTCAGCCCGGTTGCTCCCACGTATTGACCTATGACTGGCTTGGTCCCGCCGCCACCAACCCAATCGGGGATCTGCAGCACGCGCCGCTCACTGTCACTAACAAGCGAGAACACAGGCGACCATCCGTTGCTTCCTGCCGCTCCGTTGGTTCCGTTCGTCCCATTCGTCCCGTTGGTGCCAGCCGCCCCGGTTGCTCCGGTTGCCCCGCGAACATCCACTGCGTTTGCCAGTGTCGAGGTCAATCCTGACGCGCCAATATACTGACCGGTCGAAGGTTTCGTCCCGCTGCCTCCGGTCCAGTCAGAGACCTGAAGAACCCGGCGAGCGCCATCTGTTTGAACCGAAAGCACGGGAGACCATCCGTTTCCTGACCCTGCGCCCAACTCAAGGTAAGCTAACGAGTTCCACGCAGTTGACCCGTTCCCGATCTTTAAAACCTGCTGCGTGTTAGGAGAGTTGGTTACATAGCCAAGCTCTCCAACGGCAAGGACCGGGTTCGCGGAACTCCAGCCCGCCACGGTATCCCGGCGAACCTGAACGCGAGCATTAAGCGCCGTTGGCATCGAGGGTTAAGGAATTAAGGTTTGCGCCGACAGCGTCGCCCCCGTCGATCATGACGTCGCCAGCGAGGACGACGACGCTTGTTTGTCCTGTCGCCCCTGTCGCCCCGGTCGCCCCGGCAGGACCAGCAGGACCGACCGCCCCTGTCGCCCCGGTCGCCCCGGCAGGACCAGCAGGACCGACCGCCCCGGTCGCCCCGGTCGCCCCAACAAGCGATGCGAGCCACTGGCTCTGTGTGCCGGTGAATCCATTTGCTTGAGCGACTTGGTAGGCAGAAAGCCCGGGCGCTCCGTTCTGCCCAGGCTGCCCCGTGTTCGCGGGCAGCGGCTGATGAACAACGGACCCGCCCAACCGAACAGGCTTCGTGTTGATCGGCTCAATATTGAGCGCCTTGATTCGACTCCGCACCTAGCAAATATACATGCGTGTCAAGTTTGACGCAACGCTAGAGATTTCTCTTTAACAGAATCATAAATCAACGCCCAATATTGAGAGGCTTCTTCGGGAGTCCTCGCGTTCCGGTAGTGCCTAGCGAACGTCTTGTAATCAGTGTGCCCCATCGCAGATCGAACGTCGTCAGATGACGCAACTGCGGCAAGATAAGACCCATAGCTGTGCCGCGAAATGTCTCGGGTCCATTCCACGATTTGAGTCCCATCTTCCCGCACACACAATTTCGTGCGCCACACTCGATGCCCACCGTGAGCGATCTTTCCGCTGTCCTGCTTAAACGCAATGAGCCACGTCATCAGCGTAGAGTTGATCGGGACGTAACGGTGCGCGGCCCCTGTCTTGTCCTTGTTCTTGGAGTCGCGAACCTTGATGAGACGCTGACTCCACAAAATATCTTCCCACCGAAGCCCGCTTGCGGAAAAGAACTCAGAGTGCGGGCGAAGTCCGGCGAAACAAAGGATGGCCAGATCGAGCGCCATGCGAGGTTGACGTCTAAGCGCAGACACAAGGAGTTCCTCAAGCTGCACCGGGAGCAAGACATCTGGCACGGTTGCAGGAACCGGGCGCGGGCGGATAGCTTGGATCGGGTTGTAGGTGACCTTTCGTTGCGCAAACGCATGCTTGTAAAGACTGTTAAGCCACATCACTGTCTCATTGTAAGTGCGCGGCCCCCAGTCCTTACGCCTGGCCACGGCGGCAAGCTCGTCCCGCCAGAAGTCTGTGTCCATTGTTGCGACCCGGGAAGCGCAGAGCGTCTCCCCCAGAGCGTTCCGAATGCGCGACCAATCGTGCTTGGTTGACTTGGCGGGGTAGTCAACAAGGTAAGCATCGATCATCGAATCGAGTGTTGGCGATGCTTGATCAGCCATTAGCTGCCGCTCAAACGCCGCGCACGCTTCTGCCAGCCCCGAGAAGCCAAGGAACTGGAAAACCTCGTTGTAGTAGACGGCATCCCCCACCAGCTTCTCGTCAAGCCCTCGGCGCAACCTGGGGCGCAGCAATTCTTTCTGCCGGAACAAGGCTTCCTCTTCAGTCGCGAACCGTTCAAGCGTGCGTTTCCCAGTGTCTGCCTGGGTAGCCGGCACACTAACAACCCACACTTTTTCGGACTCAAGAAACCTGGGCTGAAACTTCGGCCTTTTCGGCATAGCTCTGAACTCCTCGCGCAATGATTTGCCCCAACTCTTCTGGCCGGGAACCCCACCGATGCCAGTCTCCGGGGTTGTCCCCGAAGAACGGCTCAACGATGACGCAGGGCAGCGGATGCGAAAGGAAGGCAACGCCCCTTCCGTCCGCGAGCTTGGTCCCACGGTCCCTGCCATCGGGCCATGCCGAGCGGATCGAGGTGCGGATGGATTCCGCCAAGGAATCGGCGGCACACTTCGACAAGACCTCATAACCCGTGGCGTTTCCGTTGGCCGCATTGAAGTGCAGCTCAACAGCAGCCGTTGCGCCGATGCGCTTGAGCTTTTCGCCAAGCCACCGCTGGGCCGACCCATAGCCCGCCCCCACATAGGCAGAGATGACGACGCTTTGCCCCGGGAACGCTTTTTTCGCCGCCAGTGCAACGCGCACATTGTAAGCCCATTCAGAGACCCCACCAACGCTCACGGCCCCCCTGTCTCCCGGGCGCGAATGCCCAACGCAAAAGGCAACCAGTCCTCCACTCGGAACTGCAAGCGCCGCCCGGAGCGCATCGAGGTGCAGCTTCGCCGAGTGCCCCTCGGGCAACAGTCGGGCGACTTTGTTGATATGGTAGGAAATTGTAGTGTGCATAAAAAATGCCGGTCTTTCCCGGCTGTCATGAAGCGTTGTTTCCAGGGGGAGCGGCTTCCATGCCCCCGCCGATGATGAGAGCTTATAGTAGTTTGGAACGAAATCAACCTTTTTTGGAACGAAATTGGAACGAACCATGACCATAAAGCTGGGAGTCTTAGGCGCAACAGCTTGATTCCTACGGGGACTTAAAGCAAATTATGGCACCTCGAAAAAAAATCGCAAAGATCTTTGCTAAAGATGCGTGCCTGGAAGGGCACCGTGGGTTCGAATCCCACCCTGACCGCTCTCTGAATGCGGTCAAACAAAGACTCGAGACTAGCTTGTCAACGTAACCGGGAATTCACGCCTCGGCATGAATTCTAGTAGATAGGCTCCTATTGGAACGAGATCGGAACGAAATCACTGGGCTTGAATCCGCGAGATTTGGTCCTGAACCGTGTTCGTCAAAAGCTCAGGGTATTGCTGCCACGCCTCAAGCTGCTCCTGCTGTTTTTCCGGCGACAACTTCTCCAGCCGCTTGGCCATCACTGCCGCCCTGGCTCCTGACGAAATCTGGAACGAGCGCAACTCGGTGATCTCGCGAGGTTCTTTTGCCCGGGGCGACTTGAGTTCCATCAACCGGGAGAATTCGTCTTCGGTGATTTCCCCCCTTTCACGCATGGGGAGCAACTGTTTCATGCGCTCCTCATCGGACAACGGGCGCATTTTCCGAGAAAGCCGGTCATATCTTTCATCCGCAACCCGGCCCGCCCGCTCTGCGTCGTCCTCCCACAGCATGCGTCCAATGTCGTCGTCGATCCCAATGCTTTTAGCGGCTCTCCCCGCAATTGGAATCGCGACAAGCTCGTTGCCTTTCAACGATCCTGCTGCGCTCAGGATCTCCCAAGAAATTTTTGTTATCTCCTCTGGCGAAATCCCGTCTTCGAAAATTTTCGGGATACTGCTTACAAGTTCGCCAATAAGATCGGCAACAGACTGCGTTGCTTGGTTGGGGCGTTCATTGACAAATTGACCCAATGCCTTGCCAAGCCCAATCTGAAAACCTTGGCCGAGTGCGTAAACGCCAGCAAAAGGCCCGGTCGCCATAGCAAAAAAATACCGCTTCGCCATGTTAGCACGGTCAAACTCCTTTTCTCTTTCTTCGTCGTCAAGGCCAGGGAGCTTGGTCAAATCGACGACAGCTTGAAAGATCATCGGCAACACAACATGTCCAACGACAAGCCTTCGAATGGCTTCTTCCTTTGCTCCCTTTCTCCCGGCCCGCCAGTCTCCCACGGCCATCCAAGTCGAAAGGTAATACATTCGTGCATTGCTTAAAAACGTGGTGAACAGACGAGCCGCAGAACCACCCATCTCAAAAGTTGACATGTCCTTCAAGCCGGACCCTTGCTGGGTTCGCTCTGTAGCCTGCTGAAGAAGAGCTTCTCCCGCTTGCTCTGCCGCCTTAATCGCGGCTGGGCCGGTAACGTCCACGCCCAATTCTCGTTGCTCAGCAAGGTAGGTTTCGTAGCCGTGACGATAAGCGGCATAGCCCCCTACAATAGTAGTAATCAGATCGCCGCCACGAGAAAAGATCATGCCGTCTTCGATCATCTGCATGTACCGAGATTTTGGCAGCAACCGCCCGCCCGGGGCTTTGTCAAACGCACCGCTCAGAAGAGCAACAGTGTCCCGATCCGGTCCTTCCTCCCATCGCGCCTTAACAAAGCCACGATCAAACATGAATTCCCAGTTCTTTTTAAGGTCGCTGAAAAATTCCCGCTCATACTTCAGGAACGTCCTGACTGGCATTTCATACATGTAAGCCAGCGCACCGGTCATTTGCTTGGGAGTCTGGGACCAGTTCCAGGCCAATCCCTTGATGACCGTTGCCTTGCGAATCTGGTCAAGCAGGGGGATGGTTTTTGCACCAACGTCACCCCCGTCAGCAAACACTTTAATTCTGCCGAGAATAAGCTGCTTCAACTTCTTCCCTCCAGATTGCTCAATTGCAGCTTGAACGTTTTTCGAACCAAACACTGCGCTAAGAATTCTGACAGGCTCGCTCCAATGAATGTAATGCGCGGCTTGGATGACGTGCTGCTGGTATTCTACCAAAGCATCAACGGCAAAATTAGGTTCACTCTTATTATTAATTCGACTAATCAAAAATGACGGGTTTACGCTTCCTGCGGTCTGCACTTCGCTAGAGATCATTGAATCAGGAAACGTGTTTTCTGGCAGTTTGGTAGCGGGCGAATAATTCGGGATCTTAGGCAACCGCGCCCCGGTCTGCGGAGCAAACACGTCATTGATTTCCGACCAACCTTCTTGGTATTTTTGGGCCAAGAAATCTCGAATTGCTTTACTCTCAGGGGTCAGGAACTTCTCTACCTGTTCAATGACTTCTGGCGTCCAGCCCCAATAAATCAAATTGGCTTGCTGGTCTTCCTGCCTGGCGACAAGCGTAATTTTTATAGCTTGCGCCTGTGAAAGGCGCTGTTCTACTTCTGGTATAGAATTCCAATCTGTAATGTCTACATCTTTTAGCTCAGTTTGATTGAGCAGATTTTCTTTGCGTCGAGACAACTTGTTAAACCGCTCTCTTGTAGCTTGCTCTTCCGCAGAAGGCTTTTTCTTTGTGCCCTCTCTCAACCGCTTGTGCCGGTCAAGCTCTGCGATTTCTTCCTGCAAGGAATCTTCAACTGACGCAAGCTCTTCGTCATGACGCTGTAAAGCATCAAGAACGTATTGCTTCTGGTCCTTAGACAAGGTTTGGGCGGCTACAGGGTCTTTCCCTTCTTGAATCTCCCGCGCAACCTCAACCGGAAAGTTGATGACTCTTCGATCTTTTTCTTGCGGCTCCTTTCGAAAGACTTTGGTTTTGTCCTGAGGTTGCTGAAGCTGAGAATGAATGTTCCACAGCTTAAACCGCCAGCTCCATTTCTTGCCGTCTGGGTCCAGCCCAAACTGACGCGCTATAAATTTATTAAGCTCGTTAAGGCGGCTTGCAACCTGCCGCTTCTCGTCGTGCGTGGCCTTGTCAACCATCGCCCCATATCGCTTGTTCAAGGGGCTTTTTAGAGTGCCTGTGGTCTTGTCTTTTCTGCTGGCAGCATTCATGAGCCAGTCCCAAGTCATCATGTCTTTGAGGAAATCATCGACCTTTTCAAGCTGAGATCCTTGCTTGTCAGCCTCTCTGCTAGCGTCAGCAGATGACATGAGTCCTTTGCCGCCGGTAATCGTTTCAACGGCTTCCTCGCGAAGCTCTACAACCTTTTTGCGAAACGCCTCCGCAATAACTCGCTGTTGCAGTTTTCCGCCTTCAATCAAAGTTTTAAGGTCGGCAACCATTTGAAAAAGCGCCCCGCTGTCTTTCCCTTTCGCATTCCCAAACGCGACAGCTAGCAAATAGTCTTCAGTTGCATCGTTTAGTTTCTTGGTAGTATCAGCAGTTTGCATCAACTCTTCCTGCCTTTCAAGCTCAGCCAAGACCTCGGCATCAGTCAGCTCAATCAGCTGTTTGATCTTAGCCAATTGCGAACTAACCGCTTCTCCAGTAGTCGATTTAGGTTTCCCCTTGCTGCTTTGCTTTGCTGCCCCCGATTCGATAAGCCGGTCAATGTCGTTGAGCAAAATCCCCTGCGCGTATCGCTCCAAGGTGCCCTGCGCTTTTTCGCCCCGCCTCACAATCTCTTTTCGCCTTGCAGCCGGTCCCATGCGGACCAACGTGCCGAAGCCACCAATGTGGCCGCGAAGAGAAACGGGCATGGCCGCAAGGATGGACTCCAAAGCCCTCGTGTCTGCGATAAGGTCGAGCCGATTCCGCATGGTCATGCGGTTTGGTGGAGCAACGCGATTTCTGGCGATGATGCCGTCAATCGTTTCAATTGCATCTTTCAGCCCCTCGCGATCCATCTTCGGCGGGCGCGGCTTTTTCCCAACGGACGCCGTGAGGTCCGCACCATCTACCTCCCCGGGAATATCAATTTTCCCTGCGTTGCGCTCAATCTCCTGAGTGCGTCGTTTGTCAGCTTCATAGGCCAACAACACTGCATCAGAGGTCTCCGGGTTCGCCTCAAGATAGGCGTCAACCTCTGCCTCGCTTTTCCCTCGGAGGCTGTTGAATGCTGCCGCTTCTTTCGCATTTAACCCCTCAATGACATTCTTCCCATCGACAGAAAGACCGGCAGCTTCGGAGATCTTCGCCTCAAACTGCGGCGTGATCACCCCCGCTTGAATTGCCTTTTCCAGCCTAACGGCACGCCGCATGATGTCAGTCATCCATCGCGTGAGCCGAGTGAAGAACTCCTGCACAGATTGAGGGAGTGACCTTGTCGTGATGGCGCGGCCCGCCAGCATATCGACCGAAAGATCGGAGAACCATTCCAGCAAACCCTCCCTGGTATCTGATGCGCGACTCTTGACATCTGGGTCAAAAGTTTCCAAGCTCGCCCGTGCTTGCCGCAATTCGTCTTCAGACAATCTTCCGTCGTCGATAGCCTGTTTGGCCCATGCCTGGGCTTTTTCCCGGGCGTAATAAAGCGGAGCGTTCTCACCCTGCACAATCGCAATGGTGATCTGGCGTTGTTCGTTTCTCCAGTTCGCGCCGGTCAGATTGTAGGGGTCGCCATCATCTGGCGATTCATTGCCCTGAATTCGGTCCTCGGAAAGAGTCAGGGATTCTGAAGCTGCGATTGCCTCTTGCGTTGCATTTTGAACCTCGGCCTCAGAGGCGATCGTGTTGACCAAGTCTTCCAACTGGTTGTATTCCTTCAGAACCACCGTCTGGTCAACGGGCTTCCCCCTTTTGCGAGAAAGATCGTTATGATAGGCGATGAACTCGTCAAGAGTTCCAGTCGCCATGTCAGGTTCTGCAACAACAGGCTGGCGAAGGTTGCCTTGAATCGCGCTCTGAATTGTAGCAAACGTCGCGTTGCTTTTGAGACCAAGGACTTGTCGGAGCTTTTTTTGCTGACCCGTCGGAACACGCTTCCACATGTCGCGGAACTCTACGTCTGTCGCGTTTTCCAAAAGCGTTGCCGCTCTGTCACTAAGGATGGACCGCAGATCCGGCTTTGCATCAGGATCCGCCGGGGCGTCTGGAGTTGTCGCAGAAGAACTCTCAAGTGCTGCTGGGGCTTCAGATGCTAGCTCAACGCGAAACATCTCATCAACCTTTGCATCTGCTTCTCCCGCCTCAATTATCAATTTGCGGGCACGCTCCGTAGCGTCAGCAATGGCTTGCCTTGCCGCTTCTTTAACGTCATCCGGCGCATCCTTGCTTTGAATCACGCGATTGGCATTTCTGATTGCCGGGTGATTCCCTTCAATTACGGACTGCGCTGAGTCGGCAGCAATTTTATTGACTGCTTTTTGAGCTTTTAGCAACACTTCCTTGTCGCTATATTCAAGCCCTTTCATTGACGCGCCTGTCAAGCCACCAAGCAAAAACACATCGGCCATCTCTCCAGGCTCCCAGACTTTTCGATTAGGCTTAGCAACACCACCGTAAATTTCTACTGCGTTGCTTAGAGCTTGAGTAAAGACCTCGACCGATCCTTCTTCAAATCCGCCAAACAATCGCCGCGAAACCCCGGTTTCAACGTAGCGCCCGAACGGGGTCTTGTTGATCCATTTAAAGCCGCCTAACCCAAAAGCCTCCAGAGATCCAACTCCCGCCTTAAAATAAATCTGTTCTCGAATTTGATCTTCCGTTGCTCCTGCTGCACGAGCTTTTTGAACCCCCTCTTCAACTGATTGCCCCGCCCCCATGATTCCAAGTCCAACAGGACCACCAAGCATTGCAGCGGGCGCTTGACCAATGATATTGCCAACAGCTTGTGGGACTTTGCTATAAAGAAAACTTTCGGCCAATGCCGGATTTTTAAGCAAACGAGACTCAACCTTTGACTGAAACAAATCCTTGGTTTTTTGTCCAAGCATTTGAATCAAATACCCCATCATTGGGGTCGGGTCCATTCCGGTGTCCCAGTATTGCTCCTGAGCTTCTGTCGGATTTGGGAAGTAATCAATGTAAAGGCCGTCTTCGTCTTCTTCGACATCGATGCGCTCCCGGTCATAAAGTTGCTGCTTAAAAACCTCCAAGCCTTTTGGGTCCGTTTGCTTTAAGCGATAATAGTTTCTTTCAATTTGCGCCCGCTTTTCTTCTGGCAGGGTATAGAAATCCTCCTGATCCTTTGCGATGCGCTCATAAGGCTGCATCATCAACCTACCCGTACCGGAGATGCCGTCTATTGCCTTTCCAACGCCAGTAATTAATTCACTGCTAGCGTGGACTCCCGGATTGACATTATTGTCAATCGCGTTCATGCGATAATCCTCAAAGAACTTCTGCGCGACAGCACTGGCTTTTTCTGAAGAAACTCGCTCTTGGATCAAATAATCGTAAACGTGCTGACGGTGTGCAATCAGCAGCGCCATCCTGGCCTCCGGCGTGGCATCCGTCCAGTCTTTAGATCCAATGATCTTCTGCCAATTTTCCGGCTGAGTTACAAAATTACTCATTTGCAGAGAATCCTTGCCAGTTCCTGAGGTTATCCAGAATTCCAAGCGCAGAAGGCTGAATGCCTAATCCATTGATTATTTGTTCATCTGTTTTTTCTCTTGGAACAAACAACCCGGGGGCCGAAATATTCGAAACCCCGCTACCCCGAACCTCGATGTTCATAGAGTCCAAGAACTTCATCATGTCCGCATCCGTCGCGCCGGGATTTGATTCCAAAAAAAGTGAAAGCTCGTTCTCTAGCACAACCTTAACTTTTTCTTTTTGCAGATTCACGCTATCTAAAGACCCGGGAGGTCTCGGCAAGATCGCATTGTCAACTGAAGCATTAATCAACCGGCTTCCTTGGCGGAACATGCGTGCCTGAAAGGAATTCTCATCCCCGGTCCTGTCGTTCACTGAGTTGCTCAGCAGGTGAAGAAACTGCCCTCGATAGTCTTTGTGAACCTCGGTCCCGATCCGCTCTTGCATAGCCCAGATTTCTTCAACCTTGGATTGATCGGTCAATTTCAGAACGTCTTGTCGAACTTTTGCCATCGCCTCAAAATCGGGCTTCAAGCCGTTCGTCCAATACTCTGTCAGCTTTGCCGTGGCCACCGGCTCAAGCAGTGGACCTTGATCTGAAAGAAGCTGTTGAAACTTGCTTTCGGACATATTGGGATCTGCTACAATAGCATTTTCGATCACGCCAAACTGCTCGATCCGCTTGTTGTGCAGGGACTGATCGATAGACCGGCTAGCCTTCATCGCGTCCATTGGAGTCAGCCACTCTGGTTTCCCATCAACAACTTGCTTTGCCATCACCGGATCATTTTCGATCAGCAGATCCAGCACTTCTCGGTTCACTTGAACCTGTCCTTTTTGCAGCGCGATTTCTCCTTCGCTCTGCCCAACAATCCCAGCCGCCACGCCTCCAGAAATAATTTCTGCATAGCTGTTAAGATCGTGGCGGGCCAAGGCTTCTTTTGCAGCAAAGTTCAACTTCGCTTTAGCGATCTGGGCGTGACGCGAAATCGTCATGCTGCTTAGCCTAGTGGCAACTTCCGCATCCCAAAATTTAAAATTTTTCTCCAGCTTTTCTCGCCCAGCTTTGCTAAGTTTTGATTTTTCGACAACCTCTTGCCGCACCACTTCACTGGCTTTTTCCCACGTTGACTCCCAGTCATATGGGTCTTCGGGAAGCCCTTCTAAAAAATCACTGCTTGCCCGCTTCATCCGAGCGTCTGCCTCCATCAGTTCCGCAGACTCTCGCGCCATGATCACCTTCTGCGCGATGCCGCCGATGGCAGACCCAACTTCGGTGACCGCACGGCTCATCGCATCGCCCCTGGTCAATTCGGCCCGCGCAGTTGCTGCCTGTCCTTGAGCTAACGCTGCACCATCCCGCATGACCCCGCCAACGCGCCGCTCAACTGAAGCAACCCTAGGGGTGAGCGCAACGCGAGGGACATCGATCGGACCAGGGATTCTGGCAGATGCGCCAGTTGCCCCGGGCATCATACCTGCCGCCCCGGAAACGTCCGGTGGGCTTGGAAGTCGAGCTATAATTCGTTCAGCCATTGGATCTGTAACGGTAACGCCAGTCGCCAACTTGATTTGCGGCGCTGCCAATAGAAGATACAAGCCCCATGCGCCCAGCACTAATGGTCGCGCCAGCCTGAGCCTGTGCCGCCGCCATGCCAGCCGCGCCGTATTGACGTGTCAGTTTCGCCCTGGTGCGAGTGTCTGCGGCCTCACTGCGAATGTTCCTTGCAGTCTGCGCTGCATCTTTCAACGTCATGACTGCTTCCTGCTCAGAATTCCACGCGTCAACAGAAGCAACGAACTTCCCAATCTCTGCATTGAGTCGAAGTTTTCGGGTCTGTTCTCCCCCCTCAAATGCAGCAACTTGCCCTTCGAACCTCGACATGTCACCGGCATAGCGCAGCTTCCTGCTTTCGCGGGCCGCGCCGAGGGCAATGTCATAGCGTTGAGTCTCAAGCCTCGACGCAGATTCGACCAGCCGATCAAGCTCGCTGCCTGTCTGAGCAAACCCTGACGCAGACGTGGCTTGACGTTGTCCTCCGAGAAACTGCCTGCCCTCCCTGGCTTGGCGAAAGATAGCAACCCCCGCAGAGTCTTGAACTTCCGCAGCATCTCGGTCAAACTCTGCACCCTTGAGGTTTGCCAGAGTAACCGCTTGACCGGTCTGCCTTTCGAGAACATCGGCAGTCCGCAACGCATCTTGATATTGGGCACTGGCAAGCTCGGAATTGATGGCGCTTTGTGCGCGAATCCGCTCCGCAATCACATTGCCACGCCACACTGCTTGCCGTGCGTTGTAGTCAAGATCCCTAGCCTGCTTTTCAAGGAGTTTCGCGTTTGCGTTTGCTGCCCGTTGCTCAATGCGCCCAGCCGCAATCTGCGCCCTAGCAGAACGACCTGAAGCAATCGCCCCGCCCGCGCCAGCAGCAACAGAAGCGCCCGCCCCGACAAGTGCTAATAGAGCTGGAAGCATATGTTAGGTTATGATATTTAGCGTATATGTCAACGCTCCGTTGTCCTCCACGAGACAGCAAGACCGAGAATCGTAGCTGGTAAAGGCTCTGTCTGACGGAACGCCAGTTGAGGAGTTCGTGAGTGCCCTCCTGCGACGGGGATTTGAACAGGTTGCGACACAAGCGGAGGAGGAAGCATAGGGGCGTCTGTGCCTTTTCGAGAGGTCAGCGCATACCAACGCCCCACACTTAGGTCAGAGTATTCCAGCCCAAACGTCCGGTGAATATCGACTGTCATCTCTGCAATGCGCCCAAGCAGATACCGAGTGGAGCCTGATTGTGTCTGAGCCACAAAAGGAAGCATCTCAACCGTAGATATCATTGGCAAACCTACCGCAATCTTAACCCCCGAACGGCTTAGAGTAATGCTGCCAGAAGACACCACGCAAGGAGGATGCGTCCCCCCATCGACCAGCACGTTTACCGTTCTGCCCTCAAGGTGCCCTAACCCTGTCACGGTTGTTCCTGCTGGAGACAATGTTGCTAGCACTCCAGCGTCAAGGAAAAGGCTCTCGGCGGTGTTGCCAGCAAACGCACGGTCTGGAGTTTCTGGGTGAAGCCGCTCAATTCGAATTGTTCCGGTCCGCCGCACGGAAACCCATACCTCGTCCCCGATGCTGCCAGGGATCGTCGCCACGCTCAAGATCTCTCCATCTGTTTCATGCCGGTGCCAGCCCATCACCTGCTCGGCACGGTCATAGGTCAAGCCCATGAGCTTCCCTTCGACGACAGCCCACAGCACCGGGTCAGGTTGTTGACTCGCGGCCATCTGGCGGATGCCTCCTCGGGTGATGTGTTCAGCTACCCGGGTCAAGTCTCCTGCTGCGTAGGGGTCTCTGGCAAGGTCATCCCGTTGCACGTCCAGGCCGATATAGTCTCGCATCCGCTCTCCTTGACGCTCGACAAAGATCAGTGAATCATTTAACTCAACGGCGCTGATGTCTGCGGACCCATAAGCGGTTGCCTTCGATGCCGTAGCGTTGTCGGCATCAGACGCGGCACGAATCACCCATTCGTCTCCTGCCGTGCCAACAATCAAAGCGCCGCCCCTGGAGGCAAGCCACTGGATTTGATCGGCAGTTGAGCTATACAGCGACCGTTGAAGGCTAAGGTCAGGAGCGCCCGGGACTCTTCGGAAATTGTCGTAAACGTCCACCTCGGAAGCCCACAAAGTCAACGGTTCTGAGCTTGTGCCAGCGAACCACAACCGACCTTCATGTAAGATGACTTGGCGAGGATACCCAGATGCGGCGCTCCACGATCCTTCGGCGTGGTAATACGTTGCACTTGAGGCAAACAGCGGCTCCTCGACCACTGCGGTCACGCTTGTGCCGGAAGCCCTAGACGTGATTCGCACGCTGCCCCAAACAACCGGATCTGCCGCGTCGATGGCCGCAACAGGTGCCCCGCTTGATGCCGTGTAGGCAGTCACAGCAATTCGCACGTAGACCGGGCCGGGAGAAAAAGCGGAATAAGTGATGTTCTGGTCCCCGGCAACCGTCCAACTCTGGACCGTCTCCCAGGCGGTATCGTCAATTGATTCTTGAACCGCGATAGTCGCAGACCAGGTTCCTGCGGTTCGAAACATGTAGTCTCCCTGCACAAGCAAAGACGATGAAGTCGCAACCGAAGTGATCGGCGTTGACACTGTATTGACAGTCCTGACGTGGCCAATCCTCCATCGAGCATTGACGTGAGAACTCGTCCACAGCGAGGACGATGCCGTGAGCGTGATGGTCCCAGACGTGCCGGAAGGCGTGAT
>Ga0214923_10004849_pt1 | contig 15972 bp, 15 predicted proteins | sample LL1510_MetaG_FD_177993 | JGI IMG/M metagenome (GOLD analysis project Ga0214923, IMG submission 177993) | Freshwater microbial communities from Lake Lanier, Atlanta, Georgia, United States - LL-1510 | ecosystem: Environmental > Aquatic > Freshwater > Lake | place: USA: Georgia | collected...
AATCTTCATTAAATATCTATAATTGTGTTATAATAATAATAAATAAATAATAACTCAATAATTGTAATTCAATAACTATCATTTATAAATTATAATAATTGAATGATATTTATTGAGTGAAATATATCTAATAAATTATGATATTTTAATATTTTGTTTTATTAGCCATTTTTCAAATATTTTCATAGCTTCCAACATATTATCATTTCTATAAGGATGATATTTAGCTCGATTATACATAGTCAAAACAACTTGTTTTTGATATATTAGTGGTTTATCTTTTATCAATTTTAATGTTAATTTGGCTTTATTTTTATTAGCAAAACCTAAACCTTTCATTGATGTTTTAGGATGTTTATCTTCATATAAACTAGTATTTATTTTATTCATAATATTATTATATATAATAATTTGATATAATAATCTTATTTAATATAATTTAAATTTCTATAATCATTTATTTATTTAACTTTATAATTATAATATCTATTATTATAACTTCATTTCATTTATTTGACTTTATAGTTATTATAATTCTAATTATGATTATAATTTATCAATTTAATTAGTTAATTTTTCATTTTATAATACCAACTAATGATCTTTTTCTTTTAATTCCATTTAATATTATTATATTTATTTATCATAATCATATGATTATTATTTAATTAATCTATTATAATTTAATTATTATTCATGTTAGTTTAATTTATTATTTTTTTTAATATATAATAATATTTAAGATATATTTAATTAACTATTTATTTAATCAAAATTGTTTAGATAATATATATAATACTATAAATATTTTTTATTAAATATCTCATTAGATATATTATATTTTTTGAAAATTTTAAAAAATAATTTTTCTAATTACATACAATCTTGAACAGTTGGATTATAAATAAAAATCTAAAAGATTTTTATTTATAATCCAACTCTTGCGCATAAAAATAATAAAATCTTTTAGATTTTATTATTTTTATACGGAACAAATCTATAATATATTTGTAATTAATTTCCATATGGTGTTTAATAACGTTTATATAATAATTCTGGTGATGATTTCCAGTAACCAATTTTTATACCATTAAAAATATCAGTTGTAACTAAATACAAATAACCTTATGATTATTATTATATATCTTAAATATTTATAATATATTTATAATCAATATCATGATAATAATTTTAATCAAATATTAATAACCATTTTTATATTATATCAATATTATCATTTATAATTATATTTTTTGAACTTTTTAATAATTATTAAAATCCTAGATGTGTTAAATATATATTTTTTTTATATTATTTTTATTTTCTTATATTATTTGTTTAATACTATTATTATTACATAAAATATTTATAATGTATGTTTTCTTTATAATATCTACTATTATCATCAATTAATATTTCATATAATCTATCTATACCAAAACATTTACTAATATCTTTAACATTAAAATAACATTTATCATATTGTCTCTCGCCAATTATTTCAATTTATAATATATTATTATTTTAATCATAAAATTATTCATTTTAACTTAATTATAATTATTATGGCGCATTATTATAATCTTTAATTTATTAAATTTATTAATTTTCTTATATCTATTATACTTATTAAATTTCTTATATCTATTAAATTTTAAATATGTTTATCTTACACCATTCACATAATAAGAATAATTTAGATTTATTAGATATTTTCTCATTATTATCTATCCAAGTATTATTTTTACCTAAATATGCATAATAACATTGATCATTTGGAATATTTTATTTTTTAACAATACCTCTATTTGTTTTACATCCTATATAATAACTACTTTTTATTTTCTCAATTTCTTCACTTTAATAATATTATTTATTATTAAAATTATATATTGTTAGTTTATCCATTTTATATTATAAATATAAATAATTAATCTTTATATAATCATAAAATAATAAATATATTTGATATTATATATTATATATTTAGATAATATTTTTTTGTTTGATGTAACGGTCAAATAAATTTTTATAATATATAAACTCACATACGTCAAATAATCTAATTATAATTCCGTAAATACCTTTTATGTGCTCAATAATAAATAATATTTATTTATATAAATCAAAAATAAAATATTAAATGAAATTATTAAACATATAATAAAAAATATATAAATAATTTATATAAAGAATGAAAATATCAACAGATACTAAAGAATTATTATCTTCTTATTTTACAACATTTTTAGAATGTTATAAAATATTTATGGCTTGTTTATTATCTATTTTTGTACCTCAATATTGTGAAGAAACTCATTCTACCTGTTCATTAAGTGAAAATTTCGCTAATTTATCTAGATTTAATGAATTTGTTATTTTTTTTAATTTCTTAACATTAGGATTCTTCTTAAATTATTATTATGTTCAAAGTAAAAGAGAAACTTATATGATTACTCATTTAGATATTAATAAAGATAAAAGTGATCATAGTTTAAAAGAGAATTTAACATTTGTTAATGATCAAAAACAAAATGATGTTGGTCAAAGAATTTATAATAAAATTAAATTTTTTAATCTTAAAATCTACAAATTAACTATTTATACTGTTTTTACTTTCATCTTAAATACATTATTTTCATGTATATTAATATTTAATTATTTTTATGATGGTTTTAGAAGTGTAACAACATTAATTGCTAATGTATTATTAGTAGCACAAAAATTATATTCAGTATATTGTATATCATTAGATTCATTAAATGATAATGAAAAACAATATGGTTTATCATTAACTAAATTAGAACCATCAAGTTATAATGATATAGATTCAGATTATTTAATAGTTAATAATAGGAAAAATAGTATGATAGATGGTTGTGAGAATATAGAATTAAATAAAATAGTAATAAAAGAAGTGAATGATAAAATTGAATTAAATGAAGAAAATAAAGAAGTTAATAATATATTATCTAATGAATTAAAACAAGAATTAGATAAAGAATTAGATAAAGAATTAGATAAAGAATTAGATAAAGAATTAGATAAAGAATTAGATAAAGAATTAGATAAAGAATTAGATAAAGAATTAGATAAGAAAAAACAATAATATATAATATAATAATATAAAATGGTATTATTAGAGTTATGTTTAACTATATCAGGTTTAATAGTATGTTATGATACTTATATGATAAATAAATTAAAAATAGATATAAAAGATCTTGATAATAAATATAAATTAATAAATGATAAAAATTTAAAAATGATTCAACAAATTAGAAATGATAATGATTTACAACATGAAGAAAATATAATTCAAGCTCATCAAAATAAATTACAACATGAAGAAAATATGATTATAAAAAAATTAATTAAATTAGATAATAGATAAATTATACTAATTATTTTTATTATATACTAATATATAATAAAAATATAATAATTAAATATTAAAAAATATAATAGATACATTTATGATGTTTAAAGAAATATTAACATTAAAAGAAATGATAAAATAATATCATATGAAAAATGTCAAGATCAATATAATAGTTATTTAGCACAATATTATAATAAAACTACTAAATATGATATTTTTATTAATGATTCATTAGATGTTATATTACATTATATATAATATAAAAAGATTTATATCCTAGTGATATATTTATAGATAGGGATTATATTATCCAAAATATTAGATTTATTTAAAATAAAAAATCAATTAAAACCTAATAAACTTTTACCATAATTATTTAAAATAGGAATATTAGGTTTATTAAATTCTTTTAATTCAACTCCATATGTTCTTGGTGTTTTTGGAAATAATTTTGTTCCATAATGATTAGTAACTCTTAATTCATTAAATGCTTTTTTTCTTCTTTCTTTATCTTTATTAGTTAATCTATTTTTAGGTAATAAACATATATATACCGCCATTCTATAATTCATATTTTGTCTATATTTTGATACTTCCATACCTTGATGAAAAACCCTACTGTCCCATAAAATTAATGATCCTTTTTTAGCTTTCACACATATTTTTTCACAACCTCTATCTAAAAAATATTGTTTATCATCTGGTGATATTTTAATCCAATCCTCTTTATCTTCATGTTTCTTATGATTTAAAAAAGATTCATGATATTTATGAGATTTTTCTAAAATACATAAAGTAGAATCACCATCATTAACATCATATAAATTTACTAAACCTTGAATACAATAATATTGAGTATTGATAATACAATCATTATTATGATTAAATGAATCACAAATACAATTCATTTTATTAATACCTTGATCAGTATGTAACCATTCATTATTAAGAAACCATCCTTTTTTAGTAATTTCAGGAGGTAAACTTAATGAAATACCATCAAAACTAGTATATAAATCTTCTTTAGTTAAATTCCATAATTTAGCAAAAATATCACCAATTAATTCATTTTGTCTTATATTCCATATAGATTGTAAATGAGCAATTGAATGATGTTGAATTAACATAGCATGTAATGGTAAAAAATCATAAAAATATTTCCAAGTAGATTGATCATTAATATTAAATCTATTTTGTTGAATATAATTAATATCATTCCAGATATCATTTTGTAATTTAATACATTCATCATTAGTAAAAATATTAGGAATAACACAAACACCATATTCTTTTAAAACATCTTTAAAATTATCAATAGTTGCATCATAAGTTTTATATGGTAACATTTTTATATAAAATAATATATTATTTTATTATTTATGTAAGATATTATGATTATCAATTTTTATTATCTTGCGAGCAAAGTGAGTAAGATAATAAAAATTGCTGCGAGGATAAAATTAAAGATTTTTATAAAAATCTTTAATTTTAGACCGATGGCAATTTTTATTATGAATCATATAGAAAAATAAATAATATAGTAATAAAAACTATATGAAGATTATATATATTAATAAATAATATTAGATTTATTTTTATTGATCATAAAAGAGATTTATATATTATGTAAATTAAAATAAAAACTTTTATAAAAATAATTTAATTATTTAATTCAAATAAACCATTTAAAATATGACCAGTTATATCAATTCTTGAATTACCATCTAAAAATGAATATAATATATTATTATAATTTTTACGTTGTTCTAATTCAAAAAATAAAAAAAATATTTTATGTTTTATAGTAATATTATTATGTGATTTATAAACAAAACATAAAACTTCAAAAGCAACAGCAAGATAATTAGTTTCATAATCTTTAATATTATTTATCATATCATTAATTTTTTTTATTAAAAAAGATATTAATGTATCAGATGGTTTATCATTAAAACTAATTATAGTTTGAATAATCCAATTCATTTTAAATATAGAATCATTAATATTAAATGTTAATAATTCTTTATTTATATTACAACTAGCTTTATTCAAACCAATAATAATTTCAGGTTTTTCAAATTCAGGTTCGAGAAAGATAAATATTTTTTATAAAAAAAATATTTATCTTGGTTCGAAGCGCAAAGAAAAAAGCTCAAAAGCTTTTTTCTTTACGGTTCAGCATTAGATAAATCATTTAATAATTTATAACAATAATTATTTTTATTATTCATATCAAATAATTTATAAATATAACCTAAAAAAGATAATGATTGTGAAGAATATTTATCAATATTATTTAATATATTAAATATTTTATCAACAATAAAATCAATTTCAGTTTTAGTAGCGATATTTTTATATTTATAAATATATTTAAAAACATTAGATAAAGTAGCAATATTTCTAACTTGTTCATTATTCCATTCTAATTTATTATTATAATATGAATAAGCAAATGGAAAATCTAAATTTTGTTTAGTATCAATCAATAAACGTGAAAAATTATATATAGAATTATAAATAAATAAATCACTATTAAAAATATCTATATATTTAGATTTAATTTGATGTATTTTATAAGCATATAATTTAAATTCATTATTTATAATATTAGCTTTTTGTTTAATAGAAATAATTAAATCAGTCCAAGAAATATTAGTAAAAACATTAGGTAAATAAGTTGCTTTATTAGTTTTAGTTTGTATAATAATACCAAAATCTTTATTATTAAATTCAACTTCTAATTTACTAATAAAACCATTATCTATATTTATATTATAAATAGGATTCAACATAAAATCTAATTCTAATATAGTATCAGGATCATTTTCAATAGAATTAAAATAATTTTTACGATCATCATTCCACATAGAATCATATGAAACTTGTAATAATTTATCATATAAAATATCATTATTTAAATTATTAAAATCATTATTCCAATAACCAATACAACCATGAATATCAAAAGGATATGAATTTAATTTATTAGAACGTTTAATAGAAGTAAAAATACCAAATACATTTTGTGGAAAATATTTAATAATATCATTTTTATTAAATAATTTTTTTTGAAATAAAGAATAATATATAACTAATATAGTTATAATGTTAATCATTTATAATTTATATATTATATAAATATAGATATAAAAAATAAATAAGATATTTTTATATAAATTGATAAAAAAAAATTATTATCAAAACTATTTTCTTAATATAACTAATGATAATAATAACTATCATTAAATATAATTTTATAATTACATTTAATATCAATAATTATATAACATCTTTTTATTATTATTATTATATTATAATCATGGAGTAAGACTTTCAAAAAAATTGCAAAAAAATATTTATAATAATTAATAGATATAATAATGATGAAGTAATAATAATGAATATGTTAACAAAATTTAATAATATTAAAGATATTAAAGAGTATTATACAAATACTAAACCATTCTATAAAGAATTCAGTTTAAAGAATAAATCTAATAATATTGATATATTTCCATATATTGATAACTCAGGTGATGTTATGTTAGATATTAATTCAACTAATACACATTCTGAAATAATTAAAGACAATATTAATAATTTATCTTATGTTATAGAATATTTAGATAATTTAATTAAACAAAATATTAATATCATACCTAAGGTCTCCAAAGCTAAGGCTTCTCCCTTACCATTTGTATTTGATTATAATATTAATTGTTATCCAAGAGGATGGAATGGTGATGGTGGTTGTATTCATCCTATATTTCAATGTTGGGATAGTTCATCAAAAATATTTACATATAGTAGAAAATATATCATATATTATATAATAAAACATTTTGATATAGATAGATGGCCACAACCACAAATATTCTATAATTATATATATAATAGTAAATTATTAGATTTTATAAAAGCTATTGATAAAGAATCACTTAATGAATGTATAAGAAAAATTAATAATAGTTATGATTTATTAGATATATATAATAGAGATATTAGTTTAGATGAAAATGTTAGATTAGATAAAAATGCTATTAAATATTTAAATAAATGGAGCAATAATTTATTATTATAAAATTATTTAATGATCAAATCATATTCTTTCCATTTAGATAAACCTATTATTATATCTGAATTTATTGAACTATGAAATCCACCAAAATTTTTATTACCATCTACACTTTCTTCTATTAAAGCATCTAACCATTGACAACCAGTTAATATCCATATACCTCCTGAATATCCAATAAATCTTTGTTTTTCTAAACATTCATATATTGGTTTTTTATTGATTAATTTAGATGTATTTAACTTATATATACCACAACAATTTGCATAATTGTTATTATTAGGTTTATTTATCAATTCAAATGATATAATATTCTCATATTGTTTATTTAATTCTCTCATTTTTTGTGTCTCTTCTATATTTTTATATTCATCATAATGATTTATTTTATTTAAAATATTTTCAATATATGTATTATCTTCAGCATAAAATTGTGATTCTTTTATAAATATAATCTCACTATATTTATCTAATTTAGTATATTTTGATGTTAATATATATATATCATTCAATAATTTATTGAATAATTGAGTTGTTATATATGAATCTAATATTAATTTACATATATATAAGAAAAAATCATCATGTATCACATTAAAATAAAATAATATATTATCTTTTAATATTTTTTCATTTTCATTACATTCTAATAATAAATTTTTCATATAATCACATATTTGAAAATCATTTAGATTATTTATCACATGATATTTCTTTATTTTTGATAAAATATTTAATTGAATACTATTACCAATAATATTAGAATTATTTATTTTTTGTTTTAATATTTTTATATCACTTAATAAATCTCTTTTTAATTGTTTTATTGATCTATCATTCATTATGTTATTTATTGTTTTGTTTTCTAATGATTGAGTATCATAAAATTTGATTTCATATATATTTTTATCATAATTTGATTCATATGATGATGTTTTATATGATGAACCGTGGAGAATAAAGCTTAAACTTTATTCTCTACGCTTCGAACCGAAAAAGATTTTAAAAATCTTTTTCTCTCGAACTGATGCTACTAAATATATCACTTCCTAATTCTAAATAATATTCATAAATAGTTTTATGACTATTATTAAATAAAATTTCTTGATTAATAGATGTCATACCACATTGACGTTTTCTAATAAAGTCTAATAGAAATTCATTTTTTTGATAAAAATCATAAGAGAAATATGGATTATTTAATAAGAAATTTTCTATATATATCTTATTAATCATATTTTTTATAGTATTTGAATCCAATTTAAGATTTTCTATATCATCATCATTCAAAAAATCATATATCCATATAAATTTATTTTGTAAAGTTTGAAAATATATTTCTGAACCATTATTATCGTATTTAATAGTCAATTTATTAGATATTTCATCTTTAATTACATTACCATTTTTCATTTTCATTTCTTGATTAAATGTATCATAACCTGTTTTCATACTCATTTCTAAATCATCTTTATTTAAAGTTTTTGAATGATAATTCCATGTAATTTCTTCAGCTCCAAAACTTTGAGCTAAATATATCAAAAAATTATGAGTATAATATTTTAATTTATAATTAAATAATTTATAAGAATAATAATTGATTATTTCACTATATTTAATAGATATAACATCAAATAAAATATATAATTCACCTAATTTAGGTATATCTAATTCATCAAAATATATTGGTTTATTATCACCGAAGGTACCGTTAAAAAATTTTGTATTTACAACATTTTTTTGCACTAGCGAATTATCTAAAGATAAATCTAATGAATCTAAAATAGATTTTAAAAATTCAATAGATGATTCAATGACAAAAATATATGCTATGAATTATAATATAATTAGAATTATGAATCAATATAATATAAGTTTAGATGATTTAGTAAATGCTTTACCTGAAGATCCAGAAGATTTAGAAGAATTTAATAATGATAATAAGATTATAATATTAGTATTATGATAACAAACTATTTTTAATAATTTTGAAAAATTAATAAATCTAAATATATATTTATTATTTTATTTAATATCTAATATTGATATAAATTTTTTTATTACTATTTAATATTATAATATTATAAAATAATTAATTTAGTAAATATTTTTGTGATATAAATATATATGGAAGAAGGATATTTAGAAGAATTAAGAGATAAAATAGATAATAAAAATTTAGATGAATTTTGGATAGCATGTTATAAGAGTGATTATAGTCCTATGAAAGTTACAAAAAAAGAATTATTAGATGTTATTAATAAAAATTTAAATAGATATATAGGCAAACATTTTGCATTCATTAATATATTTATAAAAAAAGGAATTAAAGATTACAATATAGATCATGAAGAAGTTTTTAGTATAAGAACAACTATATATAAAATAGGAGAAGATGGGAAATTTATAAAAAATAGAATAGATGAATGGAGTAGTTTAATAAAATATGATTTATTTGATATATTAGAAAAAAAGTTTACTTTAAAAGATTTATATATAATAGTAAGAGCAACATATAATAGAATATTAGAATCAGATGGTATAACAGGTAAATCATATAAAAATATGATAAAAATATTTAATAAAAAAAATATAGAATTTTAAAATATTTAAATAATATCATCAGATTTTAATTTATCAATATCATCAAATTCGATATTATCATCAATATTATTATTTAATTTAATATCATAAAATCCATTATTTAAGTCATCATATATATTATTATCATCATTATCATTATTATCTAGTTTAATAAATTTTAAACATGGTATATATGATGGTTTTCTAGTTTGACATAAATTATCTAATATATAATAATATAATTTAGAGTGTATATTATATGCTTCCATAATTGAAATAAATTTTTCAAATTCAATAGAATCATTATAATTATTACTATATTGGATAATAAAATCTGGAATATTAGTGAATATAGATTGTGAATCATTTATAATGTTTACTTGATAATCTTGTATTTTCTTTTTTTCATAAATACTATCTATAAAAAATTCTAATTTTTTAAAAACTTTAGGAGTTTTACTATCATATATTTCATCATAATTATATATATTTACTATTTTTTTATTGTATTTTAATACTTTTTTTAATATATTTTTATATGTATTTACATCATGTTGAACTTTTTTATGATCACTTGATAAACTATTATATATATTTTTATATTTTAGATTATTAGCTTTATCATTATTTATTATAAATTGATCAATAGATCTAAGTGTAGAATTATGAATAAAATCTTTAAAAATATCAGAATTTTCTTTAACTTCTAACATTATATTTTCAATAAATGATAAATATAATCTTAATGTTTTTTGTACATCATTTGTAAATAATTCATTATCATTAATCATAATGATCAATGATGGCCAATTTATATAATATAATCCATTTATTTGATATTTTGTTGATATTCTAAATTCATGTGTTAATTTATTTATTGTTGTTTTTGATACATCAAGTAAATTTATAATATTATCAACAGATATATTTTTTATAGTTAAATCTTTTTGTGATTCTTTTTTAATATTAAATAATTCTATAATTGGACCAGAATTCTTATTTAATTTATTTAATATATCTTTATAATTTTCATATCTTTTATTTGTTGTTAAATATCTTTGTTCTATATAACTTTCGTCATCATTATCTATTTTATTTATTATATTATATAAATTATTATTATCATTTAAATCAAGTGTTGGATATTTTTTTATAAGATCTTTCTTATCTTCATTTAAATCAATTAAAGTTAAATTAATTAATTCACTTAATTTAATTTTAAATAAATATACTAAATAATCTGAATATATTTCTGTATTTACACAAATTAATTTATTTAATATTACATAATATAATTTATTTTTAAATTTTTTCATATATTCTGTAATATTATCTTTAAATTGACCAATTTTAAAATATATAATTATATATCCTTTTGAATTGACATATATCATTTTCTCAATATCATTATATTTATTATCATGATTCTCATTTTCTTGAATCTCAATTATTATTTTAAATTCATCTAATGATATATCATAAAATTTATGATTCTCAAAATATTTTTGATATGATATATTAAAATATTTTAAATATTTTTTAATAAATATATGATTTTTTATTAATTTTGTAATCCAAAATGCAAACTTATATTCATCTCTTATATTTGTTATATATTTATATTTTTCATTTAATAATGAATATATTGGAAAATAATCACTATCTAAATTAATATTAAGATAAATATGAATAAAGTCCATATATATCTGATATTTACCTTTTGTATTTAATTTAAATAATTCAGGTGTTAATAATAAAAAATGAACAAATTCTTTAATATCAATATGAGCATTAGACCAATTATTTTTACTATAATTTAATATTATATTTTCATTAAAATAATCTAAAACTTTCTTTTTATCTAAAATAATTGTATCATATGATGAAGGATTATCTAAATTATCTTGTAATATTAAGTTCAATTTTGTTAATAATTTAACTAATTCTTCTTCATTTTCTAATTTAATAATAGTTTGATTAGACATCTTATAATTTATATTATGTTATTTTATATATGATTTAGTTATTATATGTAATATATATAATTAAAAAATTTTTACAATTTTTTAATCTTACATAAATAGTTAGTAAGATTAACTTATATATTTAGATATATTATGATATATAATTTCGTGTTGTTTATCATCGATTATTAATAATATTTAAATATATTTACATTCAATATAATAAGTATATAAATTATATATTATTATTTATAAAAAAATCATAACACAAATCACAACACAAATCATAACACAAATCATAACACAAATCTATTAAGGATATTATTTATTTTTTCTATTCTATCATTATCATCTGGTATAGTTCTTAAATATTCTAATAAAAAATTATATATATCATTATCACAATATTCAAAAACACAAATATGATCTACTATAAATTCATCATTAAAAATATTTAAAAATAATTTTTTATCAAATAGATAATTTATAAGACCATATCTAAAACTATTATAATCAATTAATTTATCTAAAATACTATAAAAAATATTCAAATATCTTTTCAAATTTGTATTAAAAACATTAAATCTATCAATATTATTATTATCTAAAAATTTTTTAATAGATATATACACACCTGAATAATTATCATCTTCATTAATTACATATCTAATATAATTTTCATCTAAGATATTTGTATGATAACTATTTTCAAGAAAATTATAATTACATAAATTATCAATATAATTAAAAATATATGTTATTAAATTATTATGAATATAATATTCATTATCAATAATATATTTCATTATGATATGTTTAGGACAATAAATCATATAACGATATTCTATATAACCATCTTCTAAATCAATTACTTCATATTCATATTCTTGATATTTAAATATATTTTGATATTTATTTTTTATGGTAACATTATCAAATAAAAAATTAGTATCCAGATCAAAAATAATATTAAAACATCTAATTATAATATTTTGATAAGTAATATCTTTATTATAAGTATAATTATCTTGATTAAATATACTATTATAATTATTTACTATCATGTCAAATATATTTTCTGTTATTTCATTACCATTATCAATCATTAAACAAAAAATATTATAATAACATATAGAATCAATATTAGTTACAAATATTGAATTTGGTCCTTCAATATGTATTTTATTATCTTCATTTATACTATTAATTAAAATAGTTAAAGAATCATTAAACCATCTTTTTTTATCATTATATAAATATTTAACAGTATTATAATCACCATATTTGATACTTAAATTCAAAATATTATCATAAAAATAATCTTTATTATCTTGAATATTCTCATAAATTTTGATTATATAATTACTTTTATTATAATGTTCACTATCATAATAATTATTAATTATTAAATCTAATTCATCTCTAGTAATATCAAAATTAAATTTAATTTTATCATTTAATTTAACAATATCTCTATTATATATATCTTTAATATATATAGTTGTATAATATTTATAATAACAATAAATATAATTATTTGTATCATATAATATACAATCATCTATATGATCAATAATAAATTTAGATGTATAATAGAATATAAAATCTGTTAAACTATTATAACAAAATTGACTTATTTTATCAATTATAATTAATTTATCTATTCTATTATAATTTAAATGATTAAGATATATTAAATCAGTTTTTAAAATAATCATATTAAATAATTTATCATTTAAATCATCATCAATAGTAATATTGTGTAAAATAAATTCAATTATATCATAATGATAATGATATTTTAATGATTTAATATATTTAATAATTGTATCATTAGATATATCAATATTATATTTATCTTTATTAACAATCATATAAATAGAAAATTCCAATTTATTTATATTTTTATTATCAATATAATCATAACAAAAATATTTATTAAAGATCTTATTAAATATTTCTTTATTATAAATTTGATCTAATAAACAATAAATATGTTTATCTTTTAATAATCTCATAAATGATAATAAAAATAAATCATTATCTAATAATTTAATTAATTCATCAAAATTATTATTATTTATAAGATCAATTAAAATCTTTTGATTAAGATTATTTTTAAACATATTCATATTATTATTATATTGAATATTATAATCATAACGAAAAATATTTTCATATATATTAGAAACTTCATTATTTTTATCATATAAAATATCTTTTAAATCTAATTCTTCTTCATAATTATTATAATCATTTATATAATTATTATCATTTTCATCAAAATCAAAGAAATTATGAGTTATTTCATTATTATTTCTTCTATTATGATATTCTTCATAAAAACGATAAAATGTTTTATTATATCTATAATCATCAATATCAAAATGATATTGATTATTATTAAGAGTAATATTATCATTTGATATATATTTGATTAAATCATTATCAATTAAGAAAATAGTATATTGATAAGAATATTTTAATATATTATCAGAATCATTCATAGAATTATATAAAGTTTTAATTAAATCAAATTTATTATGTTTAACAAGATGAGGTAAAATATTAAATCTAAATATAAAATTATCATTATTATATAAAATATTATTAAATTTCTTAATTAAATCAATATCAATATAATCATTTTCAATAATATTTTTAAATTCTTTAGTCATATAATCTAAATATTTATTATTATTTTCATTATCTAAATCTATATAATATCTATCACTAAATTTAAAGATAGATATATAATTATCTAAAATATGATTTATATCCATTTTTATAAGAATATTAGATACTGGCTATTCTTGATGAGTTTAATTAGTTTGTTAAGTTTGTTAAGTTTATTAAGTTTGTTAAGTTTGTTAAGTTTGTTAAATAAATATTGAATAGCCATTATTCTATGATATTATTTGATATAATAATGAATATTTTTTTGCAATTTTTCTTTCCAGCTCAATTTTATCTATAATTTATTATTATAAGTAATAATGAAGATATCTATAATAGTTATAATTAAACAAGGTATAAAAATATAAGTTAATGTAATTAAATCATGTTTAATATCATCTTTAAAATTTTCTATATTATTATTTGAATCATTATAAGTAATTAAATTTATAATTATAATAATCATAAAGAAAATAATTAAAGTTATAAGACAAGATAAAATTAATGAGAATAAATAATATAGTTAAATTGTTAAAAATGATAAAATCTTGTATTTTTTAATAAATTTGATAAAATAATTCATTTTTATATATAATTATCTCAATATTATAATAATTCATTTATTATAATAAGCTAATATCTTTAATCTAATATCTTCGAGAAGATTTAAAACATTTTAAAAAATGTTTTAAATCTGGCTCGAGGCTCAAAAAATATTTGTTTTATTCTAAAATAAATATTTTTTTGCGCATCTTTATCTACTAAATTAATTTCTATTTTATCTTCTTCTTTATTTATAATATTTAACCAATCAAAATGATTTATATTTCTAAATGTTCTAATACATATACTCCAATCTTTATCACTTTTTTGACCAATATGTTTACATCCATTAACATTTGTCATTATTATATGTTTTAACCACGGTTGCAATAAAAAATATCTTTTTTAAGATATTTTTTATTGCCTCGAGCCAGATATTTGAATCTTTATAAAGATTCAAATATCTTCTCGACCAGTTTTAGATACTAAACCATAGAAAGTAGATAAAGATCTCCAAGATATAATTTGTATTTTATCAGATGGTTTCGCGAAAAGATAATAAATCCTTTGGATTTATTATCTTTTGAGCGTAAGAGCCCTCGTCAAAATAAAAATCTAAAAGATTTTTATTTTGATAACGGGCTGTTTCTTATATTTACATTGAATAGCAAAATAATCATTATCTTTCTTAGATACAATATCTATACCATAATCATTTATAGTTAAATTTAATTGAGTTTTTAATT
>Ga0214923_10004850_pt1 | contig 15971 bp, 12 predicted proteins | sample LL1510_MetaG_FD_177993 | JGI IMG/M metagenome (GOLD analysis project Ga0214923, IMG submission 177993) | Freshwater microbial communities from Lake Lanier, Atlanta, Georgia, United States - LL-1510 | ecosystem: Environmental > Aquatic > Freshwater > Lake | place: USA: Georgia | collected...
CGCTAGAAAAAGGTTTCGTGCGATACGAAGATCTGCCCCTGAGGCACAAGGGGGGCAACGCGCTAGACGTTGAGTTCGTCTGCAATAGCTACCTTGTGGCCGAGGAGCTCGTTATTCAATGCAACATCCGAGACATCACCGAACGAGTCAGAGTGTCGCGACTCCTGATTGAGGAACAGAGGCTTCGAGACTTAGCCCAGACGCGGCTTACCGCGGCGCTCAACGCGATCATCGAGGCCATGTCCAAGACCATGGAACGCCGGGATCCTTATACTTCAGGGCACCAGAAACGGGTGGCCGACATATCGGTGCTCATCGGCACAAAAATGGGATTCACGCACTCTCAACTACAGGCACTCCACATCGCAGGGCTCGTTCACGACCTAGGCAAGATTGCTGTGCCCTCCGAGATTCTCACCAAACCTGGTGCACTCACCCCGATTGAGCGGCAGCTTGTTGAAGAGCACGTTGCGGTGGGCTATGAAATTCTCAAGGACATCCCCTTTGATTGGCCCATCGCCGAGATGGTCCGTCAACATCACGAGCGACTAGACGGCTCCGGCTACCCCCGCGGTCTCCACGCTCAGGAGATCTCTTTGGAGGCGAGGGTGCTTTCGGTGGCAGACATTCTGGAGTCGATGAATTCCCATCGGCCCTACCGTGCGGCTCTGAGCCTCGAGACCGCGCGGCGGGAGATTGCGTCCTTGTCCGGCTCGGCCCTTGACGCCGAGGTCGTTTCTGCCGCCTTGGAGGTTTTTGCCGGACTCTCAGACGTCTCCGATGCTCTACCCGTGAAGTAGCCTCAGGAGAGAGTCCTCCAGCGGAGGAAGTACTCGGAGCCTTCTTGAGCTCACCTCCCATAGGGTCCGCCGAACAGACTCCCACTGGGCGCACAAGAGTTGCCAGGAAGGGGCAAGGGTCTCACCCGGAAGAAGATGATTGAAAACGAGCTGTATCTCTCGCATCACCGAGAGATCTGGCTCGCCCAAGATGCCTTGCAACCATCCCATGAGCTTGTCGGCATGGGTGCCGCCCTCCTGTCGATACGGCTGCCAGACCAGGGGCACCCGCCAACGCGAAGCAGCCGCCCAATGGGCACGAACAAAGGAGTCCTCCCCTCTCACGATGTTGAAGTCGCAGGCCTGAAGGGCCAGATCGAATTCGTCCTGTGACATCTCGATCCCTCGAGGCTTAAAGAGGGCGAGATGGTCAAATCCCGTAGGCAGGCCATGGAGTTGAACAGCCTCCCTCCAACGCTCCCAGGGCACGTCCTCGTAGCCAAAACCCATCACCAAGAACGGGGAATCTCGCCCGGTACCCCAGCGCGCGCAGTCCCTCAAAAGTCGCTGGCGCATCTCGAGTCGCGCGGCTTCATCCGCCTCCCTCCATGCGCCAACAACAAGGCCGGGCCCTTCCAGGGAGAAACTCGGCGCCATCCAGATGCGTCCTTGGGCCACCCCGCAGGTGCGCCCTTCGGGGACCAGAACCACCTCCCGGTCGGGCGCTGAGAGCCCCTGCATGGAATCGGCCCAAGACTGCGTTGCGAGGTAATCCAAAAGAACCCTCCGAGGCCGTTTTCCGCGCAGAGTCATCCGCTCACAGCGCAGTCGATCCCCAAGGGGTGCGGTGTGATGAAAAGCTTCAATCATGAGATCGGGCGCATCTAGACACGTCGTGCTCGCGCAGACCTCCAAACGACCAAGACCCCGCTCCTGCCCTCCACCGCTCTGCGAACGCCACATCTCGTGAACGAGAGACGGACGATCGATGACCAGCTGAACATCGGCCCCCCGTTGGGCGAGCCCCCGGGCCAGTCGCAGGCAGACACCTGCGTCTCCGAAGTGGTCAACGACCTGCGTATGAATCTCAATGCGTGGCTTGGGCATGCCAGACCACCCAGCGATTCCCTCCGGCTCGCTTAGCCTCGTACATCGCTTTGTCGGCACACGCCAACAGGCTCTCCGCTGTGTCGGAATTCCCTCGAGACTCCGCGGCGCCCACACTCACAGAGAGAGGAAGATGCAGGTCACCAATCACCACAGGCGATGAGGCGACTGACAGAATTCGACGCAACAGAGTCTCAACCGCTTCGGCTCCGTGCAGATGATGGGCCACCAAAACGAATTCGTCTCCCCCAAGCCGGGCGACGAAATCGTCTCTGCGAGCCACCGAGTGCAGCCGCCTTGCGACAACCCGCAAGAATCGATCACCCACCTTGTGTCCATACAAATCATTTACCTGTTTAAAGCCGTCGCAGTCAACGAAGCAGACGACCACAGGCTGAGACCGACCCTCGCTCGCAACGCGCAGACTTGCCCTGAGAAGGCTTTTGAAGGCCGCTCGATTGGGAAGCCCAGTGAGCAAATCTTGCGTGGCTCTGCGCGCCATCGGGCCAACCCACGAATTGAAGCGGTGCATGCTCGCGGTCGCAACGGCACAGACCAGTGCTGTAAAGAGCGCAAAGGTCACAAAAAGGTGGGTCGCCGACACCAAGGCCTGCCCCTCGTGCCGCTCGGTCAAAATCCAAAGCCCAGCAAGGCAGACACCCAACAAAAAAGCGAGCGCAGCAACCAGCAAGAGTGCGATCCGACGCCGCGCTCGCAGCTCGCCTGCACAAGCTCGCGCAATCTGACTACGGGGAAGAATCACGGGATCTCTCGCATTCCCTGCCAGCTTATCGAGTTTTCAAGCCAGAAGCGCTTAGACTGACACCTCCTCCATGAAAACCGTCACACCCATCCGCCGCGAAGACTACGAGCCGCCTTCTCACACGCTCTCTGCGCTTGTGCTCGAGTTCGACCTTGATCTCGATCAGACCCTGGTGACAGCCGAGTTCAGCTTCTGGCCAAACCCCGCTGGGCCATCAAAAGACCTCACGCTCGCTGGCGAAGATCTCGAGCTGGTCGGGGCGTGGCTCGATGGTCGCCCCATGACCCAGGGCGTAACGGCCGGTCAATATGCACTCTCCGAAGAGGGGTTTCGTCTACGCGGGGTACCGCAGGGACGCCTGCGTCTCCAAACGCGTATCTCGCCATCGGCCAACACCCAACTCATGGGCCTCTACGCAAGCCAAGGCGGGCTTTACACGCAGTGCGAATCTGAGGGCTTTCGAAGAATTTGTTTTTTTCAAGACCGTCCCGATACGCTCGCGGTTTACACGGTGTCGCTTCGAGCACCGTCAGGTCAATTCTCGGCCATGCTCTCCAACGGCAACCTCGTCAGTGACTCGACCCTCGATGGCGTGCGCACCTGCGTCTGGCACGACCCCTTCCCCAAGCCCAGCTACCTCTTTGCGCTGGTGGCCGCAAACCTCTCCTGCATCGAAGAAAGCCTTCAGTCTCGAAGCGGAAAAACCAAGAGGCTCCAGGTCTACACGCGAGCCGACGACCGCCCCCGAGCAGGCTTTGCGATGCAAAGCCTCAAGCGGGCTATCCAGTGGGATGAGCGCCGATACGGGCTCGAACTAGATCTCGATCAGTTCATGATCGTGGCGGTTCCAGACTTCAACTCCGGAGCCATGGAGAACAAGGGCCTGAACCTCTTCAACACGCGTTTCGTCCTTGCAGACGCGCAGACTGCCACCGACAGAGACTACGAGCTTATTGAAGCGGTGACGGGCCACGAATACTTCCACAACTGGACAGGCAACCGAATCACCTGCCGAGACTGGTTCCAACTCACGCTCAAGGAGGGCCTAACAGTCTTTCGTGACCAGGAATTTAGCGCCGACATGCTCGCCGAGGGGCTCTCAAAACACCAGGCAGCGAGCGCGCGGGCGGTCAAACGGATCGATGATGTCCGAACCCTTCGAGCCCATCAGTTTCCGGAGGATGCCGGGCCCATGGCGCATCCCATACGCCCATCCCAATACCAAGAGATTCGAAACTTCTACACCGCCACCGTCTATGAAAAAGGGGCGGAAGTCATTCGCCTGCTCCAGACCCTCTTTGGCCCAGACGGCTTCCGAGGGGGAATGGATCTCTATGTGGCCAGGCACGATGGTAAAGCCGCAACGTGCGAAGACTTCGTGAGCGCCATCCTCGATGCAAATGGGGCAAGCCATCTCTTCCCCATTTTCATGCGTTGGTACGACACCCTCGGAACCCCCTCCCTCCACGTTGAGGATGCCTGGGATGCGCAGACCGGTCACTACAGCATCACCCTGCGCCAGGCGCTTGACCCACGCAGCTCCCAAAAAGACCCGCTCATCATTCCGGTTGGTTTTGGCCTTCTCGCGAACGGCCCTGCCCCAATCAAGGAGTCAGTCCCGAGTCTCCTTCTGCTGGAGCACTTTGAGCAGACGTTTACCTTTCACCTGCCCAGCCAAATTCACCAAGGGGCGCCGGTGCCCTCTCTGTTGCGAGACTTCTCCGCGCCCGTCTCGCTCCATTACGACTACACCGAGGAGCAGCTGAGCGCGCTAGCGCAATGCGACAGCGACCCATTCCAGCGCTGGGAAGCTTGCCAGCGACTCATGCTGTCCTTCCTCATTCCCCAAAGTAACCATACCCGCCCCGACGCCACAACTCTTGACACCCTGGCAGCGGTACTTCGGGACAGCTCCTTGAGCGACGCGTTTAAAGCGCAGGCGCTCACGCTCCCGCCCGAAACCGTTGTGGCCGAGGCTTGGGCGGCGCAGGGCCTGCGTATCGATCCGCTTGCGATCCACAGTGGTCACCTCTCTCTTCGACGGCTCCTTGCCTCACACCTAGAGGAGGACCTGCGCAGCCTCGATGCGGAACTCGACTTACCCGCCTCCCCTTACCAGTTTGATTCGATGGGTGCGGGCTGGCGCGCGCTTCGCCACCTCGCACAATCGCTTCTCAACCTCATCGAAACCTCGCGCGAGAGAGCAGATCTGCTGCTTGAGCGCTTTGAGCGCGCCGACAATATGACAACGCGCATGGCAACTCTGCAGGGCCTCGTAGCCCTCGGCGGACCTGCATCCGAGCAGGCCCTCAAGGAGTTTGCTCAGCAGTTTGAGAGGAACCCGCTTGCCATGGATAAGTGGTTCTCGGTGCAGGTGGTCGCCGAACGCATTGGCGATGATCACTGTCTTGAGACCCTCGGCGTGGTCGAGCACCTACTCGCCGACGACCGATACGATGCGCACAACCCCAACCGCGTGCGGGCCGTGCTCGGCGCGTTTTTTATGCAAGCAAGTGCAGGCCTTCACCGAGAGGACGGACATGGCTACGCGCTGTGGGCGCGCGAACTCGCCTCTTTAGACCAGAGAAACGGTCAGCTGGCTGCTCGGCTCGCCCGCTCACTCGATCGATGGTCCTGTTTTGAGCCCACCCGTCGGGACCAGATGAGAGGCGCAATCGAGAGACTTGCTGCGGGACCGACTCTCTCTCGAGACCTCGCTGAGGTCTGCGAGCGATTCTTAACGACCGCTGCCTGAGGGTCGCTCAAGAGAGTTGAGGAATTTGGCGATGAGGCCTGGCTTTGCGCTTAAGGGCTCCGACACGCTCTTGCTGGGAGGGTTCTGCACAGGTGGCACGAGTTTGAGGCTTCGCGGTCCCGAGGCCAGAGAATGGCTTGTCTCCCCTGCCTCTGCCCGCTCTGCAAGATAGCGCTGCAAAACCCCGTTGTAGGTTGCGATCTTCTTGGGAGCACTGAAGGCTGGCGGCTTCATCGCGCGCTGCTGAAGCAAAAGGTTCGCGGCCGCTTGAACGCCTTGAGCAAAGCGAACGAAATGCTCGCGCATCGAACCGTGCTGCGCGACGATATAGTCCTTGCGGTAAAGATTTCTTACGGCCGCGTCATCGAAGACGGGCGGAGAGAGGGCGAAGGGAACCGGGAAAGCAACAGACGTCAGAGCATGATCGGAGACATGCTCCTCCTTAATTCTTGAGGGGCAGACCACCAGGCCCGGCGCCATGGCTTGAGGGTCACTCGGAGCAAACACCCAGCGATAGCGCTCAATAAACGCCACGGTCGCAGCAAGCTCAATCTCAGAGACCCCTGAGGGCACCAGCACGAGATCGAAGTTCAGCAAGAACTCAGCATCCACCTGGGGCGTCCACGTGAGATCGGCAATCACGACCTCGTGGCTTTCGGTCATCCGACGAAGGGCGGTGCGAGCGCTCAAAAGCCACCGCCGCGCACCAGACTCGTCAACGGGGTTATGAACAGCCGTGAGTCCGATGGGTCTCGCACCAGATACCCACGAACTCGAAGAGCCATGGGGATCGAAATCCAACAGGCCAGTCTTTTCGCCCTTCTCAAGGCAAAACCAGGCGGCAAGGTTTGCTGCGAGCGTGCTCTTGCCCACCCCACCTTTTTGACTCACCAGAATGATTTTCAAGCCCGACATGAAGGTTTTCTGAGACTCTTTCCTGTTAAATCAACGATATGTTAGGTTTTTCTCACCTTTCTTTAAAGAATGCAAGAGAAATCACGATAAATGCCCTCGGGCACCGCTAGGGCCTGTTCGATCGGTAGTGGTGCGCGATGAGCTTGACCAGCAAGGCCGAGGCACGTCGAGAGGCGGGACCATCGGCACGACTTGTGAGCGCAATCGGCACGCGCGCACCCAGAACCACGCCACAGCCCAAGGCGCCCGCAAGGTACTCGAGCTGCTTGCTGAGCATGTTTCCACTCTCGAGATCGGGAACCACCAAAATCTCAGCGTCACCCGCAACGGGCGAGGAAATACCCTTGATGTGAACCGCCTCAAGAGAGACCGCATTGTCAAAAGCCAGCGGCCCATCAAGCACGCCACCCCGGATCTGTCCGCGATCGGCCATCTTGCAGAGCGCAGCCGCATCGATCGTCGAGGGGATGTCTGGCGTCAGGGTCTCAACCGCCGAGAGAATGGCCACCTTCGGGCACTCCCGGCCCAGCATCAAGGCGAGGTCGATCGCGTTCTGCACGATGTCGCGCTTTTCAAGAAGAGTTGGCCTGATGTTGAGAGCGGCATCGGTGATGAGGATGGGCTTGTTGTAGAGCGGCACATCGAATCGAAACACATGACTCAGCCTGCGCCCCGTGCGAAGCGCCTTCGTGCTGACCACCTCGTGCATCAACTCATCGGTGTGAAGGCTCCCCTTCATGAGGCCCTCGAACTCCCCAGCAGCGGCCATCTGCGCGGCCCGCTCGGCAGACTCGTGGCTATGAGCGGTATCCACAATGACAAAGGGCGATAGATCGAGTCCCACCTGCTCCGCCAAAGCCCGCATCTTGCCCTCCGGGCCAATCAGGGTGGGAACGATAAAGCCCATCTCGGCCGCCTCGATGGCTCCCCGCAGAGAGCCCTCATCACAGGGATGTACCACCCCACATCGCACGGGCTCTTGGCCAGCGGCCCGATCAAGAAGAACCTTCAGCCGCGCCTCGGGCTCAAAGATTTGAAAGCGGGGGGCGTGGATGATCGGTTTCTTCATCTTCTCGAGCGGTGCGAGCACTGTGGCCTCGCCCTCGAGCACCACCGCACCCTTCTGATTCACCACCTGACAGGCCAAGACCACAATCTTCTTGTCCTCTCTCTTGGAGGACACACGCACTGTCGCCGTGACCGTGTCGTTTAAGTGCACGGGACGCATGAACTTCAGACTCTGACCCAAATAGATCGTGCCCGGGCCCGGAAAGCGCGTCCCAAGAATCGTCGAGAGCAAGGAGGCCGTCCACATACCGTGTCCAACCACTTCATGCAAAGGCGTGTGGCTTGCGTACTCCGGGTCAAGGTGAGCCGGGTTGGTATCGAGCGAGACCGCGGCAAAGGCCTGGATGTCATCCTGCGAGAGCGTTCGGGACAGCGAAAAACTCTGGCCCTCCACAATCTCGTCAAACGTGGTGTTCTCAACAATCAATTCGTGGCTGTCAGTCATATTTCTCTCTCTCTGGGCTTAGGCCATAAAGTGAAAGCCGGCATCGACGTAGATGGTCTGCCCTGTCATGCCAGATGATTCAGGTGCACACAAAAAGGCAGCGAGGTTGGCAATCTCCTCGAGGGTAACCAGTCGCCCCAGGGCGCTGCGCTGAGCGGACTCTTTCATGAGCGCATCAAAATCCTGAATGCCCGAGGCGGCCCGTGTGGGGACTGGACCAGGCGAGACCGCATGAACGCGAACCTTCTGCGCACCAAGTTCAGAGGCCATGTAGCGCACGAGAGACTCCAGAGAGGCCTTCACTGGCCCCATCAAGCCATAGTGCGGAACCACCTCGTCAGCGCCATGGTAGGTCATGGTGAGAAGGCTCCCTCCCTGTGGCATATGTGGACTCACCAAGCGCGCCAGCTCAGCAAAGGAGTGGCACGAAATCGACATGGCCCGAGCGAAGCCCTCACGCGTCGAATCAACGACCCGTCCGTGGAGCTCCTCAAGCGGCGCCCAAGCAATCGAGTGGACCACAAAGTCAAAGTGCCCCATCTGATCAAGACCCGCCTGTACAAAAGCCTCAAGCTCTCCAGCCTGCTCCACATTGCAGGTCTTGAGGCTCACCCCCAGGGGGTCCGTCACCGGCGCCGCAAATCCCCTTGCCTTCTCATTCAAACAGCTCACCAGAAGCTCGGCGCCCAGGCTATGCAGCTGCCGGATAACCGCTGCTGCAATGCTGTGTTCATTGGCAAGCCCCAACACCAGGCCCCGACGACCATCTAGACGACACATTCCCATCGACATAAGAACTCCTTTTTTTAAAGCTGTAGCGGCAGGTCATGCCTGCGATCCGATTTAAGCGCGCGCAGAGCTGACTCTGCGGCCACCCGTCCCTCGTCCGTCGGAATCACCCAGACTTCGGCGCTGCTTGCGGGGTCCTGGATGGGCAAAGTCTCACTCCCTCGAGCCTGCGCGTTGGCTTCTGGCAGCAGCCTAACGCCAAGATGGGCGAGGCCCTCGCAGACCGATGCGCGCAGGGCCGCATCGTGCTCGCCGATGCCGCCGGTGAAGGCGATAGCATCAAGGCCACCCATCACCGCGATCAATGCGCCCGCCTCCCGAATAACTCGATGCGCGTAGAGCTCAATCGCAAAATGAGCATCCGGGCTGTTGGAGTCTCGCAGGCGACGCATGTCAGCCGAAATGCCAGACACCCCAAGAAGACCAGACTCCTTGTAGAGCAGCCGGCCAATTCGGTCAGCCGTCCAGCCCTCTGCGAGCAGGTAGAGCAGAACGCCCGGATCGATGGAACCAGAGCGAGTGCCCATCAGCAGGCCATCGAGAGCAGAAAACCCCATGGAGGAGGCCTGGCTGAGCCCCTTGACTGCGGCACACAGAGAGGAGCCGCTACCAAGGTGAGCCATCAGTAATCGCCCTTGGGCCGCCTCCGAGCGACGCATAAGACGCGTACTGACGTATTCATAAGAGAGGCCGTGAAAACCATAGCGTCGAACACCCTCGGCATAAAAACTCCTGGGCAGGCCAAAGTGGCTCTCAAGTTCAGACATGGTCTTGTGGAAGGCCGTATCAAAGCAGCCCACCTGCGGTACTTCTGGGAACGCAGCTCGGCAAGCCCTCACCCCTGCGAGGTTATGAGGCTGGTGAAGCGGGGCCAGAGGACACAGCCTCTCAAGGGCCGAAAGGGCTGGCTCGCCCAGGACGACCGGCTCACAGAACACATCCCCGCCATGAACGATGCGATGGGCCACGGCCACGAGAGGGCGGCCTTTGAGCACCTCCAAAAGAAGGTCTTTCAGGGCCTCTAGCGCCACCTCCATATTGGACCTTGGAGGTTTGGCGGCCTCGAGGATCTTCTCCCGCACAGCTCCATCGGCCTTAACCGACAGGCGCGGGCGGCCCGAGGGCTCTAGCCCTTCAATAAGGCCACTAACGTGCGCCGCCTCCACGTGCAGCGCATCGACCACCGTGTAGAGCGCAAACTTCACGCTCGAAGAGCCGATGTTGACGGCGAGCACATCCGACATTGCCTTCCTCCCAGTAGGGCTTATCGTCCCACAGTTGGGCGGGCAAACCACTCCGGCTGGCCAGACCGCGTGTCACAAAACAGACACGCTAACTGCTTAGCCTCGAACTTCATTCACCCGCCGAGCCCCGGAGATCCCATGCCCGATACCGAAGCGTTCAAACAGTCGATGATCAACCGCGCCGAAGAGGATCTCCTTGACGGCTACGATGAGGAGCTCGAGATGGAACTCGACGACGATCGCCTCGATGCGCTACTCATGGATGTACCCAGCCAGGGCCCCGTGCGCGAGGGCACCATCGACCGGCGCGTCTACTTCCGTGAGCTGTTTCGCCTACAGGGCGAGCTCGTCAAACTACAAGACTGGGTGGTCCATAAAAAACTTAAGGTCTGCATCCTGTTCGAGGGTCGAGACGCTGCGGGAAAGGGCGGGGCGATTAAGCGCATCACTCAGCGCCTCAACCCCCGGGTGGCCCGAGTGGTGGCCCTGCCCGCGCCTAACGAGCGCGAGCGCACCCAGTGGTACTTCCAGCGATACGTTGCGCACCTCCCAGCTGCAGGAGAGATCGTCCTTTTCGACCGCAGCTGGTACAACCGCGCAGGCGTTGAGCGGGTGATGGGCTTTTGCACCGACGAGCAGTACGAGGAGTTTTTTCGAAGCGTCAATGGCTTTGAGCAAATGCTTGTGCGCTCAGGCATCGTGCTTCTCAAGTACTGGTTCTCGATCACCGACGATGAGCAACACCTGCGATTCACCATGCGCATCAAAGATCCGCTCAAACAGTGGAAGCTCTCGCCCATGGACCTTGAGTCCCGCCGACGCTGGGAGGAGTACACCAAGGCCAAGGAGGTAATGCTCGAGCGCAGCCATACCCCCGAGGCTCCGTGGTGGATTGTGGAAGGCGTAGACAAGAAAAAGGCGCGTCTAAACTGCATGCAACATCTTCTGGAGCAGATCCCGTACGAAGAGGTCGACCACCCCACCGTGACACTGCCCGAGCGCGTGCACAACCCGGACTACATTCGTCACCCCGTGCCACCCGAGATGATTGTCCCCGACCGTTACAAGTAGAGTCGCTGCGGAGTACAGTGCGCTCAGGCCAGCAGCCTGTGCGCCAGCGCGGACCAAAACTGCGCGCCAATCGGAATGAGTCGATCGTTGAAGTCGTAGCTCGGGTTATGAAGGGCGCAAGGGCCCAACCCATGACCCTCCGCGCGATGACCTCCCGAGAGGTCACCATTTCCCAGAAAGATGTAACTGCCCGGTCGCTCAAGGAGCATGTAAGCAAAATCCTCCGCGCCCATGGTGGGCTCAACCGGCATCACCACCAGCGACTCCCCAACAAGGTCTCGAGCCACGTTGGCTGCAGCAAGGGTGGGTTCGGGGTGATTCACCGTGGGCGGGTACTGACGATCAAAGACCAACGCCGCACTGGCTCCAAAGGCTTTGGGCAATTCCTCGCAAATGCGTGTCATGGCCTGCTCGATGCGGTCAAGCGCCTCGATGCTGAAAGTGCGTACCGTGCCACGCAGGGTCGCCTGATCGGGAATGACATTAATGGCCTCGCCCGCGTTCACCTGAGTCACCGAGATGACCACCGCGTCTACGGGCTTGCTCGTGCGGGTCACAACCGATTGAAAAGCCTGGATGAGATGGGTCGCCACCAAGACGGGGTCTACGCCAAGGTGCGGCATGGCTGCGTGGGCGCCCTTCCCCTTTACGAGAATAGAGAACTGGTTGCTTGAGGCCATCATGGGGCCGGGGTTCAAGCCAAAGCAGCCCTCGGCTAGGCCCGGCCAGTTGTGGATAGCAAAGACCTGTTCACAGTCAAAGCGCTGAAAAAGGCCATCGTCAATCATGGCCTTCGCGCCCCCACCGCCCTCCTCTGCGGGCTGGAAAATGAGGTGCACCGTCCCGGCAAAGTCTCTGGAATCGCAAAGGAGGCGGGCTCCAGCCAGCAGCATGGCTGTGTGGCCATCATGTCCACAGGCATGCATCTTTCCGGCAACGGTGCTCGCGTGTGCAAAGGTATTGCGCTCCGTCATGGGAAGCGCATCCATATCGGCTCGCAGGCCAATCGCTCGCGCAGCGTGCCCACCCCCCTTTCGGCCGCGAATCACTCCAACGACGCCCGTTCCTCCAATACCCTCGTGGATCTCGTCCACGCCCATCACCCGCAGAGAGTCGACCACGACCTGAGCCGTGCGAACCTCCTCGAACTTCAGTTCTGGGTGGGCGTGAATGTCTCTTCGCACCTCCGTGAATGGCTTGAGACGCTCGATAAGAGAACTGTCAATTTGGCGCATGAAAAGATTATGTCCTAGCCACGATTGATGAGCGCAATGAGCCTGCCTACACTGCGGACTATGCGAATTCTGGTTGTGGAAGATGACGCCAATCTGCGTGCCCTCTACCGCTCGTTGCTGGAGTCGCTCGGGCACGAGGTGGACGAGTCCACCAATGCGCAGGATGCGCTGGCCATGCTCATGGGTGACCATGAGATTGAGCTGGTCATCCTCGACCTTGGTCTGCCGCCTGTCACCGACGGATTCTCAGAGGGCATTCGGTTTCTCAACGATGCGCGCAAGCACAACGCTCACCTCAAGGTCATCGTGGCCTCGAGCCAGAGTCAGAACGAGGCCCTGTTGCGCTGCGTGGAGGCGGGTGCATTCGACATCCTCACCAAGCCTTTCACGAAAGATGGAGTCACTTTTGCCATTCACCGCGCCCAACGTTTCATAGAGGCGGAGCGACGGCTGAGGGGTCTCGACAGGAAGTTTCCCGTCATGGTCGTGGCGGATGCCACCACGGATGACGCGCTGAGACTGGCCCGCGACGAGGTGATGGAGCGACTCATTCGGTCGGTGCTCTTCGAGACTCGACACAATGTGTCTGAGGCTTCGCGAAGACTCAATGTCACGCGTGAGCAGCTCTACTACTACCTGAAGAAGTTCGGTATCGACCGCCCGGCCGAGGACTAGCCAAGGCCCGTCAACTCGCCTGACATCGGCCAGTTGCCCAACTGGTCGTAGGCGGCCCGGAGCAAGACAGTTGCGCCTGAACCAGCCCACCCGGGGCTGGATACATCAGGAGATTCGTCATGCAAACACGCCGTCTTTCCCTTGCGATTGCCATTGCTGCAGCGCTTACCTCCCAGGCCTGGGCAGACAGCAAGAGTTCGAGTTTTCAGGTCGGTGTTCAGGTGGTCGCAACCTGCTCGATCGCCGCAGCCGATATGACCTTCAACACCATGACAACGGGGACAACCGGAGTCTCGGATGCTGCCTCTGACATCACGGTTAACTGCTCAGAGAATGCCCCATACGCCATCGCCCTGAGCAATGGCGGCAGCTATTCCGGCGGTCGACGACTCACGGACGGCACCAAGTTCATCAACTACTTCTTGTACAAGGATCCGACCCGCGCTCAAAGCTGGGATGCAGCCAATACTCTGTCTTTTGTCGGTTCTGGCGCGGCCCAATCCCACACGGTATATGGCCGCATTCCGTCAGGCCAGTCGGTTCCCAATATGGGCCGTTATACCGACACCGTCGTCGCTACGGTGAGCTACTAGACCATGGACCGCCTCATCTCGAGCAGTCGGGTCCTGGCACTCTTGAGTCTCGCCCACTTTTTGCTGGGTAACCCAGCTCACAGCGCCTTGGGCATCACGCCACCCCAGCTCCTCCCAGATGAGGCGGGCATTGTGGTCACGGAGGTTCAGTCCAGCACGCCGAATGCCTCACGCTGGTCAGTGAGGCTGGTGAACTGGACGCCCGGCGCGGGAGAGCCCACTCCCGTGGCCTCAGACATCTCCCCCCGATTCTTTAGCCTTGCTCCAGGCGCACGTCAGATCATCCGCGCCAAGGTGCGAGATCGAGGGGCTTACCACCGGCTCATCATCGAGCAGGTGCCCGACCCTGAGGCTGTCGCCCAAGGACTTGCCTTTCGATTTCGCTTCAGCCTGCCCATCTATCGGCAGCCTCAGGAGCCTCTGGCCCTCTCGCCCAATCTGCCCTCTGCAGCGGGGTGCTATCCGTTCAAGAACAGCCAGTCGCTCGCGGTTCGGCTCGTGCTCAGCAAGGATCTTCTCGGACCAAACACGCTGTTACCCGGCGAATCCGCAGAGCTCTGTCGAACTGCCCAGACCGCTAAGAACTGATGCGGTTTGTTGGACGGGGCCGGCTTCTTGCCGGCCTGATGGCTTGCTTTCTTTGGACCTTTCAGGCGAAAGCGCAGAGCGAAACGCTTTTGCTCTCCATTGAGGTCAATGGGGTTCAGGCGAGCAGGGGCAGCAGCGTCATAGCCCGCCCACCTCATGCCTGTCTCGTTGAGCTCGAATCGGTCCTCGCGCACGTCGATCCTCGAGGGCTGCCAACCGAACAACACGAGGGCACCACCTTCCTGTCAGTGGCGCCTCATTGGGGTCACTGCAGTATTGACGCAGAGACCTCGCGCGCGCTCATCCGAATGAACCACGAGCACCTTCGGCCCCGACCTCTCGTGCTGGGAGAGCGACCTGCGGTGCTGGCACCCCTTCACCTGATTCACGCCCAAGCGGGCATCTCAGCCATCCGGACCACCCAGCCGGTGCGAACCATCCCCAGCCTTGCACTTGACGCTGTGCTGCATAACCGCGGCAGGAATCTCGGCATCGTGGCGAGCCAGGGACCTCTCCAGCTACACGCCCGTGAGGCCCAGTCTCCTGGTCAGTCCCGTCACACATGGTCACTGGAACACAGCTTCCCCTCGGGCGCCGCACTCACAGCAGGCGATCAGGTCATGCGCGTGGGCATTCTGCGCGCGCCCGTGGCCCACAGAGGCCTGTCCTGGTCCAGTCGAATGGCCCCCCTTCAGTCAGCCAGCCCAGCACTGGGTCAGTTCACACTCGAGAGCCCGGCTCGCGTGCAGTTTGTCGACAACCAGGGGACCACGCTCTACAGCACAAGTCTTTTGCCTGCGGGTCGTTACGCACTGGAGGGGTTTGGCGCGTCGGGTCGGCCCGGTGTACTCAACCTCGAAGTCCTCGGCCTCGATGGAGAGAGAAAGACGCTCCAACTGCCTTGGGTCTCTTCGCCGTCTCTACTGCAACCCGGAGAGACGCTCACCGAGGCCTTCGTGGGCCGGGGAGGCTTTACGCAAGGCTATGCCGCTGCCGGCCTCACGCTCCATGAGAGCCTTCGCCTCGGGTTTCTTCGACGGGCTGGCCTCGGTCACGAGGTCTTCTTCGGGGCCTCAAGCGCTCGCCAAAAGAAGGTTCTCGCCTCTCTCGATATCGGCCTCTCATGCGCGCCCCAATGCGCCCCGCAGAATCGTCTCCAACTGCAGATGCAACTAAGTCGAGGGGTCGACCTTCTGCTTGAGGCCAGTCAGCCCCGTCAGCGCATCCTCGCGCTTCAGGCGGGACTATCCTCAGCCACGCACGCCTCGATCAACCTCTCCTCGGGTTCAGCCTCAGCCAACCCCCTCTTTGCCGAGAGAAGTTCTCCGGCTGGCCAGGCTCCTCAGCAGAGCGTAGGCAGCAGCCAGCTCGCAAGCCTGAGCCATCGCATCAGCCCTGCACTGAGCGTTCAATTGCAGTTAAGAGTGTCGAATGGGGCGATCACCAGCCGGAGCGCCTTTCTCAGCCTCAATTGGAGTCTGGATCAGCAGCACAGTGTGGGTGCCTCCTTGCAACAAACCCAGGGTCAGCCCCTGAGCCTGGGTTTGGCCGCCAGCCGCAGACCCACGGCACCCGAGGGCGACACCATCCAACTCATTCAGCGCGAGGGCTCGACTACCGCGCAGGAGTTGCTGCTTCGCAGCGAGCGCGCTTACGGCGACCTCCATGTACTGGCCCGTCAAAACGCGGGCCAGCCCGTGCACATCTCCACCCAAGCCGCAAGCCGCCTCTGGATCACCGAGCATGGGTTGCATCTGGGTCCAGTGGGGCAGTACAACCTCGTCCTTCATGAACTCGGACTGCCGGGGCCTCAGATGAGACAAGACAATGGGCTCGTGCGCGCTGCCGATGCGAGTGGCATTGTTCCTTTCGCTCGAGTTCCGAGCTGGTCGCGACCGAGTTTCGAGGTCGACACGAGGCGCCTTCCGTTTTGGATGACATGGC
>Ga0214923_10004851_pt1 | contig 15961 bp, 16 predicted proteins | sample LL1510_MetaG_FD_177993 | JGI IMG/M metagenome (GOLD analysis project Ga0214923, IMG submission 177993) | Freshwater microbial communities from Lake Lanier, Atlanta, Georgia, United States - LL-1510 | ecosystem: Environmental > Aquatic > Freshwater > Lake | place: USA: Georgia | collected...
AAAATCCATTATTCGAAATGGACTTTATCGATCGTATTCCCATGTTTTTTTATTCGAATTGGTTGTACATTCAGAAACTACTTTTACCTTATCCCTTAGCTTTTTATTACGGTTTTGATGCAATTCAGTTAGTAGGCTTTGGTGATTGGCAATTTTATTTAGGATTAATCGTAATGTTAGTTGCGTTGTTTTATGCGATTAAAGGACTTAGAAATAAATCATTAATCTCATTTGGAATTTTATTTTTCTTTCTGGCAATTGGTGGGGCTGCAAATTTATTATCCCCAATGGTAGGAATTATCGCGGAACGATTTGCTTTTTCAGCGTCAATTGGTTTTTGTATTGTATTGGCCTATTTATTTTCTCAATGGAAAAAAGATGAGTTTCTTTCTGGAAGATTATCAAGTCAACTAATAATTCCTTTGGTAATCGTTATACTTCCAAGTTTAGTGTATTCTATTAATAGAAATAGTGTCTGGCATTCAAAAAAATCTTTGTATTTAAATGATATTAAACATGTTCCTAATTCAGTTAAAGCTAATTCACTTTTAGGATCTGAGTACCAGCTCGAGGTAATGGAAATTCAAAAGAATGGAAATGCAACCTTTGAGGTACTGATGGAAAAAGTTGATTCTGCATTGATGATGTATGAAAAGTCACTTTTACTTTATGGGGATTACGAATCTAATTTGAATAACCGAGGTGTCTTACTTTACACCTTTTACTACGATTATGAAAAGGCCTTAAGTTTATTCAAACATTCCATCAAGGTAAACCCATCCTACAAAGAAGGTATGTTAAACTGTGCCAACAGTTATGCAAAATTAGCGGAAGGATTTTTAGAATTAGAGAAGCTTAACAACTCGGTTGACACTAACGAATCCTCAATTAAAACCACTGATAAACAAGTTTTGGCCATTTATTTAAAAAATGAATTATTTAAAACAATAGCCATAACCAAGCAATTTGACCTAAATATTCGCGATTTCGCAAAGAAATTTTCGAAAGATCAATTGGCATTTCAAATTAATGCGAATGCTCAAAACTTAGGAAACCTGTCGGAATCACTAAGGAAAAATTCATTCGCTTCTAAAATGAGTGATAATGTCAACCAATTTATACAATCAAATCCTCAAGGTATACTAAATGGTATTTTACAATATAATTCCCAAATATTCAATCAAATTCTAATTGAAAATAACCTGACTAAGGCTGCCATATCTCCTTCAGTTTCCAAGCTTAAAAATCAGTACATTGATTCCGCCAAAATCTATTTTAAAAAGACCCATGAACTTTCTCGAAACGATAAGAACATCTTCCTAATTGAGGAAAAATTCGCTATCCAACTCAACGATTATAAATGGTTAATATCCATTGAAGAAAAATTTATTAAAGAATTTCCTAAACAGCGACACGGACCGCAGTATGTTCAAATGGGGAATGGTTATTTAAATCTGAATCAACCAGAAAAAGCCAAAACATTTTTTCAAAAAGGTGCTCAAGAGTTTCAAAAAGAGCGAGATTTTTTAATTGAAAAAAGAGAGCGAAGTGAAGCCGATAATCAACGTATTGAAATGCTCAATCGTGAATTACAAAATCTCAAACGATTTAAGGAGAAAATCAATATTAAAAACTAAGATGATTTATGGTTTTTATAGTAGGTTTAGGAAGATCCGGTAGTACGCTTTTAACTTCGATTTTGAATAATCACTCGGACATAAAAGCAATACCTGAAATTCCTTTGGTCATGTTTTTTTTACATGAATTTAAAAATATCAAAGAAAAGTCAGAAAAACTTGAGAAAAATTCTGTAGTATATTTGGATTTAATACAAAACATCAGACCTCAATCGATTATTAATTTAAAAACAGAAAATTTACATAAAATTCAATATTCGAATTATCGTGAATTCTGCGAAAGCGTCTTTTCTCAATTTGAAATTGTTAATTCAATCGGAGCTTATAAATTCTATATTGACAAAAACCCTCAATATACTTTTTATATAAACGAATTAATAGAAATCGACCCAAATGCGAAATTCATTATGCTAGTAAGAGACTACAGGGATAATGTACTAAGCAGAATGGAAAAACCTCATAATAAAACGGATCACCCCGCTTATAATGCATTTCGAAATAGATTCTATTTGAAAGAACTATCAAAAAAGAAAGGAATTAAAAATTCAATCCTTATTCGATATGAAGACTTAGCGAAATCTCCAGAATTTGAAATAAAAAAAATATGTGATTTTCTATGTATTCCTTTCAATCAAAAAATGTTCGAATTTGACAAAGCCCAATATTCAAATCTTACAGTAAAAAGATCGGACATGAATGAGTTTATCAATAAACATTTTTCAAACCTAGGAAAACCAATAACGGAGGCATCTGTTGGCAAATGGAAAAATAAACTTAATGATAAAGAAATTCAACTAATAGAAAGCATTTGTCACAAATATGGTAAAGGATTTAATTATTCAAATTCCTCCATTACAAAACCTTATGTTTACTATGTTATAAGATATTTACCCCACTATTTGTTAGCAAAATGGCACATTCTAAAAGATAGATTAATTTACTATGTACCGAGTTCAATAAAATTAAAACGATTAAAGAATATTCATCAAAAATTTTCCTCATAAAACACATTACCTGAAATGTTTTTTTAATCGATAAGACTTTTAACATTGAACGCAAAATATCTAGATGATCTGCCAATTCACTTCATTCTCTGCACAGAACGAACCGGAAGTTCCTTGCTCAGTTTGATGCTGAATTTACACTCTAATATTCTTTCTCCGAGTGAGGAACCGTTTGCAATCTATTTTTGGAAAAAATACCGAAACAAAACATATTGGAATGAACCTGATATAATTGATTATGTCGATTCCTTTTTTCTAATCACTGAAAAAAACACAAATCTTTATTTTAGCAAAAAAAATGTTTTTCTTGAAAGTTTACTTGAGCACAAAGAGATTTTGAATTTTGATCGGGTTGTCAAATTAACTTATCTTCATTTTATTGATATCAAAGATAAGAGTAATGTTAGGATTATCGTTGACAAACAAATTAAGTTCTTTTTTCATCTTGAACTTCTTCAACAGATTTTTCCATCTGCCAAATACGTTATTCTAACTCGAGATGTTCGGGACAATATTGTTTCGAAATCCAATCGAAAATTGAATTGGAATCAGCATCCCCTTTTTCTTTCTGCACTTTGGAATGATACCTATAACAACATTGAAAAACTGGTTTCAAATAAACGAATAATAGTTACCTACGAATCGCTTATTTCAGATTCAGAATTGGTTTTGAAAAATATCTGTCATTGGTTAGAAATTGAATATCAGCCAAAAATGATTGAAACAGAAGGAGTTTTTGAATCACTTTTAGAAAAAAAGAAAAATGACATTAGTTCTGATTTTATACATCGCCTCAAACATTTTCATAGCGGTCTTTCTCAAAAACCAAACTCAAACAAAATTGGTCAATACAAAGAAGCCTTTGACCCAAAAATCCTCATAGAAATTGAATCTATTTGTGGTGATAATTTAAATAAACTCGGTTACGAAACGAATTCAAGTTCTTTCCAAATCACCCAATTAAAAAGGATATACTTTACATTCCTAGCGAAGTGTTACAGGAGATACTTATTATCTTTTTATTTGCATATTCCATTATGGTTGAAACTGAAAATAAAACTGTTGAGAAAAAAGAAATCTGTAGTTTAGTAAACCTTGAAAAAATTAACCATTCTCATTTTAATATAAGCCAATGGACATAATGGAATAACAATCAATTTAATAATCCATTGTGGTAATTTATATAAGAACTTAAATCGTTGAGCTCGTTTTTGTAAAAACAAGGAAGTTAAAACCACAGCGATAACTATCTTTCTTTTAGAACTAAATTCTGGACGCAATACATCTAAGACTAGAATAATTCGTCTTCTTTCGGACAAATTAAATGCTTCATGCTGATAAGCATCCATAAAAATTAGCCATTTGCCTTCTTCCCATGATTTTAATTCATCTCTAACTCTAAGGCCCGTTTTTGGCAAAGATTCTGGGATTTCAATACCCAAATGACATCGAAAAATGGCATTTGTATCACCGCTATGTGGAAGAATTTTTCCATCAGATTCCAATTGATTAAATGAGACTGAGAGGATTTCTGGATATTTACGAACTAGGCCCATCGTTTTTGGAAAGAATCTATAGCGACTGCTAAATTCAATATCCCACCATTTCAACGAAAATGTCTTCCATGTATCGGAAGTGTTGACCATTGTTTTATTAAAATAAGCATCCGGTTGGTGACTCCTTAAATAGTAATTCAATTCCTCTTTGATATCACTCCAATTTCTTTCAAACTCTCCGGACCATGAGAAGTTATTATTTATGAAATTTGGTTCATCTCCTTTGTAATCAAAAGAAAAATCAAAAATACTAAACCAAAGTTTCGATTTCTTCATATCGAAAAACAAACACTAATTTCTGCCCCTAAATTACGTTTTAAGTTTGAGATAACAACTGAACTATGTACCTTTGCAATGAAGATATGAATCAATTCAAAAAAGTTGCTTTTTACACACTCGGTTGCAAATTAAACTTCTCTGAGACATCGACAATTTCTAGATTATTCGAGGATGCAGGTATTGCTAAAGTTGACTTTGAAGATATTCCAGACATATACGTAATTAATACTTGCTCCGTTACTGAAAATGCTGATAAAAAATGTAAACAGTTGGTGAAACGAGCAAAAAAAATAAACACAGAAGCCTTTGTTGCCATTGTAGGGTGTTACGCTCAATTAAAACCAGAAGAAATAGGAAAAATTCCTGGGGTAAATTTGGTGCTTGGGGCAAACGAAAAATTTAATATTCTTGAGTACATCGACAAGCATGACACCTCTGAAAAGGTTATAATTGCTCAAGGGAATATAAAAAATGTAGTGGAGTTTATACCTTCCTACTCCTTTGGAGATCGCACGCGATCATTTCTAAAAATTCAAGACGGATGCGATTACTTCTGCACCTTTTGTACCATTCCATTAGCCAGAGGAAAAAGTAGAAATGCATCAATTGAAAAAACGGTAACAGAAGCCAAAACGATTGCAAAAACCGATGTAAAAGAAGTTGTGTTGACCGGCGTTAATATTGGAGATTTTGGTCAAGGTTCAGAAGAAAATTTTTATTCACTAATTAAAGAATTAGATAAAATAAAAGGCATTGAACGATTTAGAATTTCGTCTATTGAACCCAACCTTCTGTCCAACGAAATTATCAAATTTTGCCTTAATGAATCGCGTCAATTCATGCCCCATTTTCATATTCCATTGCAATCTGGATCCGATCGATTACTTAAGCTCATGCGACGTAAATATGAAAGATCATTGTATAAAGAACGGGTTGAAACCATTAAGAAATTCAATTCGCACAGTTGCATTGGAGTAGACGTAATCGTCGGATTTCCTGGTGAAACAGACGAGGATTTTATGGACACTGTTAATTTTTTAACAGATTTAGACGTGAGTTATTTACATGTGTTCACTTATTCCGAACGAGCCAATACCGGGGCTCCTAAACTTGGTGAAAAGGTACCAATGGAAATTCGAAGAGAACGTAGTAAAAAATTACATTTACTTTCGGATAGAAAAAAAAGACACTTTTATTCTCAACACCTAAATACAAAAAGAGTAGTATTATTTGAGCAAGAAGAAGATAACGGTTGGATTTACGGTTTTACGGATAATTATATAAAAGTTAAACATAAGTTCAATTCAAAATTAGTTAACCACATTGTTCCTGTACTGTTACAAAAAATAGACAGCGAGGGATTTGTAGAATGTTCAATAGATGAAAAGTCACTAACATGAAACCAATATACATTACACGAAGAGAAACATTCAACGCTGCACACAAGCTCTACAAAGAAGATTGGTCAAAAGAAAAAAATGATGAAGTTTTTGGCAAATGTGCCAACAAAAATTGGCATGGACATAACTTTGAATTATGGGTAACAGTTAAAGGTGTTCCAAACGAAGACACAGGGTTTGTAATGAATTTGAAGACTCTTTCTAAATTGGTAAAAGAACTTGTAATTGAAGCGCTTGATCATAAAAATTTAAATTTGGATGTACCCTTTTTAAAAGGTGTCATGGCCTCAACCGAAAATGTTGCTATCGCAATTTGGGAAATTTTAGAAGAACCTATCCGAAAAGAAGGTGGAGAATTGACAAAGATCAAGTTGGAAGAAACAGAGAACAACTTTGTAGAATATTTCGGGGGAAAAGAACCTTTTTAAGTATTTTCCGTTAAGAAATAGACAACAAAAAAGATGGAAGAATACTACCGAAAAATCATTGAACAACTTGGTGAAGACCCCAATCGTGAAGGGTTGCTAAAAACACCGGAGCGCGTCTCTAAAGCAATGAAATTTCTAACAAACGGATACGAGTTAAACGCTGATGAACTAATAAATCAAGCTATTTTTCATGAGGAATACTCAGAAATGGTCATTGTAAAAGATATTGATGTTTACTCGTTGTGCGAACATCACATGTTACCCTTTTTTGGGAAAGCGCACATAGCATATATTCCCAATGGTAAAATTGTAGGTTTAAGCAAGATTCCTAGAGTTGTTGACGCATACGCAAGACGCTTGCAAGTACAAGAAAGACTTACCATTGAAATCAGGGACTGTGTTCAACGAAACTTAGCACCTCAAGGTGTAGCTGTAGTGCTCGAATGCGCTCACATGTGCATGCAAATGAGAGGTGTCCAAAAACAGAATTCAGCAACAACTACCAGTGCATTTACAGGTTTGTTTTTAACAAACGAAGCTACGAAAAAAGAATTTATTAATTTAGTACAAGCAAAATTACATTAGCCATGAGTGAATACAATAACAATTATTACACTGCGGATGCCACGCGCGTTTTCTTCCGCAACGTTTACACCTACATGTTTGGTGCATTAGGAATTTCCGGAATCTTAGCCTATTTGGTGGGAACTAATTTGCAATACTTTGCAAACCTGTTTTTAACTGCAGATGGTCAAATTTCTATGACATTTTATGTCGTGGTTTTTTCACCTATTTTAATCAGTCTTGCGATCCAATGGGGTGTTGAACGCTTTTCAATGGGTATTTTAACCTTGCTTTTTGTCGCATACTCTGCGTTGATGGGACTAAGTTTAAGTACCATTTTCATTGCTTTTCCTATGGGTGATATTATCCGAACATTCTTTGTGAGTGCCGGAGCATTTGGAGGAATGGCCTTACTAGGATATACTACCAAAATTGACCTAACTAAATTTGGAAGTCTTCTGTACATGGTTTTGATAGGAATGATCATCGCTTCTTTAGTGAACATGTTTACTAAAAGTGGTGAATTAGACTTCATCATTTCGTGCATCGGCGTATTTGTTTTTACTGGACTCACTGCCTACCAAATGCAACAACTTAAACAAGTTTCACAATCAGGGCTAAATAGCGAACAGATGCAAAAAATGTCGCTTATTGGTGGATTACAACTTTACATTTTATTTGTTAATTTATTTCTTTCACTACTTAGGTTACTAGGTGGAAGAGATTAAAAAGAAATTAACTTTCGATTATAACAAATTAAATTACTTACTACATTTGTAAAAAAAACACGTCATGGGAGGTCATTCAAACGATAAAAAAGGAGATACATTTTTTGAAAGTTCAACAGTTGCTTTGGGTACATTATATACATTGGCACTTTTGAGCATCATTGTATCTATCCTTATTTGGGGATAATATTATTCTTGTATGGCGTTTAATGCCGTTTTTGCTTGGTTTATTGGAAAACGAATGAACCGAGTAAACTTCTATAGAGATAATCCTGTTGCTGCACAAAGAAGTGTCAACGAATATTTAAATTATCAACTTCAGCAAACTAATTTTTACAAAGAAACACTGCACTTACTAGGAAGGGAAGAAGTCCAATTAAATGAAATCCCTCTTCAAGACTATGGAAGTTTAAAACCATATATTGATAGAGCTATACAAGGTGAACAAAATGTACTTTGGCCAGGAGAAACAAAATGGTTTGCGCAATCTTCAGGAACTACTGCCGATAGAAAAAAACTAATTCCGGTAACGCTTCAATCCCTAGAAGAGAATCATTATGCCAATGGTAAAGATCTTTTAGCTCAATACTACGCCAATTTACCAAATAGAAAATTATTTAATGCCAAACATCTTATCGTGGGTGGAAGCGGAGAAATTCGGAAAGAAAATAATGGTGTGTTTATTGGAGATCTCTCTGCCATTATTATTGATCATTTACCTTGGTGGACTGAAATGCGGAGAACTCCTGCGAAGGAAATTGCACTTCAAGGAAATTGGGAAATTAAACTCGATCAAATGGCAAAGGCCGTGGTGAACGAGAATGTTTGCATTATCGCTGGTATGCCGAGTTGGACTTCCCTCCTACTGAGAAGAATCCTTGAAATCAGTAATAAAAAATATATTGATGAAGTTTGGCCGAATCTAGAATTGTATATTCACGGCGGCATGAATTTCGGTCCTTACCGCTCTACATTTGATGAATTACTCGGTAAAAAAATTAATTATGTTGAATCCTATAATTCATCCGAAGGCTATTTCGGAATGCAAGATCAACTAGAAGTACGTGAGCTGCTTCTGATGACTCAGTCTGAAGTTTATTTTGAATTTATCCCCATGGATGAATTTAAAGGTTTAGACTCTAAAAATGTTATTTCACTTGAAAATGTAAAAATAGGAACAGAATATGCTTTAGTGATATCCACCTCAGCCGGACTTTGGCGCTACATTATTGGAGATACGGTAAGGTTTACCCAAACGCATCCATATCGTTTTATTGTCACAGGTCGCACAACTCAATTCTTAAATTCTTTTGGAGAAAAGGTGCTAATTCAGCACGTTGAAAAAACGTTAGAGAAGGTTAATCAAGAAATGAAGTTTCATGTCAATGACTTTACAATAGCTCCATATTTCACAAAAAAAGAGGCCGTGGGTGGGCATGAATGGTTTATTGAATTCGATCATGCTCCTGATGATTTGCTTGCCTTTGAAGAGGCGATTGACGAACAATTGAAAGTAGAAAATGCTGATTACGAGGCTAAACGATTTCATGATTTAAACATTGGTAAACCTAAATTTCATTACCTTGTAAAAGGTTCATTTCATCAATGGCTTGCTAATCGTCAAAAACTCGGAGGTCAGCATAAAATTCCGCGATTGATGAATGATCGAAAATTAGTGGAACAACTTTTGAAAGAAATACCATGATGAAAATAAAAATATCTCTTTTTATATGCGTGTTTGTTCATTCCATTACTGCGCAATTACAATTTCAAAGAGAAATTTCGCTTCCAAGTGCTAACCCAGGATGGTATGTAGATCCAATAGGAAATCATTATGTTATCGACAACAATAAAATAAGTAAGATAGACTCTTTAGGTAAAGTGGTGTTTAACCAAGCGATTAAATCACAAGGAGAGATTTCTCTATTAGTATTTAATAGCGCACAAAAAATAATTTCTTTCTCCGAGGAGCAACAGCAAATTTGTGTTTTTGACAATACCATTACCCCTGTTTCGATGTGTCTCGATTTAGATGAATTTGCAATTTCCAATGCTACATTTATTGCTTCATCCAGCAGGGCTAATTCCATTTGGGTTTTTGATCGAGTGAATTCTACTATTTTACTATTAGACACAGAAAAGAAAATTGTGTTGCAACGTTTGCGAAATGTTTCTGGACTTATTGGCTTTGCAGGAAATGTTACATTTATGAGAGAAGACAATGAGAAATTGTGGATGAGTGATGGCAAGCGAACTTTCAGCTTTGATCTTAATTTAAACCTTGACGACACCCACGAGTATCCTTGTTTATCAAAACGCCTAACCACCTCAAATAATGAACTTAATTGGACAACAAGTTTCATTGCATTAAATACTTATTTTGAATTTCAACAAGATGTCTTGTTTGTATTAAACCTTGATTCCAAAGATCAAGGTATAGGAGAAAATCCTGTTCCGGATGCAGAAAATATTTATTATTCCAACGGTAATTTTTATTTCAAAAAAGGAAGTAAAGTTTTCGTTTATAAAATCGCCTAAAAAGTTACTAACAACTGATTCCAAAGGGTCGAATTTCACTATTTTAGCAGTCTCAAATTAGTGAACTATGCATGTAGCTGTTGCAGGAAATATTGGATCCGGAAAAACCACCTTAACAAATTTATTGTCAAAACATTATGGTTGGGAAACGCATTACGAAGATGTGGATCAAAACCCTTACTTGAATGACTTTTACGACGATATGCAGCGATGGTCGTTTAATCTACAGATTTATTACCTGAATAGTCGCTTTACTCAAATTCAAGAGATAAAAAAAACTAATCACACTGTAATTCAAGATCGTACTATTTACGAGGATGCGTTCATTTTTGCACCCAATCTGCACTCTATGGGATTGATGACCACGAGAGACTTTGAAAATTATTTTTCATTGTTCAATTTGATGGATTCATTTGTTTCTTCGCCAGATTTATTAATTTACTTGCGCGCTAGTGTTCCAACTTTAGTGAATCAAATTCAGCAACGCGGAAGAGATTATGAGGAAAGTATCCGCTTGGATTATTTGAAGCGCTTAAATGAGCGCTATGAAGCATGGATTTCAACTTATGACAAAGGGAAGCTTCTAATAATTGATGTAGATAACAACCGTTTCCCGGAGAGCCAAGAAGACCTTGGTAAAATTATCCACTCCATAGATGCGGAGATAAACGGTCTTTTCTAATCGAACAGACATGATTGTTGTAACTGGCGCAGCAGGATTCATTGGTAGCTACCTGTGTGAAGTGCTAAATGCAAAAGGATTTAACAACCTTATCTTGGTCGATGACTTTAGTAAGCAAGAAAAACTCTCAAATCACGAAAATCTTAATTCTTATCTGAAAATTGAACGTTCACAGTTTATCTCTTGGTTAGATACAACCGAAGAACCTATCGACTTTATCTTTCACCTTGGTGCACGAACCGATACAACTGAATTTAAATGGGAAATTCTTGAAGAACTCAATTTAACGTATTCAAAAGCGATTTGGCAACTCTGTGCCTCAAAAAATATCCCGCTCGTTTACGCAAGTAGTGCCGCCACCTATGGAAATGGAGAATTTGGCTACGATGACAATACAGAGATTCTTGACAAACTTGTTCCACTGAATCCATATGGTGATTCCAAGAATGAATTTGATAAATGGGTAGTAAAGCAGGATATTCACCCTCCCTTTTGGGCAGGGCTGAAATTTTTCAATGTCTATGGTCCAAGAGAGTATCACAAAGGTCGAATGGCCAGCGTTATCTTTCATGCATTCAATCAAATTCAGGAAAAAGGTGAGATGAAACTTTTTCGATCACATAATCCAGAGTATACTGATGGTGGTCAGTTACGGGATTTTATTTATGTGAAAGATATTGCAAATGTTTGTTTATTTCTAATGAACGAAAAACCCACCTCATCGATTTACAATTTGGGCAGTGGAAAAGCCAGGACCTTTTTAGATTTAGCTCTGGCTACCTTTACTGCATTAGACAAATCACCCAATATTTCATTCATTGACACACCAGAAGATATTCGTGATAAATACCAATACTTCACCGAGGCTAATATGTCCAAACTCATCGCGGCAGGATACACATCCCCTTTCAGAACATTAGAAAACGGTGTGATGGATTATGTTCAAAATTATTTACTAAGGAGGTTCTAAACACTTCCACCGCTCGCTTGTTTTTAGCGTATGTTCAATGTTGTCTGGCTTAAAAAAGACCTGCGTCTGCACGATCATGTTGCCTTAACAACAGCAATTGAAAATAATTATCCAACTGTTGTTCTATTTATTTTAGAGAATGAATGGCTGAAGCAAGATGATTTTTCTAATCGTCATTGGCGATTCGCTTATGAATGTCTTATCGATATTGGCAAAAGACTTAATAAAACCACTAAAATTCTTTATGTTTTACAAGGAGATGTGTTAGCCATTTTCAATGAACTAAAATTAACACAAGGAGATTTCAATCTATTTAGCCATGAAGAAACAGGGAATAACTTTACCTATAAAAGAGATAAAAATATTAAATCATTTTGTAAGAAAAATAACATTGTTTGGAGAGAATGGCCTCAGTTTTCAGTTCAACGAGGACTTAAAAACCGAATGAATTGGACAGACGAATGGAGTAAATTTATGTCAGTTTCTCAGAAGGAAGTAAATCTCAATAACATCACCCCATTTCAATTAGATCCTCAATTTAGAGAGAAATATAAATTAACGCATCATCCCAAGAAAGAAATTGACTTACAATTAGGAGGAGAAAATGAAGCATTAAACTTATGGAGCAACTTTTTGGCTTTTCGGCATAAGAATTACAGTAAACACATATCTAAACCGAATGAAAGTCGTGAGAGCTGCAGCCGATTATCACCACACCTAACCTGGGGTTCAATTTCCATTCGAAAGCTCATTCAAGATATTCAAAATATTCCGAAACCATCACGCGCTTTGCTAAATTTTAAATCTAGATTGCATTGGCATTGTCACTTTATTCAAAAATTGGAAAGTGAACCAAGAATTGAATTTGAAAATCAAAATTACGCATACAACCAAATTAGAAATCAACTCAATAAAGATTGGCTTGAAAGATGGAAGTCTGGCCAAACTGGAATTCCTTTGGTGGACGCTTGTATGCGGTGTGTAAATCAGACGGGGTACTTGAATTTTAGAATGCGTGCTATGTTAATTTCATATTGGACACAACACTTATGGCAACCATGGCAACCCGCTGCTATTCATTTGGCAAAGCAATTCACCGACTATGAACCCGGAATTCACTACTCGCAGGTTCAAATGCAAGCAGGAACAGTTGGCTACCACACCATACGTGTCTATAATCCCATAAAACAAGCACTCGAGCACGATCCAGAGGCCAAGTTTATTAAAAAATGGGTGCCGGAATTAAGAAATTTACCCATTGATCTCGCTATAAGTCCTTGGAAAATAAATGAAATGGAACAACTTTTTTACTCTTTCACTTTGGGACAGAATTATCCAAAACCACTTACAGATCCCGAGATAAGTGGAAAAATTGCAAGTCAAGAGTTGCACATTTTTCAGAAACAAGAACTGACTAAACGTGAGGCGAAGAAAATTATGTCGATACACGTTAATCCTAAAACTAAAAAAGGCCAATCCTAAGATTGACCTTTCTTGTTTCTTTTTGAAAATCTTATTCTCCTACAACTTCAAATTTGAAGGCTTGTTTTACACCTTTGAATAAATTTGCTTCTGCTTCAAACGTTCCAACTTCCTTGATAGGCTCGTCTTTAATTTTTAACGATTTTCTATCGATGTCAAAACCTTCTTTTCGCAACGCGTCAGCTAATTGCACTGTATTCACAGAACCGAATATTTTTCCATTCTCACCAGCCTTAGTTGCAATAGAGATTGAAACTGATGCTAATTTTGTTGCAATTTCTTGAGCCTCAGCAACAAGTTTTGCTTCTTTGTGAGACTTCTGACGCATCACTTCTTCGTGAGCTTTCTTTGCGCTTGGTGTTGCTAGCACAGCATAACCTTGAGGAATTAGGAAATTTCTTCCGTATCCAGGCTTCACAGTTACTACGTCATTCGCGTAACCAAGTTTATCTACATTTTTCTTTAATATTACTTCCATTTTTTGATGCTTAAAAGTTCAACAATTGTTATTTCAACATGTCACCAACGTATGGTAAAATCGCCAAGTGACGTGCTCTTTTAATCGCCTTATTGACTCTTTTTTGGTATTTCGCAGAAGTCCCAGTAATACGGCGTGGAAGAATTTTACCTTGTTCGTTAACCAACTTCAAAAGGAAGTTAGGATCTTTATAATCGATGAACTTAATTCCGCTCTTTTTGAAGCGGCAGTATTTATCCTTTTTAATATCAATATTAATCGGGGTTAAGTAACGGATATCGTTTGACATTTCTTTTAATTTTTTTGGGTTAATAATTAGGCAGTCGCTCCAGCTTTAGCTCTTCTTTTCTCAGCGTAAGTTACGTGATCAACATCCATTTTCACTGTCAAGAATCGAAGAACTCGCTCATCGCGCTTCATCATTAATTCATAACCAGCTACAACGTTGCCATCGGCTTCAAATTCTACAAGAAAATAAAAACCTGTAGATTTTTTCTGGATTGGGTATGCCAATTTTCGCAAACCCCAGTTCTCTGTGTGTTTGATTTTAGCACCTAGTGCCTTCATCTCACCTTCGAACTTTTGTACTGCTTCCTTTGCCTGATCGTCAGACAAAACGGGAGTTAAAATGAAAACAGTTTCGTAAGAATTCATAGTGTTAATATTAAATTAATTAAAAATTTGGGGTGCAAAGATACACATTTCCTTCAGAAAATAAAAGAATAAATAGGATTTAAAACTAATTTATTCAGATTTCTATTCGCACGGGGTAAACTATCATTCCTTGATTACAATAAATTTGGCTAGTAAAGACCTTATTTGTTCAATTTTTAATACTTTCGGGAAAAATAATTTACCCATGAAAAAAGTTTTCTTAGTCTCTTTTATACTAGTAGGTTTCACCTCTTTTTGCCAAAAAAAGGAACTTACTTTGAAGGATGCCGTCATGCAACAATGGAGAAGTTTCCGTCCGGATTATGTCAATAATTTTCAATGGATTCCTGGAACGGATAGCTATTCCTATTTAAGTAAAAATTGGCAAACCTTATACCTTTCTTCTGTAGATAGCGAAAAAGAAATAGAAGCACTGACGATTCAGCAGTTTAACGAATCTATGAAAACACAATTTGTTGGATTTATGGATTTAAAATGGCTGAATAAAGATCAATTTATATTGACTGATGGGAAAGTTTACGTGAAATATGCTCTTATTACTAAAACTGGTGAGATTCTTCAAAAACTTCCAGAAGCAGCCGAAAACGCCACCCCTCATCATGCGAGTAACAGCATCGCTTACACCATTGAAAATAACTTATACCTTAATGGAAAAGCTATTACCAAAAATAAAAACAAGAATATTGTATCCGGACAGTCCATTGCGCGAAATGAATTCGGTATTTCAAATGGTATTTTTTGGTCTGAAAAAGGAAATGTAATGGCTTTTTATCAAAAAAACGAGGCCAATGTTCACGATTATCCCTTGCTTAATATCGACGAGACACCTGGCCAATTGGTTTCCATCAAATATCCTATGGCTGGTCAAGCTTCTGAGCAACCTAAGATTGGCATATACAACGTAAAAAAAAATAAAACCATTTTCATTTCGCCAAAAGGCGCCGCTGATGATTACTTTACCAATTTATCCATTACTCCTGATGAAAAATACCTAATCGTTGCAGAAGTTAATCGCGACCAAAATCACATGTGGTTGAATGTTTACGAGATAAAATCTGGGAAATTTGTGAAAACTCTTTTAGAAGAAAAAAATGACAAATGGGTAGAACCTGAGCATCCTGCCTACTACACTGGGAATGGTAATGACTTTTTGTGGTTATCCGAAAAAGACGGGTTCACGAATATTTATTTAGTTGATTTTGAAGGCGCAGATAAAACTTTACAATTGACCAAACATGCCTTTGTAGTAAAAAATATTTTATCGCTTAGCCCCGACAAAAAGTACATATATTACAGTGCCACAGGTGAAAACCCAACTAACACCTTAATTTACAGAACAGATTTTTCCGGAAACTCAGAGTTACTGACAAAAGAACATGGGACCCATAGTTTTCAATTATCGGAAAATGGCGCTTATTGGTATGATGCATTCTCTAGTTTAACTGTTCCTAATAAAACCCTGATATGGACATCAAATGGAAAAATGGCAAAAGGATTAGGCACCGCCAAAGACAAACTTGAGGATTACAACATTGGAACG
>Ga0214923_10004853_pt1 | contig 15959 bp, 18 predicted proteins | sample LL1510_MetaG_FD_177993 | JGI IMG/M metagenome (GOLD analysis project Ga0214923, IMG submission 177993) | Freshwater microbial communities from Lake Lanier, Atlanta, Georgia, United States - LL-1510 | ecosystem: Environmental > Aquatic > Freshwater > Lake | place: USA: Georgia | collected...
ACCAAGAAAAGCAAAATCAAATAGCTGCGACCCACTTCAGGCCAACTGACAATACTAAAGAGAAAACCAAACATCATGACGATATAGGAAAATCCTAACGTTTGATTTGTGACTTCTTTCAAAGCTAATTCAAAATGACCGGAACGAGCCTGCCCCAAGACCCCAGATGCTAGGATCACAACCAGGCTCAGCGAGAAGGAGTAAAAAGCTGTAAGATGGTCTCCGCCCATCACAAAAATTTGAGAAGCAATCAAAACAAACATGGAGCCTTTTCTCAGGGCAGATTTTCGAGAACACATCAAAGCATCAAATTCAAGATAAGCACAGGCTCCTACCAACACCACGACTGCCCGTAATAGCCCCAGAGATCCCCACATCACGAGAGCCACCAGAGCCACTGCTGCCGGAATACCAGTCAGTAATCGAGTTTTCACAAGCCTGCCTCCGTTGTTTTTTCAATTTGCTCTTGAGTTTTTCCAAAGCGCCGATTTCTTCGGGCAAAAATATTAATAGCTGCTCGCAGATTCTCTGCTCGGAAATCGGGCCATAATTCGTTCATGACGACGATCTCCGAATAGGCCAATTGCCAGAGAAGAAAGTTACTGATTCTTGACTCACCACCCGTGCGAATCAGCAGATCTGGATCTGGAAAGTTAGGCTGATACATTCTTTCTCGAATTGTGGCTTCATTGATCGCATCGATTTCCAGCTCGCCACTTTTAACAGAACGAGAAATTTTTTTTATGGCATCAACGAGTTCCTGACGACCGCCATAGGAAAGTGCCAGGCTTAATCGCATTTTAGGATTTTCCAATTTTGTGAATTCAATAGCTCGATTTAGTTCTGCCAACACAAAATCAGGTAATCGAGACAACGTTCCCTGAGCCGATAAAGAAACCTGATTGTCCCTCAACTTTTTGTCCATCGTCTTTAGGTGACGAACCAAAAGTTGCATCAACATTTTTACTTCTAGGCCTGGTCTCTGCCAATTTTCAGTGGAAAAAGTATAAAGGGTCAAATACTCGACACCCAACTGACAACACTCAGTCACAATATCATCGACGCGATTCGCACCTTCCTGGTGCCCAAATGTCCGTGGCAGACCACGTTCTTGGGCCCAACGCCCATTCCCATCCATAATAATGGCAATGTGACGTGGAATCGGTTTTGTCGGGTTCATGCTCAGATTGTCATGACCTCTTTGGTCTTTGAATCTACGGTTTTGTCGATTTCTTGGATAAACTGATCGGTCAGTTTTTGAATCTCATCTTGATTCCGACGCTGATCATCTTCTGTTAATGCTTTATCTTTTTTCAGAGCATCCATTGCATCACGACGGATATTTCTGACTGCCACTTTGGCAGCTTCCCCTTCTTTACTGATTTGTTTGACGAAATCTTTCCGTCTATCTTCCGTGATGGGAGGCATATTGATACGGATGATTTTTCCGTCATTCATGGGAGTTAAACCCAAATTAGCCGCCAAGATAGCTTTCTCAATTTCCCCGAATAAACTTCGATCCCAGGGCTGAATCGTAATGGTCTTTGGATCCGGAGTAGCTAAAGCAGCTACTTCTTTCAAAGACATTTGGCTTCCGTACACGTCGACTCTTACTCCGTCTACCATAGTGGCCGATGCCCTTCCGACGCGTAGTTTGGAAAGCTCAGTGCGAAGATGCTCGACGGCTTTATCCATATGCTTTTTCATTTCGATCATTTGCGGGGTCATTTGCTCCTCCCAACAATGGTTCCGATATCTTCACCTAAAACAACTCGTTTAAAATTTCCGGGCGTGTTGAGGTTAAAAACCAAAAGTGGCAATTGGTTGTCCATACATAACGAGATGGCAGTTGAGTCCATCACCTTCAGATTTTCTTTTAGGACATCTAAATAATCTAGCCGCTTGTAGAGTTTAGCCTTTGGGTTAGTGACCGGATCATCATCATAGACACCATCTACTTTAGTTGCCTTCATGATGACTTCTGCGTTTACTTCCATCGCTCTTAAGCTTGCTGCCGTATCCGTAGTGAAGTAGGGATTGCCCGTTCCTGCAGCAAAAATAACCACTCGGTTTTTTTCTAAGTGTCGAACGGCTCGACGTCGAATGTAAGGCTCACAGAGCTCGTGCATTTCGATCGCCGACATTACGCGAGTGTAAACATCTAGCTTTTCCAAGCAATCTTGAAGAGCCAAGCTGTTTAGCACCGTCGCCAACATTCCCATGTAATCACTGGTTGCTCTATCCATTCCTTGAGCAGTACCGGCGATCCCTCGGAAAATGTTGCCGCCCCCGATAACGATTGCCACTTGCACTCCGAGTTCGTGGACTGAGCGAATTTCTTTAGCTATTCGATCAATGACTTCAGGACTAATCCCAAAGGCTTTATCGCCGGCTAAAGCCTCCCCGCTCAGTTTCAACAGAACCCGTTTATATCGCGGTTTGGATGATTGACTCATACGCTACAGCTAGCTTTCGCAGGAGCAGCTTCTCCCACTTGAAAACGGGCATAACGACGGATGGCCATGTTTTCACCCAAAGTCGCAATGGCGTTTTTCAATAAAGCTTCAATTGTAAGATCCGGATTTTTGACAAACTTTTGATGAACGAGGCAGTGCTCCTCATAAAATTTGCCAATTTTGCCTTCTACAATCTTCTCAACAACAGGACCTTTTTTTCCAGACTCTTCGGCTTGAACTCGGAAAATAGCTTTTTCTTTTTCCAAATCCTCAGCAGGAACACTGTCTTTATCCAGATATCGAGGAGATGCAGCCGCAATGTGCATTGCGATATCACGAACTAAGTTTTGAAACTCATCCGTTCTTGCAACGAAGTCCGTCTCACAATTCACTTCCACGAGAACACCAATTTTGCCTTCTCCATGGATGTAAGATTGCACTCGGCCTTCATGAGCTGCTCGTCCAGCTTTTTTCGCTGCAGCAGCCAGCCCTTTTTCGCGCAAGAAAGTCATGGCCTTTTCAATGTCATTGCCCGTTTCAAGCAATGCTTTTTTGCAGTCCATAAATCCCGCACCTGTTTTTTCCCGAAGTTCCTTAACTAACAGAGCTTCACTCACAACAACCTCCCAGATTTTTACTTATCAGATTTATCTTCGGCTGCTTCTTCAACAACTTCGGGAGCGGTTTCCTCTTCTTCTAAGAGGCTAGCATCCCGATAGTCGATCTCCGTGGGGATATTAAGAAGTTTGGGCCGTTTAACTTTTTCAACCACTGGACCTGCAGCAACTGCTTTTTCGGCTTCAGCCGCTTTCGGCTGTTGAACTTGTCCTTCGCCAGCTGCTTGTCCTTGGGCCAACCGAGCTTTTGTCTCATAAATAGCTGCTCCTTCTAAACAGGAATCAGCCATGAGGTTTACAAACAGGGTGACCGATTTAATCGCGTCATCATTGCCTGGAATGACATAATCAACTCGATCGGGATCGCAGTTGGTGTCGACTAAAGCGACGACTGGGATTCCCAATCGGTTTGCTTCGCGAACTGCAATGTCTTCAGTCATCGGATCGATGATAAACAAAGCGGCTGGAAGCTGTCTCATTTGACGGATACCGCCCAAGCTAGCTTCTAGCTTTGTCTGTTTTCTATCGAAAACAACTCGTTCTTTTTTCTTCAGCAAATCGTAAGTACCGTCTGCACGTAAACGATCCATTTCATCGAGCTTCTCGCAGCCTCGACGAATAGTTGCAAAGTTGGTCAAGGTTCCCCCTAACCATCGTTCACTCACAAAAGGCATATTGCATCGGCCAGCTGCTTCCTTGGTCATTGAAGCTGCTTGATTTTTGGTAGCAACAAATAAAACTTTTCCGCCATCAGCCACTGTGTTTTTGATGAAAGCACAGGCTTCCTTAGCGTGCTTTACAGTCTTTTCTAAGTCGATAATGTAGATTCCATTGCGAGGCCCATAGATAAAGGGCTTCATTTTGGGGTTCCAACGATGAGTCTGGTGGCCAAAATGGACGCCAGCCTCGAGCATATTTCTCATGGATACTTCAGGCATTTTTCCCTCCGGTTAAGCCTCCGTTCCCTTGTGCTCTTCCGAAAACCAACCTTTCGAAAGAGACCGAAGTCTAATTGAGGTAGGGGAACGTGTGTAATTGGCCCAAGGGAATAGCACGGTAAGTGGCTGGGAGCAAGCCATTTTACATAAGAAAATCAGGAACTAAACTAGCTCCTTCCCGAGGCTTTGGGCTTTTCAGACTATTAAACCCTGTCATTCCAGTATAATGTCGAGATTCTTGATCAATTCTATGTTGGGATTTACTGAAATTCTGGTTCTCGGGACGGTGATTATTTTACTCCTCAAGAGGCATTCCTTAGGCCAGTGGGTTTTGACCCTGAAACACTCAGCTTTGGAATTTAAAAAGGCTCTTCACGAAAAGCCTGAGCGTGAAGTAAAAGAGTATCGTTCTGAAAAAGGAGACTCCGATGTTAGGTAATTTGGGTTTTACAGAAGTCCTGGTTCTGGGAGCGGTTATTATCCTTGTCTTTGGCCCCAAACGGCTTCCCGAGCTGGCTAAGGGGTTAGGAAAAGGAATTCGTGAGTTTAAAAAAGCTCTGAGCGAACCCGATGAGAAAAACGAGATCGACTCCGATAGCGAACCTAAAAAATAGTGGTCACTTCAGAAAACTTAAAAGCCGCTCTCATAGACCAAATAAAATCTTGGCCAACTCAGCCCGGGGTCTACATCATGAAAGATGTCACGGGGCGAATTCTCTACGTCGGAAAAGCGAAGAACTTAAAAAACAGAATTCGATCCTATTTTCAGTCTCCCGATAAGCTCAGTCCCAAGACCCGCGTTCTCGTCAAAAGAATTTACCAACTAGAATTCACTGTGACTCACACAGAACTCGAAGCCCTCCTTCTCGAATGTAATCTCATAAAAAAGCATCGACCTCGTTACAATGTAAGACTGAAAGATGATAAAAATTACCCTTATGTCGTGTTGGATTTTACCCATCCCTTTCCCCAATTCCGAGTCACCAGAAAAATTTCTCCTTCCCCGGCCTTTCGATATTTTGGCCCCTTTAGTGGAGGCATTCGGGATATCAGTCGATTCCTACTAAAAACATTCCAAATTCGAGACTGTTCCGACTCAAAATTTAAAAATCGAACACGCCCCTGCTTGAATTACGAGATTGGTACCTGCACTGCCCCGTGCGTGGATTATGTTTCTCAAACGGATTACGCGAAACAAGTGGAAGAAGCTATCTTGTTTCTAAAAGGCAAAAAGCAGGCGCTGGTTCAGAGTCTTCGAAAACAAATGCAGGAGGCTTCGGACCAATGGGAATATGAAAAAGCAAAAAGCCTTCGCGATAAGATTTCAGCAATAGACCGTATTACCGAAAAGCAGAATGCCGTTCTGACAGAAAAACAACGGGACATCGATGTCGTGGGGGTCTTTGAAGGAGATCAAGAACTTTCGCTGGCAGTGCTTTTTATTCGGAATGGATTTTTGACCGGAAGAAGAACTCTCAAACTCCCCCTCACCCTAGATTCAATCGAGCAAACGATTTTGGAGTTTTTGCAACAGTTCTATCTTGTTTCTCTCATCCCCGATGAAATCTGGGTGGCTACTGATTTTGAAGAGCGTGGACTAATCGAAAAAATGCTCACAGAGAGGTCACAGAAAAAAGTAAGCATCCGAGTTCCCCGCACCGAACAACCCTTGCGCCTTTTAGGCATGGCCTATGAAAATGCAAAGCTGATTTATTTAGATCAAAAAAATAAAAGTGTCGTTTCAGGTGGAGAAGAACTTCAGCGAGTGCTTGATCTTCCGGAAATTCCCCAAACCATTGAAGGCATCGACGTTTCTAATCTGCAGGGAAAAAATCCAGCCATTGCTCTGGTTCATTTTTCGGATGAAAGACCTCTTAAAAGTCGATATCGACTGTACTATCCAAGAACTGTTGAAGGGCAAAATGACTTTGCAATGATTCACGAAGTGGTAACCCGTCGATTTAGCAAACCCGATCCTCCTCCCCCAGACCTGCTCTTGATTGATGGTGGAAAAGGCCAACTAGCCTCAGCCGAGCGGGCCCTCAAAGAATTAGGGGTTGAGATTCCTATTTTAGCTCTCGCGAAATCGAGGACAAAGAGTGCTTTCACCCGCAAGAATGTTGAGAAAACAGAGGAGCGGATTTTCATCCCCAATCGAAAGAATCCTATTATTCTGAAAGAAACCAATCCAGCTCTTCGTCTGCTCCAGCAAGTGAGAGATGAGGCTCATCGATTTTCAGTGGTTTCACATCGACGAAGACGCAAGAAAATGATGCTTGATGACTCCCTACTTAAAGACATTCCAGGAATCGGTGAGGCGAGCCGGATTAAGCTTCTAAAACATTTGGGGAGTTTAACAGCGGTTTCCGAAGCTAAATTTGAAGCGCTGATTGACGCTGGCTTAACACGCAGTCAAGCTGAAGCAGTTTTAAATAACTTAAGTAAAAGTTCAGGTGAGGAGGAATAAGATGCACCCTTGGCATGATATTGAACCCGGAATGCAACTTGATAGCCATTTGAATGCAGTAATTGAAATACCAATGGATTCTAAAATTAAGTATGAACTCGATAAAACCACGGGTTTTCTTAAAGTAGACCGAATTTTGTTTAGCTCCGTTCACTATCCCGCTAATTATGGTTTTATTCCTCAAAGTTACTGTGACGACAAAGATCCCTTGGATGTTTTAGTTTTGGGACAGCTCGCCGTGGTCCCGCTCTCAATACTGAGAGTAAAACCTATCGGAGTGATGAAAATGGTGGACCAAGGAGAAGCCGATGACAAAATCATCGCAGTTCACTCGGATGATCCCGAGTACAATCATTATGAATCCCTCGAAGACTTACCCCCCCACCGTATGGCAGAGGTTCGTAAGTTTTTTGAAGAATACAAATCACTCGAAAATAAAAAAGTAGTAGTTGAAAAGTTCTTAGATCGAAAAGAAGCGATCTCGATTATTAAAGAAGCTTTAGAAAGCTATAAGAAACATTTTGCTCAGCGACCAACGCTTTGAATGATGTCTTTTATCCAACGGTCCACTGGAATAGTGGCTTTTGAGTCAATTCGCGTGAAAAAATTATTGGCAGTAACCTCACAGGTTTTGGGGGCGCTGTCCAAACATACGGCACTTGAATTGATTCCAACAATTCTATCAGGAAGCTCTTTCAGAACGGGTCCGCCGGAATCTCCACTCCCTAAATTTGGATATTTAGAATCGACTAAGGGACCTAAACTTCCGAAGTAAAAGCCTGATTGTAAAAATCCCATTTGAACTGCAGAAGTTCCTTCCGTAGCCTTTTCTAATTCTTCCGGTGTAGCAACCTTCGAGTAACCGTATTTAAGGACCGGAGGGGTGATATCCGCATCTTCCTGTGCTCCGTAACCTACCAAAATAATTTCATCACCGGGTTTGTTCGGAGTGAAATCGAAGGGGAGCGCCGGAGCTTCAAAAAAGGGACCGGTGCCGGGTTCTACACTGACAATTGCAACATCTGGATTAGGAATTTTTTCGGTTGTACATTGAGCTGGAAAATATTTTCCTTTGTTCAAGCAATTTTGTAACAAAGGATGAAGGTGAACTTTTTTTATTTTTAGAGAAAATATAGATACCGGCTGGGATAAATCGCGACCAAAAGAATAGGTATAGGTTCTTCCGGACTTAGAATGGTCCGGCAAGTACCAACTCTTCCCGTACGTATCAAGAACACAGTGGGCAGCCGTTAAAAAATGCCCCGGAGAGATTTTCGCAGCAGTGCAAAAACTGTCCGTTAAGTTTTCACTGAGCTCTGAAAATAAAAATAAAGAGGGAAAGCGCTCCCCTGCCGTTGTTCCTCCAACCAATCTTGGCGACTGCTGGGCTAATCCGACAAAGCTAATCAGAAAAAAAATACTGATTTTAAAAAGTTTAAGGGTATCCACAATCAAGCTCTTGGTTGAAACATGACCTTAAGATCTCTCCAGCAATCCAAATAATCTTTTTGGAGTAATGGAGTTTTTTGAGCTGCTTCCGACACCCTATAGGGATAACAACTTTCAAACATGATGGCGAGAGTGTTATCTAAAAATTGCGGGGCACTCGTTGCCTGAATTGCTTTTTCCGCAGTCTCAGCATCGGGGCCATGGGGTGACATACAGTTATGGAGACTACTTCCCCCAGGTACAAAACCTTTTTCTTTGGCGTCATAACGCCCCTTGATGAGTCCCATCCATTCACTCATGATATTGCGGTGAAAATACGGAGGCCGAAAAGTATCTTGGGCAACCATCCACCGCGGCGGAAAAATCACAAAGTCACAGTTTGCCAATCCAGGAGTAACACTGGGAGACGTCATGACCGTAAAGATCGACGGATCGGGATGATCTAAACGAACTGTGTTGACCGGCTGGAACAACCTCAAATCGTATTTATACGGTGTGTAATTTCCGTGCCAAGCAACTACATCTAAAGGGGAACGGTCCAAAGCCGTCTTAAAAAGATTCCCCTGATAGCGAGCGAAAAGGTCAAACTTTCCTGATTGATCTTCGAAAGCTGCGTGAGGAATCAGGAAATGTCTCGGATCGGCCAAACCATTGGCCCCAATTAATCCTAAAGTAGGCAATCGAAAGGGCTCACCAAAGTTTTCACAAACATATCCCCGGGCCCAGGATTCACGTAGTTGGACTTGAAACTTCATTCCACGAGGGATGCAAACAATTTCACAAGGCTCAACTGATAAATCCCCACATTCCGTTTTGATAAGGAGGGTCCCCTTTTCAGGGACAATGAGAAGTTCTCCATCTGCATCGTAAGCATAGGAGTCAGTCATCGATTGACTCGCCGAGTAAATATGCACTGCTACCCCAGACCGAGATTCAGGGCTTCCGTTACGAACCAAAGTAAAAAAGCTATGAATAAAATCCACTGGTTTAGTTGGCTCGGGACAAGGATCCCACCGCAATTGCTCGGGACTCATAACTGGCTCAATTCCAACGGTCTTCCATAAAGGAACACTCACCGCAGAAAAACGGCCATGAACCACTGAGGGACGAATCTTATAAAACCAAGTTCTTCTGTTTTCGGCTCTTGCGACTGTAAAAGCAGAACCACTGAGCTGCTCTGGATAAAGCCCCATGGGGTGCTTTTGAGGAGAATTCTGATTCTTTGGAAGCGATCCCACTAGCGCTTCCGATTCAAAGTAGTTTCCAAAACCTGATTGATAACGAAGTTCAGTTTTCACAGGAAAAAGAGTCTGCGCTGCTTCTTTTAATTTGTCATCTAGGATTGACAGGGGGGCGGGTCTGCACGATTCTTGGTGACCTAAAATTTTAATATGGGGTTCTTTTTTACGCTCGAGTAAAATAGAGTTTTGTGCAAAAAAGGCCAACAAAACATTAATCTCTTCAGGGGCAATCACTCATGATGGAACAACTAGCCAAGGTATGGCAGGACGTCTTAGCTGGAAAAGGCTTTGAGTACGGTCTTCCCGTCGATGTTTCTACCCACGGTTTTGCAATTGATAATCTGATTTCAACTCTTCACTATTTCATGGCCCTTCTCTTCGTAGGCTGGGGAATTTACCTGGTCTATTGTCTGGTCAGGTTTAGAGACCGAGAGGGTCACGTAGCCGATATTGCACCGCAACACTTTTCTCTTCCCAAGTATCTTGAAATTGGCGTTGTGATCTTTGAAGCCTGTCTATTGGTATTTTTCTCTTACCCAGTTTGGGCAAAGCTCAAAACAGATTTTCCGGATAGAGCATCTTCTTTAGTAGTGCGCATTACTGCTGAGCAATTTGCTTGGAATATTCATTATCCAGGACCAGATGGAAAGTTTGGAAAAACAAATATTGATCTCATCGATGGAACAAATCCAGTTGGATTAGATAGAGAAGATCCCAACGGGAAGGACGACATTGTTTCCATCAACCAATTCAATGTTCCAGTGGGAAAGCCGGTCATCGTAGAATTGGGCGCCAAAGATGTTATCCACGGCTTCTTCCTTCCCAATGCTCGGGTTAAGCATGATGCTATCCCAGGCATGGTCTTCCCCCTTTGGTTCGAAACTAAGGAAACGGGTAAGTTTGAAATCGCATGCGCGCAACTTTGCGGAGTAGGACACTACCGAATGAAGGGTTATTTTAATGTCCTAACTCAAGAAGAATATGACAACTGGCTTTTAGAAGAAGAAAAAGCTTTGAAAGAAGGAGCTTAATCCATGTCTCACCACGAAATGCCGTTTTGGAAAAAGTATATTTTTTCTACTGACCATAAGGTCATTGGACTTCAATACGGAATCACGGCTACTTTCTTTCTGCTGTTTGGATTCTTTTTGATGATTCTGATGCGCTGGCAGCTCGCGTATCCCGGAATTGAAATTCCCCTTATCGGAAAAGCCATCAGTGAAACAGGGGCTCTGACTCCTGAACTTTATAATGCTTTAGGGGCTATGCACGGAACGATCATGATCTTCTTGGGCGTCGTTCCGATGGGAGTCGGTGCTTTTGGTAACTACTTGGTTCCGCTCCAAGTCGGTGCCTGTGACATGGCTTTCCCAAAACTCAACATGATGAGCTACTGGGTTTATTTTGTGGGCGGGGTCATCATGATGATGAGCTTCCTCATGCCAGGGGGAGCAGCTGCATCTGGATGGACTTCCTATCCACCTCTCTCTGTCATTTCAAATAATGCCCAGACCGTTTGGTTGCTTGCGATGGTGTTTTTGATCACTTCATCCCTTTTGGGCTCTGTGAACACTATTGTGACCGCAATTCAATTAAGAGCAAAGGGACTTAATTTCATGCGTTGGCCCATTCATGTTTGGGCGCAAGTCACGACTGCTTTTCTTCTTCTATTAGCTTTCCCACCTCTTGAAGGGGCTGCGGTTTTACAATTAGCTGACCGAGTTTTCGGTAGCAGCTTTTTTCTTCCGAGCGGCCTTGTCGTCTCTGGAGAAAAATTAGCAGTGGCTGGCGGTGGAAACCCACTTTTGTGGCAACATCTTTTTTGGTTCTTGGCCCACCCGGAAGTTTACGTTTTGATTCTGCCAGCCGTTGGCATTGTTTGTGAGATTGTCACCACTAACTGCCGAAAGCCTCTCTATGGTTATAAAACCATGGTGTACTCCATTCTTTTCTTGGGATTTATGTCTTTTGTGGTTTGGGCTCACCACATGTTCATGACTGGGATGGGAGTAACACTCAGTTCGTTCTTCCAAGCCACCACGATGATCATTTCCATTCCGTCAGTGATCATTTTGACGACCATTCTTCTTACTTTATGGGGAGCCTCTATCCGGTTTTCGGTGCCGATGCTTTTCGCGATGGCATTTTTACCGATGTTCGCGATTGGTGGGTTAACAGGTCTTCCGTTGGGATTAACGGCTTCTGATATCCATCTGCACGATACCTATTACGTGATTGGCCATTTCCACTACGTAGTCGCACCTGGATCCTTGTTTGCTCTCATGGGGGGTGTTTATTATTGGTATCCCAAGTTCTCAGGCAGGCAGATGAATCAATTTTTAGGTAAGCTCCACTTCTGGGTTTCATTTGTAGCCATTAACTGCGTGTTTATGCCGATGTTCTTAATGGGCTCTAAGGGCGTCTCGCGAAGAATGTACGACCAAACTCAATATTCGCACGGCGCTGCAACTCAAAGCTGGAACGTTGTCATGTCGACTGCTGCGTTCGTTCTCTTGCTCGCTCAGATTCCGTTTATTTGGAATATGTTCACTGCTTGGAAGACGGGTAAAAAAGTTGAAAATGACAACCCTTGGGAAGCAACTACTCTTGAGTGGGCTGCAAGTTCACCGCCCCCTCATGAGAACTTCCCTAACCCAGTCGAAGTTTACAGAAATCCGTACACTTATTCGGCCACAACTCGAAAGGTGTTACCTCAATTTATTCCCCAGGAGGGCTAAATGGCAGTTCATATTCCTTATATTGATAAGCCAAATCCAGTTACTGGAGTGACTAACGCAAAACTAGGCATTTGGCTGTTCTTGGCGTCCGAAGTGATGCTTTTCGGAGCCTTGTTCTCAGCTCTCATCACTCTCCGTTTGGGGGTAAGTGACTGGCCTCATGGATACGCGGTTTTGAATGTTCCGCTTGCTACTCTAAATACCGTTGTCCTGATTTTTTCATCGGTAACGGTTGTAATGGCGTGGGCTGCTTTGAAGATGCATAACCTAAAACAATTTAGGACTTATATGAGTCTTACTTTGCTGATGTCTTTCATCTTCTTGGGGATTAAGGCGATCGAGTATAGCACCAAATTTCATCACGGGATCAGCCCAGCCACCAGCAACTTTTACGCTATTTATTTTGTCATCACGGGTCTTCACGGTCTTCATATTATTGGGGGCATCATCGTCAATGCGTATCTTTTAGGGCCCGGCAGTAAAATGTGGAAGTCTGAACCTGAGCGTTTTACGGGTCGTATTGAATGTGCTGGGCTTTATTGGCACTTTGTTGATTTGGTCTGGATTTTCTTATTTCCGATTCTTTATCTTCTGTAAGGAGAAGCTAACATGGCATCAGAACCTATGTCCGTTGAGGAAGTGAAGAAGCACACTAAGATTTATTGGGTTATTTTTGGCTGCCTTCTATTATTAACAGCAGTGACGGTAGGAATCTCTTACATCCATCTACCCTTCACCTTTGCTGTGATATTAGCTCTGGTAGTGGCTACCACCAAAGCTTCTTTGGTAGCTCTCTACTTCATGCATTTGATCTCAGAAAAGACCGCTATTTATTTAACCTTGGCACTCACGGCAGTTCTGTTTGCTGTCCTAATAGTAGTTCCTTGGATGGTGCCCTACGAAACAATGAGGAGTTGGCTTGTCTCTTAAGGTAGTTCATCTCTTTCTCATCCTTTGCTCTATCGTGCTGTCAGGATTTTTTGGGGTTTGGTCTCTTCAAAATTACAGTTGGGATACGGATCCTTTATTGGTTTCGTTAGGATACCTGTCCCTGTCTGGAGCTGGCGGTTTAGTCTTCTATCTCTTCTACTTTCTTAAAAAAACGAAGGGATTCGGGCTTCTCAGTTTATTACTCCTCGCTTCCGTCTTTCATTCCAAGTTAGCTCTAGCGTGCGCCGTTTGCCAGTTTGGAACACCTGATTCTCCTCTCGTCAGAGCTATTCGAGAGGGAATTTGGGTGCTGTTATTTTTGTTAGTTCCTGTTTTGGCTGGTTTCCTAAGCCTTTTTATCTTCTGGGCAAAGAGAGATAAAAAGATCTCTTCAGTTTAGTTCTACTCTAATCAGTTGTCGGTGCTCGCTCTCATGGGTGCCCTTCACTTTGGCAAGCACCAGTAATGTCTTTCCATCATCGGATAGTGCCAAATGATGCCGATGGATGGGTCCAACAATTTGGTCTCGTAGCGGGTGAAGAACGACTGGTTCGCCGCCTTCAAACTTTCTTGGATAAATTAAACTTAAACCCTCCCTTTCGCTCCAGGCGGCTATAACGGCTTGTTTTGGGTTAAGCACCATGGGAATTCGGGATCCAAAATTATAAAATCGACAGCCGAAGACGCCATCATCCCAAAGCAGATTTTTCTCCGGGTGGTCCGTCCTTACTACGAACATGTTTTGATTTGCAGTCATGAGTTCAGGAAACTGGTAAACCTCTTTAACATTTCCAGGAATGAGTGTGGAATACTGGCCCGATTGATAGAGTTTGCAAACCGGAAGTCCTGCCACTTCTCCCTCAATTTGAATGTTAAAGTATGTTAATCGCGTACACTGCTTTTCATTTTTTACCCGGTAAAGAAAGACATTGGGATACGTGTGCCCCTCGCCCAGATAATAGACCTCTCCAGGATTAGAGTAGAGATTACAAATGTGTGGTTTGATGCCCTTGTGACTAAAGGAATAAACCTCAATCTGTTGTTGGTGTGGCCGGATAATGGACGAGCTAACACTGAAAAGAGAATCGCGACCAAAAAAACGATGCCAGTAGAGGTGCTTCAATCTGTTTTTGTGAGACCACTTTTGCCATCGTGGCGGATTAAAATCAGTATCAAGCGTAATGGGCGTACCCGCCAGAGTGACATACCTCTCAATGGGATCTTTCACCATTGAAAGTGGACCGGTACTTGAGGCCATCGGAAAACTCTTTCCGCTGGCAAGCTCTAATCGAAAAATATTTCCTGCCTGATTGCGATAAACTACCCGCCCCTTCTTTTCCCAAAATAAAAATTCTTGGACGGCTCCTCTCAAATTAAAAGCAGTAACACCCAGGTTTTTTAATTTTGTAATATCTGTTAAAGGATTTGGTCCATCGCCACCCAGGCACTTTATCGATCCAATATCAGCAGTAGCCGTCAAAGCGGCAAGAAAGCAAAATATAATATTTAATGCCATCATTGTCTTTCTCATACTTCTCCTTCTCGAATCGTAACTTTGGGGACCAACCGATACCCCCCCTCTTCAAAACTAATGGGGTCTAAATCAAAATCCAGCTCCAAAAGCATTTTTCTGAGGCAATGGATCTGATAGTGCAATTTGCTGTCATCAGAGGCGGGTTCATAATCTTTCTTAAATATTTTTTTGGCTAATTGGGCCTTATCAATCCATTCCTTCTTCGTGAACATTTCAAATATTTTTGCTGAAACGGTTTGATAATTAAGCTCTATTTTTTTTTCCCTACAAAAGACTGTCCAACCTTGGATCCCGTGCTCACAAAAAAGTTCAGGAGAGACCGATTTCGTTTGTAGCTTCTCTTCGAGCGTCAAGAGTTGGGCTTTTAGGGTTTTAAAGGGACTATTATCAACTATCGCCCTTGTTTCCCCCAAGAGTTGAGTCGCCCTTTCCTTATCTCCACAGAGAATGTAAAGCCCACCCAAGATAATTTTCCCGGAAAAAAAGGCATACCAATCTAAAACCGGATCGACCCCTTCGAAAAACTTGTTCAGTCTTTCTTCGGCCAGCTCCAAGTTTCCCTCATCTCGTAAGATCTTAATTCGCCAAAGCTCTAGACTAAGTTGTGTTGGTCGATCCGGAGAATCTTCCGCAGAATCGATGATTCGTCGACAAGCAGCCAAATTATCTGCTTCACAGTCGTAGCAGTACGCAAGGAGCATTTTGGCCTTGGTATGTAAAACCTGTGCTTTGGGGTTAGAAATGACCTTGGACAGAATCTCCTTCGCCAGGCCTAGGTTTCTTTTGTTCCCTAGAATAGAGACTTCTGCCAGTTGATAGTACAGTTCGTCTGTTTGCCATTTCGAAGAAAGGGCTTCGATCTGATCTAAATAAAAGTTGAGTTCTCTCTCTTTTCCCAATTCTAATAGGCAGCGAATAAAATAACTAAGGTAGAGCGCATGTTCAGGCTGAGGTGAAAAAGGCAGGCTATCAAAAAATCGACGAAAGATGGCGTAAGCCTCATGGAGCTTCCATGAAAAGAATAGATCCTTCGCTTTATTTAGGTCCTTCTTTTGCCTCTCAAGCATTTTTTCCGTGGCTACGGTTGCTATCTGTTTAATCCCCTTAAGCTGACTGTATGCAGAGCACGACCACCTGACTTATCTCTGCGCTCTCTTGTGCTGATAAAAAGCTGTTCTCCCTCTGAATCCACCCACACCTGATTTCCTTCGAGAAATCCTCGATCGACTGATAGCTCGAGAAGAAAATACCGGCCCGTGAGTAAAGAGTAGACGCCAACCCCTTTTTGACGATTAATATTGATCACAACGGGACTTTTAGGGTTTGGGATATAAGACCGGCCCGCAGGTAAATTGGCCGCCGAAAATGCCCCCGCTTTTCCAAAGTATAAATTGTTTGTTTCGTGGTCAGTGATGATCACCAAATCTGAACCTTCAAATGTCCAATTCACCGAACTCACATTTCCTTTTACTAAATCAGGACTATTCGATTGAGTCTCTATCTGGCACTGGCCATTTCGCGATCTAAGATCTAGAGAATAAAAAGCAAGTTCGGTACCCCCCTCAACGCTCTTTTCGCTATAGACACCG
>Ga0214923_10004854_pt1 | contig 15957 bp, 15 predicted proteins | sample LL1510_MetaG_FD_177993 | JGI IMG/M metagenome (GOLD analysis project Ga0214923, IMG submission 177993) | Freshwater microbial communities from Lake Lanier, Atlanta, Georgia, United States - LL-1510 | ecosystem: Environmental > Aquatic > Freshwater > Lake | place: USA: Georgia | collected...
CCTTTGTCCCTCAAGAAGGGCGATGACCTGCTCTACCTGGTTCTTGATGAAACGAGTCTCTCCGGTTCTACCGACGAATTGCGGCCCTTAGGGGAGTGCGAACTGGCCGATGGTTTGAGCCGTCCGATTCCTCAGGCGGTACTCATCGTGCCCCCGGTTACCCGAACAGGTCGGGCTGTTGAATGGAATGCCGAGGCTTATCCCAATCCTTTCACCGACGAAACCCGTTTGTTGTTATCGCTTCCTGCACAGGCCAGGGTTTCCTATCAATTGAGCGATGCGGCGGGTAGGGAAATTCATGTGGCCAACCTCGGTATGGTAGCTCCCGGCACCCGCTTCTTCGATCTGGAAGGTGGGGGACTGTCGGCCGGCATCTATTACTGCAACGTCCGCTTCGAATCCATTCCGGGAGTCGAAAGCAAAATGTTGCGGCTGGTGAAATCGCGGTGATAGGGTTGGGTCGATGTATTGCTCGGGTCTCCTGACCGCAATGGGCTCGTCGGCTTCACACCTTTGCTTTTATTACAGAATCGATCAATGTTTTGGTTTCATTTTCCGATTTGGCGATTAGGAATACCTCAAACTAATGTAAAAACCCTCGAATTGGACAAATAAGTTTAGGGAAATAGGAGAATGCGTTAGAAATTTCGAATTCTCGAGGTTGAAATTGAAAATACTTTTCGATCACCATTCCTGATGCACAATGATTATTCAATTATCCAATCTTCCTGAATTTTTATTACCCGTCAGTTAACCCAAGGATCAGCGCTTCGAATTCAAATTTTCTTCCAGAAATTCAAAAAACACCTTCTGCCACAACACGCTGTTTTGCGGCTTGATGACCCAGTGGTTTTCGTCGGGGAAGTAGAGAAACTGACTTTTGACCCCCCGCAATTGTGCCGCGGTAAACGCCTCCATTCCCTGGGCCAGAGGCACCCTGAAGTCTTTCTCGTTGTGGATCACCAAAATGGGGGTGTTCCAGTTGCCCACAAAACGATGGGGCGAAAAATCCGTGTAGCTGCGCGGCGTGGGCTTGTCCCATGGTCGACCCTTCATATCGAAGTCGGTGAAGAAGATCTCCTCGGTTTGCCCAAACATGGCCTCTAGGTTGTAGACCCCGCAGTGGGCAATGAAAGCCTTGAAGCGATTGTTGTGGTTGCCCGCGAGCCAATACACCGAATAGCCGCCGAAAGAGGCGCCCACGGCGCCCAAACGATTTTTGTCCACATATTTTTCCCGGCTCATGGTGTCGATGGCCGCCAAGTAATCCTGCATGGCCTGCCCACCCCAGTCGCCCGATATGGCCTCATTCCACTCCTGACCGAATCCGGGCAAGCCCCGGCGGTTGGGGGCCACCACGATATAGCCTTTACTGGCCATCAGATAGAAGTTCCAGCGGGTGCTGAACGACTGGCCGATCATACTCTGAGGCCCTCCCTGGCAATAGAGCAGGGTGGGGTATTTTTTGGTGGAATCAAAATCGGGGGGATAAATCACCCAGGTTTGCATGCTTTTGCCATCGCTGGTTGCGATGTGGCGCGAAACCACCCGGGCCGACTTTAATCGAGCGATAAGGGGGCCATTGTGGTCGGTGAGGGCCTGAAGGGATCCGTTGTTCAAATTGATGCGATAAAGTTCATTCGGTCTGAGCATATTTTGCCTCTGGGCGATCAGCGCACCACCCCCGGTTGATGGCAGGAAACTGATGCCCGCGTAATTCACATCACCCGATGTGATTGGCCTGAAGTTGCGGTAGACCTGGTTCTTTTTGAGCGCATAGGTGCGTGCGGCCAGAAGACTGTCGAGGGCATACTCAAACACTTGAACGGTACCCTGGGTTCCGGCTGTGAATAGGATTCTGTTGCCGTCGGTCGACCATACGAACGACTCTACTGATCGGTCAAAGTGTTCAGTGATGTCTTTGGGTTCTCCATCAGGAAAAGGCATCAGCATGATGCGGTTTTTATCCGCTTCATAGCCATCACGCTCCATGCTGAGCCATGCTATATAGCGTCCGTCTGGCGAAAACTGTGGATCGGTATCATAGCCCAACAGGCCTTTCGTACGGCGTACAGTCTTTCTGGTGGCGAGTTCATAGACATACAAATCAGAATTAGTGCTCTGTGCGGCTTCTGTTCCATGCAGCTTTTTGCTGGTGTAGACCAAATAATCGCCTCTGGGCGACCAGACAATCTGCTCAGTGCCACCGAAAGGGGGTATCGGACAATGAAACCGTTCGCCCGCCATCAAGTCTGCAGGCTGCCCCTGAAGCGCTCCATCGCGGTAATCCTGAATAAATACGTGGCTGTAGCTGCCGTCGGTGAACTGATCCCAGTGGCGGTACATCAATCCATCGAACAGCATTCCGGTCGATTTCGACAGGCTCGGGTAACGTTGTTGCAGGCTGCTGTCGAGGCTTACGGAAGCGGTGAAAAATATTTTGTCGCCGGCCGGACTATACCCATAGCCGCTGATGCCCCCTGGCTGACTGCTGATTGGCTTGGCGCCGGTGCCATCGGGTTGCATCTCCCAAAGTTGACTGCTTCCACTGGCGCTGCTCAGGTAGCCGATGCGCTGCCCGTCGGGTCTCCAGCTATAACTGTGCTCTGAGCCAGGGGTTTGCGTCAGTCTGCGGTTGATGCCAGTAGCCAGGTCAAGGAGAAATAAGTCAGATTGCCCTTTGTTATCAGAGAGGTTGTTGTAGCGCACACTGTAAACGGCTGTTTTACCATCGGGCGACACCTGCGGTGCCCCCACCATTTGAAAATCCCAGAGCATTTCCTCACGAAGTAATTCAGTGGGTTGGGCTTGGGTCGGTTTGGTGAGGCTGACGCTGGCAACAAAAAGACAGCACAGAATGAAGTTGTAATTTTTGTTCATGGATGATGGGTTTATGATATAAATCACGCTTTAGATGAAAATTTTTTAAGAGAAAACAAGATTAACGATGCGGCCTGGTACCACCACCACCCGCCGGGGTTGCCGGCCGCCACACAACTCCTGTACACGTGGATTGTCGAGCACCAATCGTTGAATTTCTTCGGCCGTGGCGGCTATAGGCAGATTCAGATTGAAACGCATCTTGCCATTTTCCTGAATCGGATAGTTGTAGTCGGTTTCCCGTACCCGTTCTGGATCTCCCGCAGGAAATGTACTGAGGTGAACCGATTCAGGCTTACCCATGGCCTGCCACAGGCTCTCGCATATGTGGGGAGCGAAAGGGGCCATGGCACGCACAAAGGGGTCGATTATGGCCTGTTTGCGGCAACCCACGGCCTGTAATTCGTTGACCGCAATCATAAAGGCGCTCACACAGGTGTTAAAAGAGAAACGCTCGATGTCGGCGCCGATCTTCAGCAAGAGCTTGTGAAGGATTTTCCATTCCTGATCCGTTGGCTCACCCTGATCCAATGAGAATTGTCCCCCTGGGTGGCACATCCGCCATAGTTTTTGCAGGAATCGGTAAACGCCCTCAATGCCCTGAGTATCCCAGGGTTTGCTGTCCTCCAAGGGTCCGAGGAACATCTCGTACATACGGAGGGTATCAGCCCCGTATTGTTCCACAACCCTGTCTGGATTGACCACATTGCGTTTCGATTTCGACATTTTTTCAACCTCAGGTGTAGTCAAAAATATAAGAGCATCGGGCCGACATTCATGCTGGGCCGATCCATGGGAAGTCATGAATCCGTTTTCTCCAATCATGAGCCAATCTTGGGTGTTGTGGCCCATTTCTTGGTGCTTCCATGCCGCGCAGTTGAGTTGATTTTGTTCCACAAGGCCCACGTCAACCGTAACCTTGCCCGCTGATTCCGCGCCGTCGATCTGTATGCCCGCACTGACCCATGCATTGGTGTAGGTCAATGGGCATTCCCAGAGCAGGGCTTCCCCGTTCTTTTTGTGACCGGTGAGCACACGGGTTGATGCATGTTGTGGGGTGTCGCATTCCGGCAGCCTGACCCGATTCATGTAGGCAGAGACCCCCTGGATCATGCCCTGATTCACCAGCCGCTTGAAGGGCTCCCGGAAGGAGATGTGCCCGCGATCAAACAAAAACTGTGTCCAAAAACGGGCATAGAGCAGGTGTCCTGTGGCATGTTCGGCCCCGCCCATGTAGAGGTCGACCTGTTTCCAGCGGTCAGTTTGCGCCCGCGAGGCAAATTCTCGGGTGTTTTTGGGGTCGGTGTAGCGCAGGAAATACCAACTTGAACCGGCCCAACCCGGCATGGTCGTGGTTTCCAAGGGTAGGCCTTGATAAGTCCAGTCTTTGGCGCGCGCCAAGGGTGGTTCACCTTCCTCAGTGGGGAGGTATTTGTCGACCTCTGGCAGCACAAGGGGGAGATCGGCTGGGTCGACCGCCACTGGACCGTGCGCACCAAAAGCGATGGGTACAGGTTCGCCCCAGTAGCGTTGACGGCTAAAAATGGCGTCGCGCAAGCGGTATTGGGTGGTGCCCTCACCGAGTCCGAGCGATTCGAGTCTATCGATCACCAGGGGAATGGCCTCCTCTGCCGTAAAGCCGTTGAGAAAATCGCTGTTGATCATGCGCGCATGGCGCTCGCCCGCGGCACCTTTTTCTGGATCGGTACCTTCCACGACAGCCAAAATGGGCAGTTTGAAGTGTCGTGCAAAACGCCAATCCCGTTCATCGCTGCCCGGAACGCCCATGACAGCGCCAGTGCCGTAACCGGCAAGCACATAGTCGGCGACCCAAATCGGTACGCGCGTACCATTCAGGGGGTTGATCACATAGCGGCCGGTGGGCACACCGCTCACGCTTTTCACTTCGGCCATTCGTTCCCGCTCTGAACGGAGTTGTGCCTGAACCACATATTGCGCAACGCGTTCGTGATGCTCAGGTAAACTAAGCTGCATCACCCGAGGATGCTCGGGGGACAACACCAGAAAACTCACCCCAAACAAGGTGTCCGGACGGGTTGTGAAGACCTCGATGGGTTCTTCAGCCTCCGAAGATGTAGGTTGGACGTCTTTTCCTTCCTGACTTGATTTTGTCGCTTCTGTCGTTTCTAGGCTGAACCTAACCCGGGCGCCGGTCGACCGCCCAATCCAGTGCCGCTGTTGCTCCTTTATGGCATCCGACCAATCCAGCGCGTCGAGTCCAGTGAGCAAACGTGCACTGTAGGCGGTGATCCGCAACATCCACTGCCGCATCATTCTGGCTTCTACGGGATGGCCGCCACGCTCCGAAACGCCATCTTTTACCTCATCATTGGCCAGTACCGTGCCCAAGGCCGGGCACCAATTCACCCGGGCCTCGGCCAGGTAGGCCAGACGGTAGTGCATGAGCCTTTCAGAACGTTCGGTTTCGCTATAGTTTTTCCAGTCACCCGCGTCAAAGGCAGGGGCGTCGTCGGAACAAGCCGCATGAAGCCGGGCGGTGCCATGAAGTTCGAAGTGTCGCATCAGTTCATGGATCGGTCGTGCACCGCCATCCCCATGGTTCGCCTCTCGATCGTACCAGCTGTTGAACAGTTCCAGGAAGATCCACTGCGTCCAACGGTAGTAAGATGGGTCGCAAGTGGTTACACTGCGAGACCAATCATACGAGAAACCCATCTTTCGCAGTTGCTCTGTATAGCGTTTGATGTTTTCTTTTGTGGTTTGGGCCGGATGTTGGCCGGTTTGTATGGCGTATTGCTCGGCCGGCAAACCGAAAGCATCGAATCCCATAGGGTGAAGAACAGCATAGCCCCGCATCCGGTGGTAACGTGCCATGATGTCGCTGGCGATATAACCCAATGGGTGACCCACGTGCAAACCTGCGCCCGAAGGATAGGGAAACATATCCAAAACATAATAGGTCGGACAGTTCGGGTCGTCGGGTGTCATGTATATGCCTTTTTCTTCCCAATAGGCCTGCCATCTTTGTTCCTCCGCTGCAAAATGATATTCACTCATGGGTTTATTGTCTGTAGTCGCAAAAATAGGGGTATGAACTCTCCGATTTTCGTTTAGAATACGGAATTTTGATGGGATGAAGGCTTATCCGATGGATTTTTTTATCATTTTGCATGAGTTTTTGAAGATGAGTGTAGGAGATTTTTATTCTTGTTTATTGACTAAAATAACATATAAAATTGTCGGATAACGGTACTTCTGGTTATTTTAAGCGGCGTGCCTTGCGCAGTCGGGTGTGGGCAACAGCAGGGATTACCCTGGTACTTCTCCTCATGGGGGTAATTGGCTTGTTGTGGCTACAACTTGGTTCACTGAGTGCACTGCTGCGCGAAGAAATGCAGGTTCAGGTATACCTGAAGGAAGATGCGAGCGACCGACAAACAGAAAATATCGACAAACAGCTCTCGTTCTACCCAGGTGTTCGCACGGTGCGTTTTGTATCGAAAGACAGCGCTGCCAAGGAACTTTCGCAGGAGCTGGGGGAAGACTTCCTCGATTTTTTAGGATACAACCCATTGTTGGCCTCTTTTCAAGTGCACATGAAATCGGATTGGGTGCGCAGCGATAGTTTAGAGTCGCTACGCACATTTCTGATTCGTCAACCCGGCATCAGTGATGTTTTCTATCCACGCGATTTGCTCGACCTTATCAACCGAAACGTTCAGCGCATCCTTTGGTTTTTGGCTGGCGTGGCTCTATTTATGGCCTTTATTGCTGTCGCCCTCATCCACAACAGTGTGCGCCTATCCCTCTATGCTGAGCGTTTTCTGATCCGCAGCATGCAATTGGTCGGGGCTACGCCCAAATTTATCCGTGCGCCTTACCTCAGCCGTTCGATGTGGCAAGCGGTATGGGGATGGGTCATAACTCTATTGCTGTTGCTTCTGTTGCAATCCGCTATCTTGTATTATGCCCCCCAGCTACAGGTCGACGGGCTTCCGGTTATGCTCCTCTTGCTGTCCGTTTCTCTACTGATGATTGCCCTTGGCATTAGTTTTTTGAGTACTTGGTTCGCCGTTTCGAAGTATATTCGCCAAAAATTAGACGACCTCTACACTTAGTTGACTTAATACCTTCAGTTGTATGAAAAAATCACCACCATCCACCTCAAAAGCCTCTTCATCCACGGCCTCATCCCCTTCTACCGCAACAAAGACCAAATCTTCAGGCGAACTGAAGTTCCCTCTGTTGTTTGGCCGATCTAATTACCTTTGGATGCTTATTGGGCTCGCCTTCATTGTGGTGGGTAATGTGATGATGATTGGTAAGGAGGACATTTACAGCTTCACGAAAATTACTTTAGCGCCGATTGTGATCATGGCTGGTTTCTTGGTTGAAATCTATGCCATCATGCACCGTCCTGCGGCACGGCCATGACTTGGCTACAGGCCTTGGTGGTGGCGGTAGTGGAAGGACTCACCGAGTTCCTTCCTGTGAGTTCGACTGGACACATGATTTTGACCTCGGCCCTTTTGGGCATCGAGGAGAAAGGCTTTGCTGAGACATTTGAAATCGTCATTCAACTGGGGGCCATTCTTGCGGTCTTGGTTTTGTATTACCGTCGTCTGCTCCAAGGGCCCTCCATCTATCTGAAATTGGCTGTTGCCTTCCTTCCCACCGGGATCGTAGGGCTGCTCCTTTACAAAACCATACGGGCCTATCTGTTCAATCCGCTTACGGTGAGCATCAGCCTGCTGGTAGGGGGGATCTTGCTGATCCTGCTCGACCCAAAGGATAAAGAGAATCAGAAGCTTGCTGCGCTCGACCTGGATGGTTTGTCGCTCTATAAAGCCTTTCTGATAGGCTGTGTGCAATGTGTGAGTATGATTCCGGGCGTGTCTCGCTCGGCTGCAACCATCCTGGGTGGGATGGGAATGGGTCTCAACCGCCTACAGGCAGCCGAATTCAGCTTCTTGTTGGCCATTCCAACGATGTTCGCTGCCACCGGCTATGAGCTTTACAAGTGTTACGATCAAATTACTGCCGATCAAACAGGAATTCTTTTGTTTGGAATGGCCGTTTCCTTTGCTGTAGCCTGGTTTGCCGTTCGGGCTTTTGTAGGTTGGCTCACCAAATATGGTATGTCTTGGTTTGGTTGGTATCGGGTGGTGTGGGTGTCCTCTTTCTGGCATTATACCTCTCGGGTGCCTCGGTGATGCAACCATAACGCATGTTCCAATTTGATGCCGGTGAGATCTTATTGATCGATAAGCCCCACGGCTGGTCGTCCTTCGATGTGGTACGCCACCTGAAACGTCATTTGCGAGGCGCAAAGGTTGGTCATGCTGGCACCCTGGATCCGCTGGCCACCGGACTGATGTTGCTCTGTACCGGAAAATGGACACGTCATCTCGGTCGAATGGGCGACTACGATAAGTGCTATACTGGGACCCTGCGGCTTGGGCTAACCACGCCTTGTTATGATTTGGAACGTCAGCCCGACGCTTTTTACCCAATCGATCACATACGAACCGAAGATGTGCACGCGGTGGTACAGCAATTGACGGGCGACCAAATGCAGATTCCCCCCGTTTTTTCAGCGATTAAGGTCGATGGAAAGCGCTCGTATAAAGCGGCGCGTCAGGGAACAGCCGAGGCCCTTCCGCCGAGGGCTGTAACGATTTATGATCTACGGGTCCTGGCCGTAGAACTTCCTGATGTACATTTCGAAGTGCATTGCAGTAAGGGTACCTACATCCGCAGCCTCGCGCATGATTGGGGACGCCTTCTCAATAGTGGCGCTGTACTCACATCGTTGAGGCGAACAAGCATTGGCGCCTATCGTGTAGAGCATGCGATGGCACCAAATTATATTAAAGCGTTACTTGAATCAACTTGATAAAAAGTGTTGATTTATAACGACATAAAATCTTACGTTAAGGATGTTCCCCTCCTCCTTACCATGGGTTCATTTGATGGTGTTCACCGTGGACATCAGGCGTTGATCGCGCGCATGCGGGTGTTGGCCCAAACCATGAATGCTGCCACGGCTGTGCTTACCTTCACACCCCACCCGCGACTCATCCTGGGCAAAGACGCGGAAAATCTAAGACTGTTGTGCACCGACGGGGAGAAATCGCGTCGCCTTGAAGCAAGCGGTTTGGATCGGTTGTTTTTTCTGCCATTCGACCGACATATTGCGGACTGTGAGGCTGAGGAATTTTTGAATGATTGGTTGGTGGAGCGGATGGGGGTGGCTGGAATGGTGGTGGGCCACGACCACCGATTTGGTCGTATGCGACGGGGAAATCTGGACATGCTACAAGATTATGCCAGGTCGCACCCAGCCTTCGTTGTGGCCGAACAAGCAGCGTTGATGTCGGGTACCCACGCCCAGACGAACGCCCAGACGAACGCCCAGACGAACGCCCAGACGAACGCCCAGACGAACGCCCAGACGAACGCCCAGGCGGTGAGTTCGACGCGCATTCGACGGGCATTGGCCGATGGTCAGCTGGCAGAAGCCAACGAAATGCTGGGCTATGCCTATTCGCTCAGCGGTGAGGTAGTGCCCGATCGACAAGTTGGACGAACACTCGGCTACCCAACGGCCAATGTGCGTATCGACTCTGCCTACAAACAATTGCCTGCACCCGGAGTTTATGCAGCCTACGCTCGTTGGGGTCATGAACAACGGCCTGCGATGGTGTATTATGGTGGTCGTCCGGCCTTTTCCGGGGCAGGCTTCGCCCTGGAGGTACATATTTTGGACTATGAAGGAGATTTGTATGGTCAGATTCTGGAAGTCAGCCTATTGAAATTTATTCGCGGTGACCTGCATTTTGATGACATCTCCTCATTGAAGGCCCAAATCTATTCCGACGAACAGGCCATACGGCGATTTCTCGCATCAGCGGGTACATGACTGCCTGGATAAACTAGGATTTTCTTCCGGCCGTTCACTTTTAAGCATGCATCAGGCGGAAGACCATTTCCCTCAGTAAATCACCATCAGCAGTACCGGGGTTGTCGAGGCCCTTCGACTTCATATCATAGCGCTGCAATATTTGCAGGCACTTTTTGATGCGTTTTGGGGAATAATTACGGGTGTAGCTGAGGTAGTCGTTGAGGGCAAATGGACTAATGCCCATACGCTGTGCCAACGCCTGAGAGTCGCCACTGTTTCCCAACTCATGGAGGTGAAGCGTTTTTGCATACATCAAATACAACGAGCCAATGCAGCCGGGCATGCTGAACGATGCCGCCTTAGGGTCTTGTGCAAAGTACTGTACAATGTTATAAGTTTGACCAATTTGGCGAAGACCTATGGCCTTCGTCAACTCAAACATATTATAAACACGGCTCGCTCCCAGGTATTGTTCCACGTCAACCGCCAGAATGGTACTGCCTTTTGCAAGATTGATGGCGAGAATGCCCAAATCGGATGCAAGTTTGGCGGGTTGGCACCCCACAAATTCTGTGAGCAGGGCAATGGCATCGGGGGTTACGCCCAGACCGAGCTCCTGAACATAGGTGCGGATCCAATCGGGTAGGTTCCTCTCACGCAGCAGCTCGCTGAGCATGAGCACACCCGATTTTTCAGCATTTTTGGTGAACTTCTTTCGTTTATCCAGTGCTTTCCCAGAAAAGTGCATCATCAATACGGTTGTGGGCACGGGCTGAAGGACGTATTGCGCCAATTTTTCTAATTCGCGGTCTGCAAGTCCCTGTGCCTCCCGAACCGACACCAAAACGCGTTCGCTCATCATAGGAAAGCGCCGTGCATATTCCAGAATTTGATCGGCTTGGGTATCGCGGCCGTACAAAATGGACTGATTGAAATCGCGTAATTCGGCGGGAACGCAACGCTGCTCAACCTCCTCCTGGATGCGGCCGGCAAACCATGGTTCCTCCCCATGTAGAATCAGCAGCGAGGGAAACTTACCAGCGGTAACGCTTTGAAGCAAGTCGCGGTAGGTCGTGGTGGGCATGGAATCGATGACAGCACGAAATTACATCAAATCAATGAAGGCCAAATATTATCTTTGAATTTGTTTTGGCAGCTTTTGCTGGCGTACTTTGATTTCCCAAATTCGACAAAAGAAGTGGGAGATGACGTTTGACGATAGGGGGATGAATAGAATGGTAGCGCTGGCGATGGCATCTGCGTATTATTCGCTAAATTGATGGCCATGTATGAAAACAAAAAATGAAATCGTAGAAAATTGGCTGCCACGCTATACGGGTCGGGCACTCGAGGATTTTACCCCCTACATTCTGCTCACCAATTTTGGTCAGTATTTATCGCATTTTGCAGCGCAATTTGGGGTTGAGATAGTCGGACGCGACAAGCCGATCCAAAGTTGTTCGGCCAACAACATTACATTGATCAATTTTGGCATGGGTTCACCCATGGCCGCAACCATCCTGGACCTGTTGACTGCTGTTCGGCCGAAGGCGGTGTTGTTTTTGGGAAAATGCGGGGGACTTAAATCGAAAAACAGGATTGGCGACCTGATTTTACCCATTGCTGCTATACGTGGCGAGGGCACCAGCAACGATTATCTGCCTCCGGAGGTGCCTGCTCTCCCTTCTTTCGCCCTTCAAAAGGCCATATCCACGACCATTCGCGATAAAGGCCTCGATTACTGGACAGGCACGGTCTACACCACCAATAGAAGGGTGTGGGAGCATGATAAGACGTTTAAGAAGTACCTGCGCGACATCAGGGCACAGGCCATTGATATGGAGACTGCTACAATTTTTACGGCAGGCTTTCACAATGGAATTCCAACCGGGGCTCTTCTCTTGGTGAGTGATTCGCCCATGACACCGGAGGGTGTTAAAACAGCAGCATCCGACGAGCAAGTGAGCCGTAATTTTGTGCGTACCCACCTCGATATTGGCGTTGGATCGCTTGAACAGCTAATTCATCACGGTTTAACCGTGAAGCATCTTCGATTTTGACATCGCTTATCATTGTTTTAACACTTTTATTTCATTGTTTTAACATTTTTATTTCATTGTTTTGACCCAGTTCAACGCCCATAATCGCGCGGCGAATCTTACTGTTCGGGAATCCGATCGGGTCCCAGTGGGCTCGGTTGATGACACTGCGCCTATTCCTGAATCGCCACATCTATGGCTTCGCACACGTCAATTCCAGGAGAAAAACCAACTTTTCGATGTGATTCGTAAGAAATGGGTTGCAGATACCCCTGAGGAGCGGGTACGACAGGAGTTGCTGCGCCATTTAACGTGCCATTTGGGATATCCGTCTGGTCAGATTTCGATTGAACGCCGCGCACTGAAATCTTCTAGCCATCGATCTTCGATTCGGCGCATTTTGCGCCCAAGCCTATTCGGAAATCCGATGGGGCGCTACGATGCGCTGCTGCGAACCCCAGATGGCAGGCCCTTACTGCTCATAGAATGCAAAGCGCCGGGGATTGCTTTAAACCAGGCGGTTTTCGATCAGGCGGCTGTATATAACGTACAGCTGAATGTGCCCTTTTTATTGTTGTGTAATGGCCCTGATGTTTTGATGGCCCAATTGGATCACACCAATGGCCGTTATGTTTTTGCACCAGAAATCCCCCATTATTCATCCTTGGTGGCGCTGGTAGAACATCATTAACCCAAGTAGCATCTAGATATCCTGCGAAACAGGGGCTCTGCCCATGTCGACTGGTGAACATCGGTTTTTGCTTGCGGTATGGGCTATACTCAGCCTTCGCTACTGACCCAGTTTTATATAAAAATGAGCTAATTCTACCTGAAGTTTAACAATAACTCGTGGGGTTCATAGATTTTGAGACCCGTTGCAGGTTGCAGCGCTTCAAGCAGCATGACCCGAGCAAGTTGGCTCACTGCGAGTGGACGGGCAGCAGCGGGTAAGAGCTTGGCAACTGGGCGCAACAGAGAGAGGGCCATTGATTCCATGAAACGCTTGTTTGTTCGTTGTGCATCAAGTAGTCCAGGGCGAAAAATACTGACCCTTTCCGGCCCTACTTTGACAACGGTGGATTCTGCTTCGGCCTTCACACGGCTATAAAAGAAGGGTGATGAAGCGGATGTGCCCGCAGCAGAGATCATGCTGAAGTGTTCGACCCCCGTTTCCTTTGCCATGATGGCAGCATCCACGACCATGTCGTAGTCGACTGCACGGAAGGCAGCGCGACTTCCGGCTTGCTTCAGGGTGGTGCCCAAACAGCAAAACAAGACAGAGGCGCCTACCAAGGCATGGGCATAATCTACGGCATGTTCCAATGGTGCGGTGATCGCTTCCACTTTAGGGTGCTCGTAGCGGGGTAGCCGTCGGCCAATGCACCGCACCGAGGCGATGTATTGCGATTGAATGAGCTCCAGCAGCAGCGCCTCACCCGTGGCTCCAGTTGCTCCGAGCAACGCCACGCTTAAATAGGGCTTAGGGTGCACATCCATATCCATCATCATCATTTGTATTTGAAGCAAGTTGTTTGAATCGTGTTATACCTGGTTAAAACCCTCGTTATGGTAGGGAAGATGGTGAATTTGTGTAAACGCCCGATACAATTGCTCCACAAAAATAAGCCGAACCATTTGGTGGGTAAAGGTGAGCGATGACAGGGAGATGATTTGATGGGCCTCCTTCCGCAGGCTTGGATCCAATCCATAGGCGCCGCCCACCACAAAATCAAGTTTCCCTACACCTGTAGTGGCACAAGATTGCAACCAGTCGGCAAATCCGCGCGAATCGAACAGTGTGCCATGCTCGTCGAGCAATACCAACTTAGCTCGATCGGCCCGTTGTCGGCGAATCCATGCAGCCTCCTCCGAAGCCAAACGGGCTGGATCAGATTTATCACGTGGGTTTTTTGGAGGTGCGCCACTGATCTGCTCAAACCGGGTGAATCGCTTCAGTCGCTTTTCGTAGAACGCCATGCCGTCCCTAATGAACGGTTCTTCTTGTTGGCCCACACAAATCAAACGGATGTGTTGCATAAAATCGCCCTGTCTTTGCCTACCCTAAAAACAAAAACGGCTCACCTTATGGTGAGCCGCCTGGTTTATTGAGAGAATTACTTCTTGTTGATTTTGAGTAACTCTACTTCGAAGATGAGGGTTTCGTGTGGTCCAATCATCTCTCCCGCACCTTGTGCACCATAGGCCAAATCGCTCGGGAGGAAAATTTTGAATTTGGAGCCGATGGGCATGAGTTGAAGGGCTTCAGTCCAACCCTTGATCACACCATTGAGTGGGAAAGTTGCGGGCTCACCACGGTCAACAGAGCTATCGAAAACCTTGCCATCGGTGAGGGTTCCATGGTAGTGTACGGTCACTTCATCGGTTTCCTTGGGCTTATCACCCGAACCCATTTTCATCACTTCATACTGCAAACCACTCGCTGTTGTGGTAACGCCCTCACGCTTTCCATTCTTCTCCAAAAACTCCTTGCCCTTAGCCACTGCGGCGTCCGCTTTGCGGTCCATCATGGCCGTGAAATATTTTTGGATGTGCATATTGGCTTCATCACCTTTTATGCTGGGTTTGCCATCTTTTTCCATAACATCCATCATCGCCTGTTTGATGGCTTGGTAGTTTAAGCCTTCAATCCCCTGCTTTTTGAGATTTTCACCAATGCTTACACCTATGCTGTAGCTTACGGTGTCGATTTCAGTTTTGAGTGTTGTGTTTTTGTCCATTTTCTTTTGTCCGTTGCAAGCCTGAACGCCGACCATACTCAGGAGGGTGAGCAATACCCAGGTTTTGTTTTTCATTTGGTTTAGGTTTAGGGCGCGAATATACAATTAATTTATAGGAATGCTTACTTCAATTTTTGGTTGATAGATGCTGAGTGTATCGCTTCCGATGCATCTGCTTTCAACTAAATCAGCGTTGTGCGGTAAGGATGGGGCGGTTAATCCACCGTTGAGACTTTTCGGGGTACTCAATATCCGAATCTCGTCCCACAAACCCGAATCAATGAAGGCCTTTTGTAGGTTGGGGCCCGCTTCCACCAATACCGAAAGTACAGATTGTTGGTGAAGACGAAACAATACCGATGGAATTTGTGATGATAGGGGTTCTTCGCATTGTGTTTCGACCCTGATGAGCGCTCCTTCATCCCGAAGTATCTCAAATTGGCCGTCTAACCATGGTTGATGTTCCACCAATACCCTGATGGGTTGTCGACCAGCATACCATCGGGCACCCAGATGTGGGTTGTCGGACAATACCGTGCCAGCGCCAACGAGAACAGCCGCCTCCTCTGTGCGCCAGCGGTGCACGAGCTGACGGCTAGTATTACAGCTCAGCCAATAGGGACCAGGCGAGGAGGGCGCCACAAAGCCATCGGTCGACTCCGCCCATTTGAGGACTACATAAGGCCGTTTCTCACGGTGGAAGGTGAAAAATCGGCGGTTCGCGTAGGCACATTCTGCTTCAAGTACACCCAGTACCACCTCAACACCAGCATCCACCAATCGTTGAAGTCCGCGTCCGCTCACCAACTTGTTTGGATCGGTGCAGGCGACAACCACTCTCGGTATGCGGCTCTCGATGATTAGATGGGTACATGGTGGGGTTTTGCCGTGGTGGTCACATGGTTCAAGGGTCACATACAGGGTGCTTTCGGGTAATACGGAAGGATTGAAACACGATCGGATGGCTTCTACTTCAGCATGGGGACCACCAAAATGAATATGACGACCCTCTCCAATGATTTTTTCATGGTGAACCAACAGGGCGCCAACCATGGGGTTGGGCGCGGTGTGGCCGGTCGACAACAACGACAATTCAAGAGCACGCCTCATCCAGGGAAGGTGAAACGCATGCAGCGATTTCGAAAAAGGAACCAACATCACGAGCAAAAATAGCAGCTAATTTTGAGGCGTGTCACCCTACCGAACATCATCGACCCCAGAAGCATCAGCCAAACGACGCCCGGAAGCGGCAGTCGGCCTAAGCCCGGAAGCGGCAGTCGGCCTAAGCCCGGAAGCGGCAGCCCCAAAAACACCGGAAGCGGCAAATATGAGCTGGCAATCAGCACGGGAATACTTTATGACGCCGCTCACCTCCATTTATGGCGAATCGGAAGCCAATGCCATGTGGTGGCGA
>Ga0214923_10004855_pt1 | contig 15957 bp, 13 predicted proteins | sample LL1510_MetaG_FD_177993 | JGI IMG/M metagenome (GOLD analysis project Ga0214923, IMG submission 177993) | Freshwater microbial communities from Lake Lanier, Atlanta, Georgia, United States - LL-1510 | ecosystem: Environmental > Aquatic > Freshwater > Lake | place: USA: Georgia | collected...
GGAGAATAAAGATCTTCGTCACGCTACATATGATGGAAAGAAGTGGAAATTTGAGACTGTCGATGGCGATGGAGATTCTGTACAAAACTATAAGGAATTTCCTCGTCGCAAGAGCGCAAGTGACGTTAGCATCTCAAATGCTTGCGCTGTAACTACTACTGGGCTTCAAGTCTTCTATCGCGATGAATCCCAAGGAATTCTCCTTGGCGCAGTTTTAACGAAAGAAGGATGGGTCTACGAAATTGTTGATGGTGATAGACAAATCGACGGTCGATCTACGGGCGACGTTGGATTCTCCCTCAAAGCAATCTCCCTCGATAAAACCGTTTATGTTCTTTATGATTCAGTTTTGACTCTGTCCTCCAATGACATCGCGACGCAAGGTGAAATAAGACTTGCTAAACGCAACACAATATTTCCAGAAGACTGGCAATACAGCACTCTTGATGGCCCTGATAATGGTGTAGCGGTGGCTGGATACCGAGTAGCGCTTGCTAAATCCGGTAAGAAAATAGCAGCAGCATGGTTAAGTGCTAATGGAAATCGTCTTCCTAATCCAGATCAGATTCGATTCCAGATCATTGACAATGATGAAAGCCCTGAGGGACGGGAAGTTGATAACTATGGAACTCCAGGTTCCCCGCTTGTAATCGACGAGAAGAACATTCTCTTTGGCTGTGAAAAGCGACTTTGTAGCGCCGGTAACGCCTCAACCACGCCAAAATTGTTGAATGGCGCCATCCTTGATGGTGTCAAAGATGGCGCCATTGTAACTATCAATAAAGTTCGTTACGTGGTGACTTCAATCAATAAGAAATTAGTCCTAGTAAAACTCTAATTACTTCTTGTTTCGACGCTGAATTCGAGTCTTTTTCAGAAGCTTCTTGTGCTTCTTCTTAGCCATGCGCTTGCGGCGCTTTTTGACTACTGAACCCATGAATTACTACGTACACTATATATTATAGTTTTAACTCAAAAATACAACTGTAACTCCTAACCGACGCTACTTATCCAGCTGAGAAGCGAGGACTTTATTTCTTCTCTTTTTGCCCAATCCATAAGTCTTGCAACTCCTTCTTCCAAATTAGTAAAACTCTTCGCACCAATAATCGACTGCAAATAGGAGTTATCGGCAACGGTAATTCGAGAATCGAGCGGACTCTCAGGTGACTTTAAAATATCAATTTCAAAATCTCCTCTATCAGAAATAAGTTCTATTAAGTAATTCATCTCAAGAGGTCGACCACCGCCAATATTCACAAGATCACTAAAACCTTCCTTGCGACTGGCGAGATCTGTGCACAGCGAAATTGTGCTTTCGACAACATCATCTATGTAAGTAAAATCTCGCTTAATTGATCCGTCTCCAAATAAATTGAAGCGTCCCTGGCCAAGCGCTGCTGCCGCAAGTTTAAAATATGCCATGTCTGGTCTCCCCCAAGGACCATAGACAGTAAAGAAGCGTAAACCTCTAAATCGTAATTTTGAATCCTTCGATTGAATTTCTGCAAACAATTCGTTGCTAAGTTTTGTAACACCATAAATACTCTTCGGTCTAAGAATTTGCATATCTTCTTTGTATGGGATTGAGCTAGAATCTCCATACACACTCGAAGAAGAGGCGTAGATAATTCCATCCACATGATTTTCTATTGCTGATCGAATTAGATTTTGGAAGCCACAAACATTAGTATCAATATACAGATTTGTCTGACTCAAACTAAGTCTCACTCCTGCCTGAGCAGCCAGGTGAATGATATAATTTGGCTTGTATTTCGAGACTAAGTTATCTATTTCATCGAACACAGCAAGATTACAATTTAAGACTTGAATGTCTTTTTGAATACCAATCTCTTTGAGTCTAATATGTTTATATTTTGAAGAGTAATAATTACTAAAATTATCAACACCTACTGAGTCAACTCTTAGAGTCATTAATCTTTTTAAAACATGACTTCCTATAAACCCCCCTGCGCCCGTCACTAATATTTTCATTAGAGGCCCATGAGTTCTGCTTGTTTCAAAAAGTCTGAATTTCTTGATTTCAACTCATGGAATGTTCCTGAGTCAATTATTGTTCCACGCTCCATTAAGTAGATTCTGTCGGCTTCCAGTACTGTAGATAGTCTGTGCGCAATTACAATTACAGTGGTGCGAGATTTCAGCTCTCTTATCGCTCTGGATATTTCTGCTTCAGTTATTCCATCGAGTGCACTTGTCGCCTCATCTAGGAGAAGTAGTCTCGGCTGGGTTATTAGTGCTCTAGCAATCCCCAATCTTTGTCGTTGCCCACCGCTTAGTCTAGTCCCTCGATCACCAACTTTAGAATCCAATTTGTCAGGTAAAGATTCTACAAAAACATCAAGGCTCGAAATCTTCAAGGATTGCCAACATTCATAATCGCTAATCTCAGAATCAGGATATCCTAGTGCCAAATTTTCGCGAATCGTTCCATCGATTATTGGGCTATCTTGGGGAACATAAGAAACGGCACCAGGCCATGTTGCGAACGCTTCTAGTGGAGGGATCCCTGAAATCTCAATTTTACCTTTTTGAGGTTCAAGAACGCCAAGAATGACATCAATCAAAGTTGTTTTACCGGTACCAGAACCTCCAACTACGGCAACAAATTCTCCATCCATAACTCGAAGATTTATATTGTTAAGAGCTCGAGTTTCACCATCATAGGAGAATGAAACTTGTTCAACTTTAACTTCTGGCAGAAAATCCGAGTGATTCGTTGTGAATGATCTAGACACTTTTTGAATTACATTTACTAAAGAAAGGTCCTTAATCAGTTCAATTGTTGGATTTGCTTCTGCTAAAGATGCTTTTATTCCCAAAAAACCATTTTGCAATCTTAGTAGAGCTGGAATAATACGCGTGCTTGCCGCAACAAACAATGTTATGGTCGCGATGGCCCTAAAGGCTGAATTTGTAGTAAATTGATAAAAAGCGAGAAGTATTGCTGAAAAAACAAGAGCAATTTCCAGAACATATTTACTGAGGTTGGACATAAATCCTGTGGTCGCGCTTATTTGCGCAATTCTAAACCGAATACCCCCAATCTTACTTGCATAATATCCTCTTCTATCTCTTACTATTAATTCACGATACGCATTAATCGCCTCATAGATTCGCTGTGAACTTTGGATAGATAACAATCCATATTCGACGCCTAGTTTTCTAACTTTCATGTGCATACCGCGATAAAGTGCAAAGGATAAAATTCCGAAAATGATTGCGGTTATAGCCGCAGTGACTGAATCAACAATAAATAAGCCAACCCCCATCACTATCAGAAGCACTGTATCTGAAATAATTGAGACCAACACCCCAATTACTCCAATCATAAGTTTTCCGACGCCGTCAGTAAGAGCGTAGATTGAAGTCTGAATTGTTCTTTGATTGATTCGAGACAAGGGTAATGAAAAATACTTGGAAACAAGATCGTACGATAATACGGCAGAGCGTCTAGCCATGAAAAAAATGGTGCTTCTCAGCAAAAAAAGCGATAACAAGGTTTTTAGAACAAATGCGAATGCCGCGACAGAGCCAATTAGAATTACTTGTTTTTCTACTGAAATATTTTCCACATTAAATAGGATTAATACTTGTGTCACTCGATTACCTGTTGGATTTGCACTCAAGCCAGTAATTGATAGAGATCCAACAACTCCAATAAGTAAGACACCTAGCAAATCAAGAAAGGATAAGAAAACAGTAATTAAGACGACTGCCGTTAGTAGTTTGCGATCACGCGGAGATAGCAACTTTAAAGGCAATATTACAGACTGGGTCATTTCAAAAAAAGTGGTTTGCTTGAACCTCATCTTCATTCAAATCCCCATTTCAGCAAAATTATGCCTCGTTCATACTCCTCAGTATTGTACAGTTAAGGTCTATGAATCTCACCATCATCAATTACTCTATGCGTAGCAATAATGTTGTTTTCTCGCATCAAAGAGACACGGTCATCGCCTTATCAAAGTATTTTCAATCTATTACCGTTTTCACTTTAGAGTCTTCCGACGAGCCATTGCCTGCAAATGTCAAAATTTCTCAAATTACTTGGAAATCTGGTTCTCATTTAGAAAATATATTTCGAATATTAACAACTCTTTTACCCCATTTACTTAGTAACAGAAAACAAATAGTATTTTCACATATGACTGATGCTCATGCAGCAGCTATTTCGCCAATAACTTGGTTTCTTCGCATAAAACATGTATTGTGGTACGCTCACGCAAAAAATTCTATTTTTCTGATTTTTTCATCCATATTTGTTTCCAAGATTCTATCGTCAACCAAGGGATCATGCACTCTTAAAATTAATAGACGCAAGATTTTTTATTTGAATCAAGGTATTGATGAGTCGCAGTTCCCCTTTTTAGAAAATCATGCTCGTATCAATAACATGTTTTACTATGGACGACTAGATGCATCGAAGCAGATTCATTCTCTTATAGAATTAGTAACAAAATTACATTCCCATAACATGCCTTTTACGCTGCATTTGTTTGGTCGCCCCATGAACGACAAATCAAAACATTACATGGAAGAATTAATAAAGAATAATGCCAGTGTGATTGAGAAGGAGTTTGTTATTTTTCAACCTCCTTTGATGCGCAAGGAGATTGCGCATGTTGCAGCCCAATATGGCTTGTTTCTGAATCTATTTAGTGGCTCTTTAGATAAAACTCTAATTGAGTGTACATTTTTGGGTTTACCTGTAGTGACATGGAACATTGAATATTGTTCTCAATTTGGAACTTGGACCAATCGGACACCTACTCCGGACCTTGACTTTATTTTAAGTGAAATTTACTCGATTCTTAATCTAAACGAATACGAACTCAAAAATCAATTAAGTATTCGACGCGATCTTGCCTTAAGACTTCATAGTTTTGATGGATGGATAACTCGTTTAGCTAGTATTCTTTCGAATTGAGTTGAAATCATGAAACTATTGATACTTCACGTTATTACTACGATTGATTTAGGTGGGGCCGAGAGACAGCTCTTGACTGTTGCTAAGTGTCAAAAAGAAATGGGATCGAGAGTAAAAGTTATTTTTCTCAAGGATTTCCCAAAACTAGCCGATGAATTCATATCTGCTGGTATAGAGGTAAACTTCGAATTCGCGCATTTGAATTTTTTTGAGCAAGTGATCAAATTTCGAAAGTATGCTAAGAGTCTTAATGATTGGGTTATTCATGCACACTTACCAAGAGCCGAACTACTTTGTTCCTTAGCTCTTCCAAGGAATTCATTTGTTTTGACAAGGCATAATTCTGAAAACTTTTTCCCTGATGCACCAAGAGTATTTTCGCGCATCCTTTCACGCTACGTACTCCATAAAGCATTCGCAGGAATTTCAATCTCTCACGCTGTATATTCTTTTCTACTAACGAATAAAGAAATATCCCCGAGTAAGAATCACTTTGTTATTCCTTATGGGATGACGAATACTCAAGTTTCAAGGGTTCAAGGAAGTTTTATGCACAAAGATAAGTTTCGTATTGGAACCGTATCGAGGCTTGTGCCGCAAAAAAACATCCCATTATTGTTGCAAGCATGCAAAATTCTCCTCGAAAGGAGCGACATTGATTTTGAATTACTAATTGTAGGCGTTGGACCACAAGATTTTCATTTACAAGAGCTTTCTAGAGCTCTTGGCATAGCTAGGGTTGTCAAGTGGAAAGGAGAAACGCATAACGTGGCCGAATTCTACGATCAACTCGATTTGTTTGTTTTAACTTCAAACTATGAAGGGTTTGGGTTGGTGCTTTTGGAAGCGATGTCTAAAGGCTTGCCGGTTGTAGCCAGAAATATTTCTGCGATACCTGAAGTACTAGGTTCAACTCACAGTGGATTGGTCTCGCGCGATGATGCTCAAAGCTTTGCACAAAGAATCACTCAAGTTCTAACTGATACGACTCTCTATAACAACATTGTCAATTACCAGGCTTTGAGACTAAATAAGTTTTCTATAACTAATACTCAACGTCAACTTGAATCTTTATATTTTTCGCTTCTCACGAGAGGACGTGATTGATGATTCAATTTCTTAATCGTATTTCCCCAGCACTTAGAGTTCACTCTTGGGGTGGATTAGGTTCGCAATTATTTTCGGCTCATTTAGCAATAGTTTTGAGAGAAAAGTATCCCAAGAGACGAATAAAGGTTTTGGTACATACTTCTGGGTTAACGCAAAGATTCACAGAATTTAATTTTCAAAATTTAGGAGTTCAAACGAGACAATTAGATGATTTCTTTGATTTGAATATGAATACCAAAGAAGGCCAGCTACCGCACTTAATAACTAATTTTCGCCATCATTTGAAATATCTTCTAAAAAGAATATTTTTCGCCACCCAAATCTTAAATTACGGCAATACTGACGAGGACATTTGTCGAATCAAGCCTTGGACTCTAGCACTCCGTGGACACTATACAAAAATCACCATTCATAGACAATCACTGATAGTGCTTGCCGATGCTTTGATTGACTCTACAAAACATGGAATTAAACCTACTCCTGATATAGCAATCCATTACCGACTTGGAGATCTTCTTGAGATTAAGAGAGAGAGCGTCATTAATCCACAGAGAATTGTAGAGATTTTAGCGGAAATCCCGTTCGACAATCTCTCAATCTCCGTTCTATGTGATAGCCCTCAAGAAACATGGAAAAATTTCACGCGTGGAGTCCCTGTCCTCACTACGTTGAAAAGTGCTTTCGTCAGCCCAATTAGTGCAATGCATACTTGTATTGAGTCTCAATTATTTATAGGTACGAGTGCGAAATTGGCTTTGTGGATAGCGTTATTCCGCGCTGCTATTTATGAGAAAGAGAGTTTCCTGCCGTCAGAATTGAATTGGCTTAACTTTTCAACAAAGTTAATAAATTGGTATTGATTTCGTTTGAAACCGACATGTACTCTTTGACCACTACAGAAAGCAACGATGTTCTTTAATCATTATAGAATTGGTATTTTACATCTCCGTGGAGGATTAGGAAATCAACTGTTCCAATTATCTTCCTTGGCGTACTATTCCGCAAAGCTCAATTTTATTCCTTTAATTTATGACGCTGATTTGTATCTATCTGATCGTGACAATAACTTTCCTCAATATAGACACCTACAAATCACAAATTGGTTTCGAGACGGTAGAACTCCAAGAGTAATTCCAATAAAACTAGCTCCTCTAATCAGACTATTGTTACGCTTAATTTCTTCGGAATCGATTGCTAATGAAAGTTTTTTGAATTCCGCAAACAAAACTGGTGACTTGCCTAGACTTTTTTTTATTCGAGATACTTTTGAAAACAAAAAGTACGTTGATTCTCTTCCCTTAGATTCGTTAAAAGTGACACTTAGCAAGTTAGTTTCTGAAGTTAAATTGCCACCTAGCTTTGGCTCTGTAGCTGTTCATATAAGAATTGCTGGGTATCCCTTGCTATCAAAACATCAAGAAGAGTCTCTTGTCCTGACACTAGAGAAACTTCGTAGAGATGGTATTTCCCAAGTAGATGTTTATAGCGATTCTATTCCTGCAATTAAGCCACTTCTATCGAGAATCGATTTCATCCAATTAAACTTTCCAGAAAGCGTCCGTTTGCTTAATCCTACTGAGCTACTCTTTGCTCTTTGCAGCTACAAAATTCTCATTTGCAACGGCAGTTCGATAGCACGCTGGGGCGCTTATTTAAGTTCAAGCATACAGAACACTTCTATAATTATGCTTAATGATCTCTCAATATGATATTTGCTGCTCTGTAGTGATTCAAGTAAAGTTCAACATGTCGCACACAATTAGGTTACGAATTAGAGGCTTCCTATGAGACCAATAACTGCGCTTTATGCTCCTGTGGCCTTATGGGAACGGCATTGGTCGTATGTGGTTGAGATGGCCTATAGAGAAGTAGAGTTAGGAAGTATTCCCTTAGTAATTCATTGTTCAAAAGCCTTAAAATCATGCGCAGCAAATCCTGATAATTTGAAATGGAAGTGTGCGCAATGCACTTACCAAGTTAAGCAAAGCATATTGCGCCATTTCCCGAGAGAGACTCAACACCTCTTTGTTGGGCAAAAAGACATAAATCATTATATAGAAACTTTGGATTTGCCTAGGATCGACAATCAAGATGAAATGTCTAATTTTTACTTTGAAAACTTTCCATTTGGTCAGAGTGTAATTAGTCATTTAGTATCAATGAATAAAGATAGACATATCCCAGATAACATAATTAAGTCTCTTGGCCAGCCGTTATTAAAAAATTGTTTAGCTATGTATAAAGCTCTCGAGAATCTCTTGCCTGGCGACGTGAGGAAAGTCGCACTATGGGGTGGTCGAAGGTCATCTGAATCACCCATGAAATACTTGGCCTACAAAAAAGGTTTGGATATATTGTTTTTCGAAGAAGGATCAACTGTTGACAATTTGTTTATTACCGATTCAGATCCTTTCAATTTTTCAAACCAGCATAAGGAAATTAGAAAGTGGGAAGCACAAAGAATATCGGGAGGCGAAATCCAGTCAATGTTGCACGAAGGAGATTTGTATTTTCAACAGCGAAAGACAGGAACTAGCAATGAGCCTAATTTTATCCACTTTCTTCGTGGCTCATATCCTATCGAACTAACTTCGAGAGATTCCAAACCAATTCTTGGCATTTTCTCATCATCAGACTGGGAATTTGCAGAAATTGAAACTGATAATGCTCAAAGGAATATCATGAGCTTGAAGAATCAGTATTCTATGCTTCACGAAATTCTAAACGATGAAACTCTAAATGATAGATTTGAAATATACATTAGATGGCATCCAAACCACAGAAATGCTGGTACCTATGAAAAAAGTAGAATTCAGCTTACGCGAAACATGTTTCCCCAAATCAAACACATTTCCTTCGACGAAAATGTTGATTCTTATTCCTTGATTCAATGTAGCGCAGTTGTGCTCGTTTTCGGATCTACAATTGGAATTGAAGCTGCTTATAGCGGGATACCCACGGTCCTCCTAGGCAATGCCTCCTATGCAGGACTAGGATCTGTGCATGAACCAAAAGATATCGATGAACTTAGATTACTATTGAGGGGGACAATAGAAGCACTCCCCACTTATGGCGCTAGGGTATTCGGTGATTATATGAAAAATCGTGGTTCACGATTGCGTTACGTGAATTACAGCGACAGTGGTTTTAGTATTGCAAACCAGCGTGTCAAGAATGTAAAACTGACCGTTAGGTTGAGGTTTAGCTTGGCCAAAATTAAGGGTGCCCTGACTGATAAGTTGTAGTACGAATTTGTTGTGTCATAATTTCTTAGCAAATTTCAACTATAAGGAATTGATCAATTAGCGTACTTGTTATTCATTTTGTCATGCATTCCATCTACGTATAACTTTCTTGGATAGCTGATAGGTATGAGAAGGTAGCATTTAGTTACGGAATCCTTTTTGATTTGCCGGATTCCCTCGGACAACTTGTCACAAATGTAGTTTGAATTCAATTGAGCATTCATACAAATGCTATACACTAGAGTTCTCCACGATTTCCAAGTAAGTTAAGGACTGTTGATGCGAATCCCACTCGTTATGAGCTATGACAATGAGTCTGCTATCGATGGCTTCGGCGCACAAGCAATAAGACTATGTGGAATCTACGCAATAGCATCCGCCATAAATTGTCATTATTCACATAATCCCATTGTAAATGTACCTCGGGATGAGTTATCTCGGTTCTCCGTCTCTGATGAAGAATACCAAAAATGCCTAAGGCTTTTTAATCAAATCCTCGCTTTTGATTCCACAATCCAGATTCAGAATTTGGAAAAAGTTCGTTTGTGTAAAGAGAATAGCATCTGGTTGAGAAAACTTCTAAAATACACATTTTCGTCATTATTAACGCAAGAAAGACTGAACCTAAATTTGACATTGCCACAAGGAATAACAGATAAACTTCCTTTTCTTCTCGAAAAAGTTGCTTTTAAACTACAACAAAATTTAGGAAATCTTGGGGAAGATCGATCAGCAAGATCAACAGTTTTACACATTAGAGCTGAACATCATGGACCAAACAAACGAAGGCCTCATCTAAGCCCAGAGTACTATACGGCATGCGTAGATGAACTTATCAAGCAAAGAAACATTGAAAGTTTAGAGACATTAATTGTGCACACTGACTTCTTTGATGAAGATTTTGCCAGCAAGAATCTCCAGTGGAGGCCCTCCTTATTTGTAAAATTGTTTGAAGACCTTGAAAAAACTTTTTCTGAGGTTCGATTTCGACACTATGCTCCTATTGAAGACGTCCTGGTAGACTTGTTCTATGCGAACACCCTAATCATGAGCAGATCGTCAATCTCGTATTTTGCAGGTATTGTGAATCAAAACAGAGTTATATGGCCTCCTTCTCATGGCCACGCCAAACTACCAAGATGGTTGACTGGACCTAACCTTAAAGATCGAGGTCTCTTTATAGGTGGCATGAAATCTCGAGAGGAAGATTAAGTTTTGTTTTTGATTCTAATCAGTTGTGCTAAAAGTTTGTAATTTATCTCCCAATAGTTCTTGCCACCAAAAGAAAACTTCGAGTTCCTCTGGGTCTCCAAATGAGATCCAATGCTTAATCTGCACTACACCGACCTTTAAACCTTTTTCGATAAGATAATTTATTGAATTCCCGACATAGATTTCGCCATTGACTCTGCAATTTTCAGTTTCTGCCTGCTCTAATGCGGAAATCAAGTCACTCCCTCTACGAAACCAGAATGTACCCACAATCAACTTATCATTTTCAGGAGAGTCACTCAATAGACTTTTTTCAACAACTTTCTCAACAAGCCCCACTTGATTCGTTTTACAGTACGCGAATGCTCTTGGATTTCGCATTCGGTAATAATTGAAGTAACAATAAAATATAATCACATCAATGCCTTCTTGACTTCGAATTGCAGAAAATTCATCGTGATTTATCGAAAGATAGTAGTCGCAGGAGCTTACAACTACGTCTGACATCTCTCCAACTAAAGGTTTTGCTTCGAGAATGGTTGCCCCGGGCCCGCTAGTCTTACCAGGAATATTCACTACCAAAACCTTCTCTTGCTCCTTAGAAATATTAGCAGACGCACTTGCAACTCTTTTTGTGATGTCTTTTGAAGTTAGAAGTATATTGTTGGTGGCTCTCGGCGCAGAATTCAAAGCCTGGAAAAACATTGGTTCTTGATTTATTGGAATTAGAGCCTTCGGAACATCAATTTGAGCTTTCTTAAATCTTGCCCCGCCTCCTGCCATGGGTATTAATTTATTTTCAACCTCTCCTAAGGATGATAAAGAATTCCTAGAGTGAAAATAGTTTTCCCAGTATTTAAACTCCTCAAAATCTTCCGGGGTCCCAAGACCAATAAACTTATCACACTGAAAATGAGTTACTCTTAGCTTGGCCTTTATCATCGGATTATAGACAAGACTTACATATTTTTCTGAATAGCCTTCAAAGGTTCCTATACTTTCCTGACTGAATCTTCGAAAGATCTTTGCATTCTTGAAAAAATAGATTCCCGCTGAAGTAAGTTCACTTATTGGAGAGTTTGTGAAGCTCTTTTTTTCCCTTATTTCTAAAACATCTTTGCCACGAGTGTTTAGATACGCGAAAAGAGTTTTCCCCCTCGAGGCAGATTGCATGCCCGAAAAAGTAACGATACATCCGTCAGGTGAATCTTCGTCAATTTGTCTCATAAATGCTTGATAATTCCATCTGACAAAAAAATCACAATATGACACAATAAAAGGGTCGGAGCCCAACCAATTTTGCACCGAAGCTGTAAGCACTGTAGACACTGGCCCGTCATTATGTTCGTCTATGATAGAAATGTCTATTCTTTTGTTCATTTCTTTTAAGTATAAGAAGTACTCTTCGTTTTTCTCGAATAAAGATAGTGTTGTCACGACCAAGACGTCATCAGTGGCTTCAAACATGTTAATAATATGTTCTAAAACTGATAACTCCAGAATTTCCAATCGAAACTTAGGCTCTAAATATCCTCGATCTTTAAATCGTTGAGATTTACCTGCAGCAGTTATAACAATTTTCATTACAGACAAGCACCATGTTTTATCCAATATTCTGCGGACTGTTGGTTCTCAAAGATTGCCCTATAGTCATCAGGATTTCTCTCCCTGAAACCTAACTCTAAATACATAGTAAGGTCATTAACTTTGTTCTCCTTAAGAGTATTGAGAATCTGTGGACCACTTACCGTACCATTAGCATTATTTTCATCAGTAAATGACATATTGCGGCGACGATCTAATGTAGTTTGCTTAAGATGCAACATGCCAATCTTTGATTTGAAAGTTTTTATCCATTCTGTCGGTAATGTATCTATTGTATTCTTTGACATCAGGTCTCCGTGATCCAAATCTAGACAAAGAAAAAATTTTTCTTTGGAATATGATTCAAGAATTTCTTGAAAAATGGCTGCATCACTTATGGTATGTCCTAATTCTCTACTGATGCTCATTGGCTCCCAGCAAATCTGTGATATGCCGTAACTACTTACTTTTTCAGATACCCTGTGCCATCTTTCGGCGATTTCTTCCATTCTGTCGGCGCGAACTTTTTCGTTGGAATCTTGCTTAAGACTTAATATCCCGGGGTGACCGCCTATCGTCGTTGCTCCCATCTCAGATGATTGACGAGCATACTCCACAAACCATTTTTCCCAATAGTCTCTAATCGCTTTTTCTTCACTTCCAAAATGATTAACTCTTGTGAATGCGCCAGTGAAAGCACTCTCAATGATAATTCCAGCCTTATCACACTTTTGTTGGATTTCTGCAGTTTTTTTCTTACGAAATTCCAAGGGTAGATACGGATTTAAAAGATCAGCAACAAATTGAACTCGTTTGACCCCAATTTCACAAATTGCCTCGATCCAATCGTTCGGCTCTGGATATCTATTGACTGCAAATCCTAGGTTCACTCCTATTCTATATGTTGGGGAAAATGCTGGCATTCACGGCTCCTTTGAATTCATTAATTGAATCAGAAAGGCTTTTGTCATTTCGAAACATTCCTGAAGATCCTGCCACTAGAAAATTGGCTCCGTTCCCAATCATCTTAGGGATATTCTCAATATTAACATTTCCATCAACGCCAATTACTGCAGAAGACTCAAATAGAGACAAACTCTTATGAAGTTCGGAAATCTTATTAATTGTCCGATTTACAAGATTTTGACCTTTGAATCCAGGATTTACTGTCATTACAAGTACGTGGTCTATATCCTCAATTACATAGTCAAGAGTGTTTATATGTGTTGCAGGACTCAAAGCTACACCGACTTTTACATTTCTTCTTTTCAAGTTTACTATATCCCGATGAAGATTTTTGCAGGCCTCCTGATGTATGGTCACTAAGTCGCCTTGTCTCAAATCTATGGAATCAAATATTCTGGATGGGTTTTCGACCATCAAATGAAAGTCGGCCGGTATTTCAATACCTGTACGAATAGAATTGATGATGGACGATCCGACTCCAAAATCTGGAGCAAAATAACCATCAATAAGATCAAAGTGAAGATAATCAATTTCCGAATTGGCTAGCAAATCAAGTTGCTCGCCAACCTTTTTCCAATCAAAACACATAACGGATGCCGCTACCTTAATTTCAATCCCATTTCTAGTTCTCATATTGAATTGCGACTTTCATTTCTGTACCAGATCGTAAGATTCCCAGAGCTTCAGGAATCTGTCGAAAACTCATCTTCTTAGTAATTATCGAACTCCAAAACTTTTCATTTTTTGATATCTCATTAACTGCTCTCATGTGATGCATAGGAGTAGAACCGTGAGAGCCCCCAAGGGTCATTTCTCTGTAATGAAGAGTATTAACATCGATCTCGATAAATCCTGCTCCTTTTGGCAAACCTCCAAAAAAATTGACCATCCCGCCTTTATCTAGATATCCAAGAATTCCTTTAATGCTGCTTGGATCTGAGTTGGCAGTGAAGATTCGATCAAACGAATTCCCTGCCCTTGGCATTTCAGACAAAGTTTGCAGTCCTAAACTTTCAGCAAATCTTTTGCGCATATCAGATCTTTCAATGAATGTAATGTCGTCCTTATTGACCTGAAAAAGATCAATTGCCAGTTTTCCAATCATAAGTCCAACGGGCCCCGCTCCAACGACAAGTATTCTCTGATCTTGTCGTACATTCGAATACTCCAGTCCATGAATAACGCAGGCAGCCGGCTCTGCTAAACAGTATGCCTCTATCAAATCAGAAGGTGCCAGTTTCACTATTGGCGCATTCAATAAAAAGTTGCATGGTATAACAATGTGATTGCTAAAACCTCCATCAAATTGGTATCCAACCGCAATGTGCTCCTCGCAATTTGTTTCAAAACCCTTGGCACAATAGAAACAGCTTTTACAAGGTATGTCAGCCCCTATTGCAACGAAATCTCCGGGATTAAGGTCCTCTCTTAACCCTGGGCTAACTACTACTGCTACGATTTCGTGACCTAAAGCGCGAGGTTCAGAGATTCTACTGTCACCATGTTCGAAAATTCGTAAATCTGAACCACAAATCGTAGTGAATAATGTCTTAAAAACTCCACTTCCATCATTCTGAGGAAAAAGAGTAGATCTATGAAAATTTAAGATTCCTAAATCGCTCAGCACGCATTTCTCGAGTTCAATCATTTTTTTTCAACCCACTCTCTCTCATATATTTTTTTGCAATCAAAGAAGCATTCTCACTAAAATCAAAATCGTTAAGCAGCAAAAAAGCAAGTCCTTTTGCGCTGCTAAATGTACGATCATCGCGAAAATTTGTTGGGTTCAAATCAGGTAAACTGAAGAACAGTTTTTTTTGTTCATCGGAGCATGACGTACCTAATAAAGTTTCAACTACATTGGACCTTGTGAGGTTTAGAGAGTTGCGCTGAATTTTGGAAATTTGTCTACTCAGTCCGTATATCTCCATATCGCACCGAGACAAACTTAGGCTCTCAGGGCTAGCTATATTCTGAGAAACACGCCAAGGAACAAGTACAAGAAGAGATAGGGAAAGAAATTGGACCAAAAAAGGAATAGTCATTTTAAATAATTTCTGAAAAGCAATTGTGCGTATTTCTAAGGAATAGAAACGACTTTTGTTAGATATAAAATGAACTATGGGCAAATAATATAGTATATGCATCACAATCGAAAAACCTTGAAAATCTAAAAATAGAAATAGGTTGTTTTTAGATATAAACGAAATGCAATAAAGCGAAGTTTCTGCAAGAAACATAACTATAATTAGTGGGAATCTAAAAACAATTTCATACAAGGATACTTTCATCAAATTCAGCATGCAGAAAGTCAAAAATACTGGAAGAACTAAGTAAGTTGATAGCTCAAACAAATTTGGGAACGTTAACGCTTTAAGAGTTAATGTTCCCATAGCGTTTTCAGGACTCAATAAGCTCGCGATAGTCAATGCTGAAAGCAGTCCAATAAGTATGGCGAAATTGAGAACTAAGGACCTCTTAATACGAGTCTTTGGATTCTTCTTGACAATTCTTACAAGTATCTGCGAGAGGTAATCCATGATAAGTAGCATCAGTAAGAATGGGTGGATTAGATATAAAAAGACACCAGTAAGCACAGTTCGGAATTTCTTGAATCGAAAACGACTCTTAATATCTGAACTAAACCTAAACAATAATGACATTCCTAAGAGCGAAAGTGATGGCAAAAGTCCTTGAGTGAAAAGAAAGCCGGTTATTGGATTAGATGACTTTCCCATTAAAACTTCATGAAGAGAAATTCCTAGGGGGGACAGCACAATAACCGAACAAAGTGCAGCACTTACGCTTGGCGGAACATAAACTTTCAAAGAATCATAAAATATCAACATCGAGACCGTCACAATTACAAAAGTAAAGACGATTAAACTA
>Ga0214923_10004856_pt1 | contig 15956 bp, 22 predicted proteins | sample LL1510_MetaG_FD_177993 | JGI IMG/M metagenome (GOLD analysis project Ga0214923, IMG submission 177993) | Freshwater microbial communities from Lake Lanier, Atlanta, Georgia, United States - LL-1510 | ecosystem: Environmental > Aquatic > Freshwater > Lake | place: USA: Georgia | collected...
TATATTATAACATAATACCCCTTGTATGTCAATGTTTCTAGCCGGTTGATAGCAAAATGAAATGTACCGTCGGAGTGTGTAAAACGCCGTCAGCGGGTGATATGGGATACCACGAATTGTGTTTTAAAAAAAATAATATTGGTAAATGTGTTGTGTGTGGGTCAGTAAGTCATTGATTATTAAGTAATGTTCCAAAGTAGAAAATGACTTTGGGGTAGGTTAGAGCTGGAAGTGGTCTTTGAAACGGAACAATTGCACCGCGCAAAAAGTGAGCGGCAGGGTCTGGCCCAAATGTGATGCACTTTTTTTCCCCCTACCCTTTTTTCTAAAAAAAGGTAACAAAGTAACAATACAAGAAACAATAGAATTTACCATTTTTTACTAGGCATGTTCTGATAGGACTCACAGCCCACTGCAATGAATTGGCGCCAAACTATAATGTTCCCACATTGCCAAAAAAAAGGGAACAATAGGGTACAAATGACGGAACATTGCACAGACTTTGAGCAGCACCACACAGGAATAACAATTTATTTATTTGGCAAAAGGTAACAATAGTTTTGAGGGTCGGAGGTAACAAATGGAACAAAGCAAAAAGGAACAGTTGGAACAAACCAAAAGGTAACAAACGGAACAGTCGTGGGCGGCACGCTGCTGTGGGAACTATCACAAACTTGTTAGGCAATGTCCTAACGTTGTACAAACTTAATTGAAAACAAATCGGCGGGGGCTTGGTGCATCTGGGCGGCACGCTGCTGTGGGAACTATCACAAACTTGTTAGGCAATGTCCTAACAATCGACGACGGTCGTTTTGTTTAGCAGGAAAAAGTTTTTTGTGTGCGGTCAGCTTCGCCGGATTCGGTCGCATGGTGCGAATACTACAGACGAAAAAAATCCCCGCCGTAGCGGGGACATTTGTGATCATTGTTGCAGTTTTGTTACGCTTAGTTTTAATGGGGCGCTTTCGCGCCCCATGTCAGGTTTAGATAGCGTCGAGCACCGCTTCAAGCGCTTGGATAGCATCGACTACGTCAACGTCCAGCAACTTGTCGTCCTTTTTCGCGTCGGCTTTCTGCAGGCCGTCAATCAGAGCCTGAACTTCTTCGCGAATGCGGACCGACCACAAGCGCGGACCGGACCCAGCGCCATTCGTTTTGTTGTTTTCGCGACGCTCCAGCGCCTTGGCAAACTTGCCGATACGCGACCCGACTTCCTGACGCAGAACACGCTTGGTAGCCTTTTCGGTGTCACTGAGACCCTTCGACTCCGACAGAATCAAGCGCTGGGCGTCGTCGTCCAGCCCCTTCACCACAAAAGAAAACACCGCGTCGAACACGGATTCGACTTTGGTATCTTTGCGCAACATATGGCTGCGAACACCGTCGCCGTACATGCCATCGATTGCGGCCGTGGTGGCCTTATTGGTGCTGGTCATGCTCTGCGACGCAGCGACAATCAACTCGCCGGTATTGGCCGAAATGGTGACGGTGGGTTGCTTGGTTTGCTTAGTGCTCATTTTGTTTCTCCCGTGAGTCCGAGTGCATCGAATGTGCCTTTTTCTCGCCCCACGCCATGTATTATACAGGTTTGGCGCCGGATGTCAATAGAAAATAAGACGTGTTAGGCAATTTCCTAACCTAGCAAACCCCACCCCTAGAGGGACACCCCATATACGGATTGGAGTCCCGGCCCGCTGTATGCTGTTTAATATCCACAAAGCTTCACTAATTTTTTACGTTTGCCCTCACTAATTTTTTACGCTCGACCCCCACCCACCCCCAACATAGAAAAAGGCCCCCCTTGCTTTTGGGTCCCCCGGCAGTTGCATTTTATTTTTGTATGTAGTATTTAGAACTACCGGGTGCATTCCCTGCGAAAACATGATGAATATGCAAAACATTCTGGAAATAAGTCCAGACCTTGGTGTACCTATTACACCGGAAACAACGCTGATTGATTTGCGTGACCGGACCACTGCTGCGTGGGAAACCATTAAATATCTGCAAGAGCACGGTGGGGAAGACGAGCTAGACCTCACCCCTAACGCAGAAGACCAGCAAGTTGCCAGTGCACTAGCCACGGCGTACGCCAATAACCCCGAGAACACGAGTAAAGAAGTCACTACTTCTCGTGCGGCAACCCTATCCCCTGCTTGTATCGCGTCTACCCGTGCCATTCTTGACGAATGGGGCCATGCGGTTGTGAACCATGCCATAGAAGTACGCCACATGGTCACAAATAAACTGATTCAAGAAGCAGAAAACCCCGACCCCCGCGTGCGTATCCGTGCATTGGAGCTGCTGGGCAAGATTTCTGACGTGGGTTTGTTTGCGGAAAAGGCCGAAATCACCGTAACGCATCAATCAACAGACGATTTGCGGCAAAAACTTCGGGAAAAACTGCAGAAATTGCAGGGCAAACCCATTTATGACACCGAAAACATCGTTGATGCCATCGAAATCCAAGGAAAAGTGCTGGATTTGGACGAAGAACTGGGCCTATCCCCTAAAAAATAGGCAAAACGCAAGCAAAACTCAAGCAAAACCCAAGCAAAACTCAATCAAAACCCATGAATGACGTAATTTTAGACTTTACTGATGAAGAGATTGAGCTGCTTTTGTCTAATTTGGACAGCTTATCCCCAGAAGAACAGAACGAAGTATTAAAAATTACTGAAGTGCTGGAGCGCCGCAATCATGCCGCTGCATGCCAGATGGATTTGATTGAATTCTGCAAGCACATGCAGCCAGACTACAAGGTCGGCAAACACCATCGCATCCTAGCTAACCTTCTTATGAACATTGCAGAGGGTAAGAAAGACCGTATCTGCGTGAACATGCCCCCTCGCCACGGCAAATCCCAGCTTGTCTCAATTTATTTTCCTGCGTGGTTCATTGGTAAGTACCCGAACAAGAAGGTGCTTATGGTCTCGCACACCACAGACCTCGCAGTTGACTTTGGTAGAAAAGTCCGGAACATCATTGACACCGACCTGTACCGTGAAGTCTTTCCTACCGTATCCCTTGCCCAAGATTCAAAGTCTGCTGGCCGTTGGAACACCAACGTAGGGGGTGAGTACTTTGCATGCGGTGTTGGTTCGGCACTTGCGGGACGCGGTGCAGACTTGTTGTTGGTAGATGACCCGCACAACGAGCAAGACATTATTAATGGCAACTTCGACGTGTTCGATAAAGCCTATGAGTGGTTTACGTACGGTGCACGTACGCGTCTGATGCCGGGCGGTCGTGTGGCTATTGTGCAAACACGTTGGCATTTGGATGACTTGACGGGGCGTGTGACTAAAGATATGTCCATGAACCAAGACGCCGACCAGTACGAAGTGGTTGAGTTTCCCGCGATTCTTGATATTGAGCAAGAAGTTGAAGAAGAGGAAACCGAAGAAAACGAGAACGGCGAGGCAGTGACCAAAACGGTCACTAAAACAACGACGGTGCATAAACCGTTGTGGCCGGAATTCTTTGATATGCCCGCGCTACTTCGTACTAAAGCGTCGATGCCGTTGTTCCAGTGGAACGCGCAGTATCAACAAAACCCCACTGCTGAAGAAGCTGCAATCATCAAACGGGACTGGTGGCAGGTTTGGAAACGCGAAGACCCGCCCGATTGTGAATACATCATTATGTCACTTGATGCGGCAGCAGAAACCCACAACCGTGCTGACTTTACCGCCCTAACTACGTGGGGGGTGTTCCTTAATTATGAGGCTGGCCCCAAAGATGCGTTGGGTAAGCGGAAAGGCGAGTATCACATCATCCTGCTTAATTCAATAAAGAAACGGGTGGAGTTCCCCGAGTTAAAGCGTATGGCGCTGGAAGAATACGAAGAATGGGAACCCGATTCATTCATTGTGGAAAAGAAGTCAGCGGGTACTGCGCTCTACCAAGAACTGCGTAGGATGGGTATACCCGTGCAAGAATTCACCCCGCATAGGGGCACAGGCGATAAATTAGCTCGTCTAAATTCAGTATCTGATATTGTTTCATCTGGACTGGTATGGGTACCCGAAACGCGTTGGGCGGAAGAACTTGTTGAAGAGTTGGCAGGTTTCCCGTTTATGCCCCACGACGACTTGGTTGACTCTACTGTTATGGTATTGCTGCGATTTAGGCAAGGCGGGTTTATCCGACTGCCAACCGACGAAGAAGACGACATTAAATACTTTAAGCAACGCCGAGGCGGCTACTACTAACAATAGGACACAAACATGGCAACAAACATGGATAAAGCACTGTATCAAGCCCCGCAAGGACTGGCAGATTTAGAAGGCGGGCAAGAGGTTGATATTGGAATGGATGATGGGTTGCCTGCAGAAGACGGTATTGGGTTGATGATTGAACTGCCGGATGGCGGCGTTGAAGTCACATTAGGTATTGATATTAAAGACGCAGACGAGGAAGAATTTGAACAGAACCTCGCTGAAGTCTTGGATGAGTCCGTGCTGCAGTCCCTTGCCGATGAGCTTATTGAGCTGGTTGACGCTGACACGAACGCCCGTAAAGATTGGGCCGACACCTATGTAAAAGGTCTGGAAGTGCTGGGCTTCAAGTACGAAGAACGTACCGAGCCGTGGAACGATGCGTGTGGTGTGTATTCCACCGTGCTGGCTGAAGCCGCAATTCGTTTCCAAGCAGAAGCTATGAGCGAGACCTTCCCGCCGGACGGTCCGGTGAAGACCAAAATCGTTGGTGAGTTTACCAAAGAAAAAGAAGACGCTGCAGAACGCGTGCGCAGCGACATGAACTACGAACTGACTGAAGTGATGGTGGAGTACCGGTCAGAACACGAACGTATGCTGTACTCGTTGGGTCTTGCTGGCTCTGCCTTCAAGAAGGTCTACTTTGACCCCAACCTCAACCGCCAAGTCTCTATCTATATCCCAGCCGAAGACGTGATTATTCCTTACGGCGCGTCGCATATCCAATCGGCAGAACGCATCACCCACGTGATGCGCAAGACTGAGAACGAGATTAAGAAGTTACAGGCTGCTGGCTTTTACATTGACTGCGACCTTGGTGAACCCCAGTCGTTCTTCTCGGACATTGAAAAGAAGAAGGCAGAAGAAGGCGGCTACGAACTTACTAGCGACGACCGGTTTACCCTGTATGAAATCCATGCTGACTTAATTATTGACGGGCTGGACGATGTAGAGCTGGTTGAAGAAAACGGTATTGATGAAGAAGACGGTGTAAGCGAGGAAGACGGCGGTAGCAGCGCGAAAAATAGTAAGAACCAAGGTGACGACGGAGAGCCGATTCAGGTTGCAAAACCGTACGTAATTACCATTGAACGTGGCACCCAAAAAATCCTTGCAATCCGCCGCAATTGGGACCCTGAAGATGAGTTGAAACTGCGCCGGAATCACTTCGTACACTACGTATATGTGCCGGGGTTTGGCTTCTACGGGCTGGGCCTCATTCACATCATTGGTGGTTACGCCCGTGCAGGTACGTCGCTAATTCGTCAGTTGGTTGATGCAGGCACCCTGTCTAACCTGCCGGGGGGTCTCAAGTCGCGTGGCCTGCGAGTAAAAGGCGACGACACGCCGATTGGGCCGGGTGAGTTCCGTGATGTGGACGTGCCGAGTGGGGCCATCAAAGACAACATCATGACGCTCCCATACAAGGAGCCGAGCCAAGTCCTGCTTGCCCTTCTCAATCAAATCACGGAAGAAGGCCGTCGTCTGGGTGCCATCAGTGATATGAACATCTCCGACATGAGTGCGCAAGCGCCTGTCGGTACCACCCTTGCCTTGTTGGAACGCACTCTGAAGCCGATGGCTGCGGTGCAGGCACGCGTGCACTATGCGATGAAGCTTGAGTTCAAGCTACTTAAAGAACTTATTGCTGAGTATGCGCCGATTGATTATGAGTATGTACCCGAGCGCGGTGCGGCATCCGCCCGCCAAGCAGACTACGCGATGGTCGAGGTCATCCCTGTTTCGGACCCTAACGCTAGCACGATGGCGCAGAAGTTCATGCAGATGCAAGCCGTCATGCAGATGTCACAAGGCGCACCACAAATCTATGACCTGCCTTACCTGCACCGCCAAGCCATTGAAGTTCTTGGGATAAAGAACGCGGACAAGATTGTTCCTATTCCGGACGACGCCAAGCCTAAAGACCCCGTGTCGGAGAACATGAATGCACTGACTGGCACTCCGCTTAAGGCGTTCATCTACCAAGACCACGACGCCCACATTGCCACCCACACGTCGTTCATCCAAGACCCGATGATTGCGCAGACTATCGGCCAGAACCCGCAAGCGCAACAAATCATGGCGGCTATTCAGGCGCACATTGCGGAGCACCTTGGGTTTGCATATCGCAAACAGATTGAAGACAAGCTGGGCGTAGCACTGCCTCCGCCGGACCAAGAACTGCCGGAAGAGATTGAGGTTCAGCTTGCACGTCTGGTTGCAGACGCGGGTAAACAAGTTGCTCAAGACCACGCACAGGCGGCAGCAGCACAACAAGCCCAGCAGCAGGCCCAAGACCCAATGATGCAGCTTCAACAAGCCGAGTTGCAAATCAAGGCACAAGAACTGCAACGCAAGATGCAGAAAGACCAAGCAGATACGCAGATTGCTGCGGCAAGGCTGCAGCTTGACAAGCAGAAGGCTGACTTGGAGGTTACTAAAGAGCGCATGCGTACCGTCGCCAAGAATCAGCAAGACCAAGCTAAGAACAAGCTTGATGCACTAAAAGTGCTTGCACAACCTAAAGGCCGCAACCCAAACAACCGGTAAAAACTGAGGCTAAAAATGGCTAAGACGGTATTTGACGTACTGAACGAAAGCTTTATTGACCGTATTAACTCCGCAAAGCAGCACCTTGCTAGCGGCAGTGCAAAAGACTACTCGGAGTATCGAGAGTTGTGTGGCTTGATTCGGGGTCTAGAGTCCGCACAAAGAGATGTAAATGACCTCTCGCGCCATTTCTTGGAAGATGAAAATGACTGAAATCGCACAAAACCAAGTGCAAAACGAAATCGCCGAACTGACCGATGAAGAACTGGAGGCACAGCTTCCAAAACCGGTTGGCTATCGGTTGCTTATTGCATTACCGCAAGTAGAAGAGAAGTTTGATAGCGGCATCATTAAAGCTGACCGCACCGTACACGAAGAAAAAATCCTGACTGTGGTTGGGTTGGTTCTTGATATGGGCGATGAAGCATATGGGGATAAGGACCGCTACCCCAACGGACCGTGGTGCAAGGTGGGGGATTATGTTTTGTTCCGTGCCAACACGGGTACTCGATTTAAAGTTGATGGAATTGAGTACCGCATCATGAATGACGATTCAATTGAAGCCGTCGTTGCCGACCCGCGTGGCGTATCGCGTGCATAAGGAGTTATAAATGGCAGAAAACAACATGGAAAAAACGGAGTATTCATTTCCTGACGAAGCCGGAACCTCTTTCAATGTAACTGACGATGAGTTAAGTACAGAAGTTGGGGACACCGGCGAGGAAGTTCAGGTTGAAATTATTGACGATACCCCGCCGCAAGACCGGGGCCGCAAGCCGTCAGAACCCCCTTCAGAAATTACCGAGGATGAGCTGGAGAACTACTCGGATAAGGTGCGCAAGCGCCTTGAACACTTTAGCAAGGGCTACCACGACGAGCGCCGCGCCAAAGAAGCAGCAGAACGGCAGCGCCAAGAACTTGAGCGCATTACCCACCATCTGGCCGAAGAGAACAAGCGGCTTAAGGGCACGGTGGTCAAGAGCCAAGAAGAACTTTATTCCCACGCCAAGCGCGTAGCGGAGGGTGAACTTGCTTGGGCTAAAGGCCAGTATAAACAAGCGTATGAATCAGGCGACGCTGACCAATTGGTAGAAGCAACATCACTGCTTCAAAAATATACTGATAAATTAGGCAAGCTTGAAAATTTTCAAATTCCTTCTTTACAAGAAGAAAATAATGATGTACAAGTACGCCAACCCGCCCCAGCACCGGCGGTAGATACCAAAGCAGCGGAATGGGCAAGAAATAATCCGTGGTTTGGTAGCGACGACGAAATGACAAGTTATGCGCTGGGGTTGCACAACAAACTTGTCAAGCAGAACGTGGACCCCACGTCTGATGAATACTACGAGAAAATTGATTCTCGTATGCGCCAACTGTTTCCAGAACAGTTCGAGTTTGAAGAAACAGAAGAACCAGCGGCGAAACCGCGCCGGAAGGCGAATGTGGTTGCCCCTGCAACAAGAACTACCGCACCTAAAAAAGTTCGGTTGACCCAAGTTCAAGTTGCATACGCCAAAAAGTACCAAATCCCGCTGGAAGTATACGCCCGTGAGGTTGCTAAATTAAGGAAGACACAAAATGGCTGAAAACAGAATTGACCGAGAACTTACCACCCGTGAAAAAACGGCCCGCAAGCGTAATTGGGCACCGCCCGAACTGCTTCCGGTTCCGAAACCCGAGGAAGGTTATACCTACCATTGGGTGCGGGTTGCTACTCGTGGCGAAGCTGACCCCATGAACGTCTCTTCCAAGTTGCGTGAAGGTTGGGAACCCGTTAGGGCAGTAGACCATCCGGAAATCTTTGTTGCTGGCGGTGAAAGTGACCGTTTCAAAGACAATGTAATTATCGGTGGTTTGATGCTTTGCAAAGCCCCCGTGGAAATGGTGGAAGACCGGAATGCTTTCTATAACGAGCAAGCCGACGCCCAAGCCAATTCTGTCGATAACAATTTCATGCGCGAAAGCGACCCCCGCATGCCTCTGTTTACCGAGAAGCGGTCCAAGGTTACTTTCGGAACTGGTAATTAAATTATTGGAGATTTAAAATGGCTTCTACTTCCAGCCCGTACGGCCTGAAGCCGATTAATCTAATCGGCGGTCAACACTTTAACGGTGGCGCTATCCGTGAATACGTGCTCTCGACTAACAACTCGGGCGCGTTTTACACCGGTGACGTTATCCAACTTTCGTCTGCTGGCAACCCGCAAGCAATCTCAACCACTCCGGTTGCAGTAAAGATTCCGGCTACTTCGGCTGATGCTACCGCTGGTATCGTCGGTGTTTGTGTCGGCGTTGCTTACGTTGACCCGACTCTGAAGTACACCGTGTTCGGTCAATACTTGCCCGCTGGCGCTATCAATGCCGGTTACACCAACGTCGTTATTCGCGTTTGTGATGACCCGGACCAACTGTATCAAATCCAAGGTTCGGCTGCATTTGGTTCGCTCACCAACGGTCCTGCTGGTGCTGTCGGCAAGAACGCTGCGCTGGGTAACTTTGGCGGTAACGCTACGACCGGCCTGTCCACGGTCAACCTCGTTGTTGGTGCTAACGGCGGCTCGCTGGCTTCTACCGCGACTCTTGCTATGCGCATTGTTGACGTGGTTGATGAATCGGCCTTGGACGCGTATCCGGACATTATCGTTAAGTTTAACGTCGGCGTTCATTCGTACACGAACTCGCTTGGCGTCTAAGGAGCTAAATCATGGCAATTTCACGTTCGCAACTACTTAAGGAACTCCTGCCGGGCCTGAACGCCCTGTTTGGCATGGAGTACAAGCGCTACGGCGAAGAACACAAGGAAATCTACGAGACCGAAAGCTCGGAACGTTCCTTTGAAGAAGAAACCAAGCTGTCGGGCTTTGGTGCCGCCCCGGTCAAGACCGAAGGTGCTGCCATTGCTTATGACAACGCGCAAGAAGCTTGGACGGCGCGTTATACCCACGAAACCATTGCTATGGGCTTCTCGATTACCGAAGAAGCTATGGAAGATAACCTGTACGACTCGCTGTCGTCGCGTTACACCAAGGCGCTGGCTCGTGGTATGGCTTACACCAAGCAAGTCAAGGCTGCTTATGTGCTGAACAAGGGCTTTACTGGCACTGGCAACCCGACCTACGGCGACGGTCAAGTTCTGTTTTCGACCGCTCACCCGCTGGTTTCGGGTGGCACCAACAGCAACCGTCCGACGACTCCTGCTGACTTGAATGAAACTTCGTTGGAAGCTGCTGTCATTCAAATCGCTGCATGGACCGACGAACGTGGCCTGCTGATTGCTGCCAAGCCGCGTAAGCTGATTGTCCCGCCGTCGCTGCAATTCGTTGCTACTCGTCTGTTGGAAACCAAGCTGCGTGTTGGCACCACCGACAACGACATCAACGCGTTGGAAAGCAATGGCTCGATTCCGGAAGGCTACACTGTTAACCACTTCCTGACCGACAACAACGCATGGTTCCTGACCACCGACGTGCCGAACGGCCTGAAGCACTTTGTCCGTATGCCGATGAACACCTCGATGGACGGTGACTTCGATACGGGTAACGTCCGCTACAAGGCTCGTGAGCGTTACAGCTTCGGTGTTTCGGACCCGCTGGGCATCTACGGCTCGCCGGGCGCTAGCTAAGTAGTTTGATTTAAGAGGAGGGGGCTTGCGCCCCCTCTTTTTTGCCGTATAATGCTGCATTGCAGCATTTAACTTTTAGGAGAAACTTATGTTTTTTGATTTTTCTGTTGTTTTTGCTTCGTTGTCGAAGGCGTATCGTGAACTGGCTAACAAGGCCCATGACCAAATGATTGAAGCTTGGATTAAGGCCGAACAAACGGTTGAAGACAACGTCAAGCTTGTATCTTTTTGGAAGAAGTAATATAGTGTAAGCAAGGGCGCGTATCGGAATCGGGTTGTCTTTCGAGCGGATTAATTTGATAGCCTGATACGTGCCCTTTCTAATACGTCTGATGCCCCTTAATTGGGGCATTACTTTTTGTGTTGCGTATTTTTTTGTATGGTGTTATAAAACACTTGGTCTAGGAATTTACCCGTGCTGACTGGCCTAGCAGACTTTGTAGAGACGGCGCGGGGATGTGCTACAACACGAGGTAAACTATGAGCCGCTCTACTTTTTCCGGCCCGATTAAGGCTGGCACCAACAAGTACAACACCTATGCAAACGTAGGTACAACCGTACTTAACCAATACACTGCTTTAACGCAAAACGGCACGAACGCTGTTTCGCAAACCCTTTATATTCCCGCCGGTTCGCGCATTGTTAATATCCTTGTCGATGTTAACGTCGTGTGGAACTCGGGTACTTCGGCTACTTTGTCGGTTGGTACCGCCGCTGCTGGTACTGAATACGCTTCTAGCGTGGATGTTAAAACCGCAACGGGCCGCATCACTCCGACATTTACCGCTACCCAACTGACCAATATGTTGAGCACCCCGATTGATGTTGCCGCTACCGGTACGTATGACGCGTGTTCGGCAGTTGTGGTTACGGTCACTCCGGTTGGTACTGCTGCTACTACGGGCACCGTCAACGTCACCGTGGTTTACACCCAAACCGACGACCGCAACACCTATAACACCCAGTAAATAGGGGGCGAAAATGGCTTCGATGCAATATGACGTAAAAGCCATACACACGGAAACAACCGGCACCCCTATATCCACGCGCAATCGTGTAAAGGGAATGCTGGTTACTCCGGGTGGCACTGCGGGAGATATTATTTTTAGAGACGGTGGGGCATCTGGAACCACTTTAATCCAATTTAATATTTCTACTAGTGTGGTTGCGTTCCCAGTAGTTATTCCGGGCGAAGGCGTTCTGTTTGAAACAAACGTCCACGTTACATTACCAGCAAGCGCTAAAGTTACGGTGTTCTATGGCTAAGTCCCCCGCTTGGCAGCGCAAGGAAGGTAAAAACCCTAAAGGCGGACTAAACGCCAAAGGGCGAGCTTCCTATAACAAAGCCAACCCCGATAAACCGGGGTTGAAAGCGCCACAGCCTGAAGGTGGACCCCGCAAAAAATCTTTTTGCGCCAGAATGTCTGGGATGAAGAAGAAACTTACTTCCACTAAGACAGCCAACGACCCTAACTCGCGCATCAACAAAAGCCTGCGGGCATGGAAATGCTGATATGACTGAACATCACGAAACCGTAAAACAGGCGGTAGATGCGGCCTCTGTAGTTACAGTAGTTGGGACGCTTATGAACGCGCTACCGGCAATCGCTGCTGTATTTTCAATTGTCTGGTCAATCATTCGTATTTACGAGACCAAGACGGTTCAAGATTGGATTGAAAATGCCAAGCGTAAGTAAGAAGCAACATAACCTAATGGCAATGGTGGCTAACGACCCCAAAGCCGCAAAACGCCTCGGTATCCCGCAGTCAGTGGGCGAGGAATTTACCAAAGCCGACAAGGGCAAAAAATTTAAGCGGGGTGGTGAAATGGCTGAATCGAAAAAGATGGTTAAGAAAGAAGTCGAGTTCATGAAGACTAAAGGTGCTCCGAAGTCGATGGTCAAGCACGAAGAGTCGGAAATGAAGGGCATGAAGAAGTATGCCAAAGGCGGCGGTATCGAATCCAAAGGCAAGACCAAAGGCACGATGGTCAAGATGGCCGCTGGCGGCTGCGCTATGCGTAAAACCGGACGGGGGCGCTAATCATGGCTAAAGATTTTGGTGCTGAAGGTTTAGGTGATATGACTGGTCCGCCGGAACTGACTAAAGGTCCGAAGAAGGTTACGCCTAAGACCCCCGCAAAACCCTCGGCTAAAACCCCGCCGAAGCCCGCCGCTAAAATGCGGACTATTCCGATTGACGAAGGTACCGTTACGTTGCCAAAAGATGAGCCGTACGGTCTGGAGCGTCCGATGAAGAAGGGCGGTAAAGTCAAGAAATATGCTAAGGGCGGTTCAGTTGATGGTTGCGCCCAACGTGGCAAGACCAAAGGAAGAATGGTGTAACTATGCGTGCTAGCCGGGGCATGGGGTGCATGAACCCCAAAAAACTTCCAAAGACGGTTCGCCGTAAGGATAACCCCGGCGAGGTGCAAGTATTTAAAGAAGGTGGCGAGTCTCGTGTTAATGAGGCTGGCAATTACACCAAGCCCGGCATGCGCAAGTCGCTGTTTAATAATATTAAGTCTGGTGGTAAAGGCGGCGCACCGGGGCAATGGTCAGCCCGCAAAGCACAGATGTTAGCCATGCAGTATAAGAAGCGTGGCGGCGGGTATAGGGATTAGTATGAAAAAGCCCCAACAAAGCCTAAAGGCTTGGACGGAGCAGAAGTGGAGAACTAAGAGTGGTAAGCCGTCAACGCAAGGACCAAAAGCAACCGGAGAGCGATACCTTCCGGAAGCGGCGATTAAGTCGTTATCTCCGTCAGAGTATGCTGCAACGACTAGAGCGAAGAGAGCAGGAAAAAAATCAGGAAAGCAGTTCGTAGCGCAGCCTAAAACTATTGCCAAGAAAACCGCGAGATACAGATGACAACATCCGGCACTACCAACTTCACGATGGAATTTACCGAAGTCGCGGAAGAGGCTTGGGAGCGTGCTGGCAGAGAAATGCGGTCTGGCTATGACCTGCGCACTGCGCGGCGTAGCATGAACTTGATGACCATTGAGTGGCAAAACCGTGGCATTAACATGTGGACAATTGATGAAGGAAGTATTGCTCTAAATGAGGGGCAAAAAGAATACAACCTTCCCGCAGATACTATCGACTTGCTAGAACACGTGGTGCGAACGGGTAGTGGGCAGAACCAACAAGACTTGTCTATCTCGCGTATCAGCGTTAGCACTTACGGCACCATCCCAAACAAAAACGTAACTGGGCGCCCAATCCAAGTCTACGTCGAGCGGCTGCGTGACAACCCCAAAATTACTGTCTGGCCGGTACCTAATCAGTCTAATTATTACACATTTGTGTACTGGCGCATGCGCCGCATTCAAGATGCCGGAACGGGTATCAACACCCCTGACATGACTTTCCGATTCTATCCCGCCCTCGTTGCGGGGCTTGCTTATCACATTGCTATGAAGATGCCGGAACTAACCGACAGGGTGCAAATGTTGAAGCAAGCGTACGACGAGCAGTTTGACTTAGCTGCAGGCGAAGACCGTGAGAAAGCCCCGGTTCGGTTTGTTCCGCGCATGTATCACACTATGTAAGCGGCGTCACGATGAGCAACAGGTTTACAGAAGGTAAAAAAGCTATCGCCGAGTGCGATAGGTGTGGGCAGCGGTACAAACTTCGTCAGCTAAAAGAACTTATTGTACGTACACGCAACATCAATGTTCTTGTTTGCCCCCAGTGCTGGGACCCCGACCATCCGCAGTTGAAACAAGGTATGTATCCGGTTGAAGACCCACAGGCACTTAGACGCCCTAGGCCGGACCAAACACTGTATTACAATTCTCCATCAAGAGATTTTCAATGGGGATGGAATCCAGTAGGATTTAACAATATTTTGCAATTACCTATTCCGGATAGCTTGTTAATTCAAGGGCAAGTCGGGTCAGTAACCGTACAAACATCATAGGAACTAATCATGGATAAGAAACAAGTTAAGCGCATTGCCGACGTGGAAGCCAAGAAAGAAGTTAAAAGCCACGAGTCGCGCATGCACAAAAAGGGCTTTAGTAAGGGTGGCGTCACTAGCGAAGCTATGAAGGCCGAGGGCCGCAACCTCGCCCGCGTTAAAAACCAAACCGGACGATAAAGGAACTAATCATGGCTACTCCGCAAAACGATAAGTTTGATTACTTTCCGGGCGATACTAAAGACCCGATGAACAAGTACGTTCAACCAAAAAACTACACCTCGGACATGGGCGAAAAAGCAGATATTGGATATCCCAACAATATTGCTAACACTCAAACCATGAAGACCCGTGGTACCGGTGCAGCACAACGTGGCAATAAGAACACCACTAAAATGGGCTAAAGCGTGTAAACATGGACTACGCAGGGTTAACGGAAAATATCCAGACAATCTGTGAAACTACTTTCACAGCACAAGAACTCGCTATGTTCACTGAACAGGCCGAGCAAAAGATTTATGCTACGGTCGATTTGCCCGCTCAACGGTTTAATGTGCTTGGTAACGCCACGCAAAACAATACATATTTGTCTATGGCGGCAAATATGTTGTATGTGTATTCACTAGCAGTTATAAACAATGGCACATATACATACTTACTGAATAAAGACGTTAACTTCATTCGGGAAGCGTATCCAACCCAATCCGCAACGGGGCTTCCACAGCATTACGCATTTTTTGACCAGAATACGTTTATTCTTGGTCCTACACCCGATGCAAATTACCAAATGGAATTAAACTACAGTACGTATCCAGAGTCGATTGTTACGGCGGGGACTACGTGGCTTGGTAATGAATTTGATTCCGCGCTCCTTAATGGGGCTTTGGTTGAAGCAATTAGGTTCATGAAGGGCGAAGCAGATTTAGTTGCCCAATATGAAAAGCTGTACTTACAATCGGTTGCATTACTGAAGAATCTTAGCGATGGTAAGTTGCGTCAAGATATGTACCGCGACGGCCAATCAAAAATAAAGGTTACTTAATATGCTTAGTAATGAAAGTCCAGTTCTTCTTGGTGGGGTAGTTGTTCATACTACGGATAGCCGAGGGTTCACTCCGGAAGAGCTTACTGAACGAGCAATTGAAAAAATTATTTATGTGGGCAGCAATTCACATCCGGCGGTTCGTGAGCAGGCGCAGGCATTTAAAGAATCAATTAAGGGTGTTATTCTTGCATACATGAAGGAAGCGGTTGCGTGTCATAACGTAACCATTGCAAACAGGCTAACTCAAGCAGGACATCCTGAATTAGTTAAACTTTTAGATTAAGGAAATATCATGGCTATTACTCAAGCAATGTGCACGTCGTTCAAGGTTGAATTAATGACCGCGACTCACAACTTCACTACCTCCACCGGCGACGTTTTTAAGATTGCGTTGTATACCTCGTCGGCCACTCTTGATGCTACTACCACTGCTTATACGGCCACCAACGAAGTTTCTGGTACTGGTTATACGGCTGGCGGTAACACGCTTACCAACGTTACCCCGACTTCTTCGGGCACTACGGCGTTCACTGACTTTGCTGATACGACTTGGAGCACCGCCACCATTACGGCTCGCGGCGCTTTGATTTACAA
>Ga0214923_10004857_pt1 | contig 15955 bp, 16 predicted proteins | sample LL1510_MetaG_FD_177993 | JGI IMG/M metagenome (GOLD analysis project Ga0214923, IMG submission 177993) | Freshwater microbial communities from Lake Lanier, Atlanta, Georgia, United States - LL-1510 | ecosystem: Environmental > Aquatic > Freshwater > Lake | place: USA: Georgia | collected...
GTAATTGATGAGGATTCATATACTGCAAAGATAAAGGGGCGCACCTTAGATCTAACCTTTAAAGAGTTTGAGTTATTAAAGTATCTAACCCAACATCCAGGCAGAGTATTTTCTAGATCTCAATTACTGCAAGAGATCTGGGGTTATGACTACTTTGGTGGCACTAGAACTGTTGATGTTCACATTAGACGGCTTCGCTCAAAGCTAGGACCAGAGTTTGAGTCGATAATCGATACAGTTAGAAATGTTGGTTATCGATTCTCATCAAATAATACTGCCGGTAGTAATCAAAGTACTGCAGATCTAAGTTAGTGGTAGTAAATCTCATAAAGTTTATTGGCACACATCTATGAGCGTGCAACATCTAGCAACATTACAAGCAGATCAGCGCCAGCAGGTATTAGATTTAATTCAGCGATCTACCATATTTGATAACTCACCGCCTATTGCCGAGCACATTCTGCTTCACCTTCGCCATGGTGGAGATAAATCAGATTCACATTTAGTAGCAGAAGAAAAATCCAAAGTAATTGGATATGCCCATCTTGATCAAACTGATTTAGTTGCTGGCCCATCCGTTGAGTTAGTAGTAGATCCAGATCATAGAAGCTTTGGTATTGGTAAGCAGTTGTTAAGTAAGGCAGTTGAAATTTGTGGGCAAAACTTGCGGCTATGGGTGCATGCTGAAAATGAGGCAGCAGCTGCCCTTGCTAACTCATTTAATTTTGAAAAGATCAGAACCGTATTACAGATGCAAAAACAGTTAACCGATATTGAAAAACTACCTGATATAGATTCAAAGATAATTATTAGAAGCTTTCTACCAGGCCTAGATAGCAATGATTGGCTAACACTTAATAACAAGGTATTTAAAGATCACCCGGAGCAATCTGATTGGCAATTATCTGATCTAAATCATCGATTAGGTGAGGAGTGGTTTGATGAAAAAGGATTTTTTATTGCATCCTTAAATAATCAGATGATTGGCTCAACCTGGACCAAAATCTATGGAGCACTAACCCATGATCATGGCGGCTCGCATGATCATCCTGCAATCGGTGAGATCTATATAACCGCAGTGGATCCAGCTTACTCAGGTGGTGGATTAGGTAGGGCGCTGACAATTACTGCACTTAATTACTTAAAGTATCAGGGATTAACAGATGCAATGTTATATGTTGATTTTGATAATACAAGAGCGCTTAAGCTTTATAACTCACTAGGTTTTACTGAGAGTGGCAAAGATATTTTGTATAGATTAAAAAATTAAATACTTCAGTAATCTTCACTAAATGTAATCAAAGTTTCAATATAGGTATCACCTTGTATGCCAAGGTTTTGGGCATCAGGAGGTGCGGTAACTGGCTCAAAGCAAATACCCTCTTCATCTTGTGAATAAAGCATAAAATATGGTGAATCAAACTCCATAGTAATCCGTGCTGCCCTTGGCCAGAGAATCTGCGGTGTGCCAATAACTTCAATAAATGTGTCATCCCAGGGTGGTAGAGTTGGTGAAATTAACTCACCAGTTGGTAAATAATCCTCGCCCCTTTTAAACATCTTGTTAGCTTTAAAAATTATATCTGCTGCTTCCCCCTTACCAATATCTCTAGCAAACCAGGGGTGAAAACCTAAGGTAACTGGTAGGTCAGATCCATTTGCTTCATAATCTAAAGACCACCTAATTGCATTATCTAATATTTCATAACGCTGGGTAACGCAAGCACCATCAAATGGTGATGGTAGCTCTAGATACTGCGCACCATTTCCAAGATCCTCCCAAGAGGATGTTGCGCCATAACCAATTAAGGCATGTGGTGGATCAAAATTATTTGGTAGCTGATACTTATTACCCTTTGAATCCTTAATAATTCCATCTCTAATCCGGCCAGCAAAGGGAACCATAGAAAACCATCCCCAAGTAAGCTCTTGCCCTCTAAAAGGCACAGCAAATTGCATATCCCGCCATTGCACAGAGGCAAGCCGTGCTCCTTGATCTAAATCAATTGCAATTGATATTTGATCGCCATCAATATTAAGCATCTTTTTTAAATCTCATCTCTACCAGGAGGAAGTGCGCCAGATCTTGAAACAGTAATTGCTGCGGCCTTTGCCGCCCGATCTAACATTGCGGCTAATCGATCTTTAACTAACATAACTAGCTTGTCTTCAATAATTGCCTCAACCAATATTGCGCCTACGGTATCACCAGCACCAACTGTATCTGCTACAACTACCTTTTTAGCATTCACACTTATCTTCTCATTTTTTCGATACCCAGCTAATCCTTTATCACCAAATGTAACTACAACTAGCTCTGGCCCCATAGCTAGCCACCTTTTGGTTACATCATCAATATCTTCTCCAGGATATAGCCAGTAAATATCATCATCACTTACCTTTACCGCACTTGAGATGCCGACCCATCTTTCTACCTGCTTTACATACTCAATTCGATTATCCATAACCGCAGGTCTTATATTTGGGTCAAAGACCACAGGTGCCACCTTTGCTACCTTGCTAGCCCACTCAAAAAGAATTGATGCTGCTGGCTCAATTGCAGTAACTAATGTTCCGATATGTAATAAAGATGGCTTGAATACTGATGCATCTGGTAGCCATGAGTGAGAAAAATCAAAGGTAGCAGTACCATCAATTACAAACTCATATGTGGCACCCCCTTGTGAATTAAGAGATACAATTGCTAGACTGGTTGGTTTATCTGAAAACTTAACAAAATCTAATAAGACACCATCTTTGTGTAATTGTTTAAGTGCCATCTGGCCATACTTATCAGTTGAAATACCATCAATAAATTGATTAGCAATACCAAGCTTTGCTAATGCCTTAGCAGTATTAGCTGGGCCTCCTCCAATAACAGCCTTGCGCTCTGTGCCATCTGGAATTAAATCAATTAATACCTCACCACATACCCAAACCTGATTACTCAAAGTAACTTATCCTTTCGAGACAAGAATTCAGTTAAGACTTCAACTCCAAGTAGATGATCTTCTACCTGCGCTAATCCACTTATCAGTAGAACCCCTACAAATCCTTGTTCCTTTGTAATTAATGGCAGTCCTCCACCATGAATTGCATGGGTTTCATCCAATAAATTATTCTCTTTATGCCAATCTACTCCGCGCTCCTCAGCATTTACTCTTTCATACAAAGTTGAGTGGTGTTTAAGCATCACAACTCTTGCTTTACGAATCATCCACCAATCATTCACTGGCTTACTTCCAGGAAGAGAAGCGTGATAAACAATCCAATCACCCAGTCTTACCTCTATGGCGATAGGTAAATTTCTTTGAATTCCAAGATCTTTTGCTATAGCTCCAACCTCTAGTGCATCAATTATATTAAAATTTTGTAATTTAAGAAACTTTTCTTCAAGGAGAAGTTGATATGAAGAAAAGCCTCCAGTTGTGTTCACGGGTACATATTAATCGATTGCAAGAAATAAAAAACCTGACTACTCACTTAAGTATAAGCTTTGTTGTTAAATTTGTACTACACTTTGAAAATGCGTGTTCTAATTACGGGCGGTGCAGGATTTATTGGTTCTCACCTTTGCGATGCACTAGTAGCCAGAGGTGATAACGTTACAATCTTAGATAATTTATCAACGGGATCTGAAATAAATATTGAGCACCTCAATGGTAAAATTGAAAAATATCAAGGTGATATTCGAGATCAAAAATTAAGTGAGACTTTGATTGAGAATTGTGATCTAGTTTTTCATATGGCGGCAGCTCTCGGCGTTGATAATATATTAGAAAATCCAGTTGAATCAATATCTACTAATTTTCATGGTTCGGAAATAATATTAAATGCTGCCGCAAAGTTTAATAAGCGAATTCTTATTGCAAGCACTTCTGAAATATATGGGAAAAATCCTAATCAACCATTATCAGAATCTGATGATCGAGTAATTGGTACACCACAGAAACTTCGTTGGACTTACTCTGATGCAAAAGCATTGGAAGAGTCGATAGCGCATTACCTTTTCTTATCTAAAAATCTCAAAGTTACAACGCTTAGATTATTTAATACAGTAGGGCCGCGTCAAACTGGAAAATATGGAATGGTAATACCTAGATTTATAGAGGCAGCAATCCAAGGTAAACCATTAAATATTTTTGGAAACGGCTTGCAATCAAGGGTATTTTGTCATGTGAATGATGTCGTTAAGGCCATGTTAACTGTTTGCGATAGTGACAACACCTTAGGCCAAGTGTTCAATATTGGAGGCAAAGGTGAAATAAGTATTCAAGATCTTGCAAAACTCATTATTAAATATACTAATTCTAGTTCTAGTCTAAAATTTATTGAGTACTCAGATGCTTACTCTCAGGGATTTGAGGATATGCAAAGGCGAATTCCCAACATTTCAAAAATTAAATCATTTACAGGTTGGGAACCTAAATTAACATTAGAAAACATTATTCATGACACAGTGCAATATTTTACTAAAAAAATTTAGGCCATCCAAAACTTTTAGAATTTGCTGATAAATCTAAAACTGGAAAATTTACATTTTTCCACGGCTTAAGATCAATTACATCGTGCGGAGTAATAATCAACCCCAGATCATTGTTAGGGTTCAAATCCACACTTTTTTGATTATTGAAGATTTTAACAAGCGGATCACACCATGTGACTTTGGCACCTAAATTAGTAAGTATCTCCATCAGCTCAATAGCTGGAGACTCTCTGGTGTCAGATGAGTTTGGTTTGTAAGCCAATCCCGCAAACTGAATTCTTTTTTTACTTACATTACCTTTAAATAAATCTACAATCTTACTTGCAGTGTATGCGGGTGATGCTCTATTCACTTTATTTGCCAGTGAAATAATTTTAGACTCTATTCCAACTTGTTCTGCCGAGTAACTCAAATAAGTAGGATCCACCGGGATACAATGACCTCCAACACCTATACTTGGATAAAAGGGCATGAATCCGAATGGTTTTGTTGCAGCCGCACTAATTACCTCGTGTGTAGAGATATTGTAACTTGAGGCGATTTGCGCCAGTTCATTCACAAGAGCAATATTTACTTGCCGAAAAGTATTTTCGAATAATTTTGCAGCTTCTGCAACCTCAGGAGTAGTAGTCTGATGAAGTGGACCCGAAAAATTTGCGTAAAAATTACTTGCCAATTGAATTGAATCATTGTCTAGGCCAGAAATTATCCTTGGTGTGTTATGAATTCCCCACTTACTATTACCTGGGTCAATTCGCTCAGGGGCTACTGCATACTTTAAATTTTTTAGATTTGAAATTTTATCGATTGTAGGTTTTATTAGGTTCCTAAGTGTTCCAATATAAGACGTGGATTCATTAACTATCAAGGATCCTTCTGATATGTTCCCTGCAATTTCTTTACAAGCCTGCATTAAGAAAAATAGATCTGGCTGATTATTGGTGCCCAAGGGAGTGGGAACAGCAATTACCCAAATTGCAGGATCATTGATGTAAGGTAAGTATTCTTGAAAAACTATTTTCCCACTCCGCTGAAGATTTTTGAGTTGATCATCACTTACTTCTTGAATAAATGATTTACATGATTTTAATTCTTGAATTCTAGAAATATTAATGTCACAACCAATTACATTATAATTAGACTCTGCAGCTGCAATTGCGACCGGCAATCCAACATAGCCTAAGCCAACGATCACCACATCTCTCATTAAATTTCCCCAAACTAGACGGTGTATTTTGCTTAATTCGACTCTGATTAAAGTTTTAAAGCTTTTATTTCCGGATTTAATGGATCTATTCGCTTAATTTCTTGCAAAGCCCTTTTTCTCTCAAAGTCTGAAGCCCGTTCATTCGCTAAAATCAAAGCCCATGCGCTAAATGAATTAGGATTGAATTTAGCTGCAGAACGGGAGACCTCAAGCGCTTGCTCGTACAATTTAGAATCAAGTAGCTCACGACCAATTTTTTGATACCTAAGTACTGACTCAGGATACATTTGAGCAACTCTTACAGCCAATAATCCATCACCTGATCGTGAAGCAGTTAAATATAATCTATCGACGTTAAAATATGGATAAAGCAATACAATTGAAGCGACAACAAATATAAAGCGCATGTATAATAAATTATTATTTAGTCTTGTCGATTTTGAAATTATTGGTGAAAATTCAAAATTAATTTGTGATGCTAAGCCAATTAAAGCCCCACTCAATACATAATTCCAAATTAATAATGGAATCGAGGCGGGACTAATTACTGATTGTGCAATCTGGCATGACCATATGGAAAAAAGAGTTGCAGTTAGGGGATCAAATCGATTGTTGCGTCGAACTATCTTTATTATCGAGTAAAAAACCACAGCAACTAAGATAAGGTTGAGAAGCAACAACGCTATCCCCCCGGTTGTTGAAAATTCAAGGTAATAATTATGTGAATTGTCAGTGAATTCATTTACCCCACCGATGTCGATTGGGTTCCTATACTTCAAAGAGTAATCCCCAAATGAATCTAAGCCCACTCCGAATATAGGATTGTCTTTCGATGCGGAAAATGAGCTACGCCACATTTCACCACGAGATTTTACCGAATATTTATAAAGTAAATCAGACAAGGGGCCCATTTTAATCATACCCAACAAAATTGGAACAGATGCTAAAACAATTAATACTGAACTAACACTGAAAATTACTTTGCTCCGATACCAAAGATATTGGACAATGAAAATAATTAAACCAAGTAAAACTAGTGCATAACCTTGCCAAGACTGACAAAGGTAAACTGTGTACAGTGAGACCAGTACATTTAATAGCGCAAATATTTTCTTGTAAATACTCATGTGATTATAAAAAATGAATGAAGTTAGAAGAGCTACTGCAGCAAAGGTAGATTGAAAATTTGGATTTCCAATAGTTCCTATAATTCCATTTGTCCTAGTAGTCCAATTAAATACATCAATGCCATAGTTCTGAAAAATGGAATATATGGAAGTTAAAAAACTTGAGTAGATTAGGCCATTACATAGCATTGTTATAGAGCTTCTTTGAAATACAAATATCGAGGTTGTAAATAGGATTAGTAAAGAAAAATACGTTAGAAACCCTAATCCCCGTCCAGTTTTTCCAAAAAATTGCTGTTCAAAGGGAGATTCGGTGAATACCATAACAAGTATCATTTGAATTATGATTAATACGATGCAAACTAGCGTAATTTGTAACAATCTATCAGTTTTGCGTAAGTTATTCTTAATAATTACAAATAAACTAGGAACAATATAGGACGCTGAAATAACTAAAACTATTACCTTTGGAATTATCATCGAATCAACATTAAGCCACGGAGTTATGATCAGTGTTACCGCAATGGAAGCAACGGTAATACTTCTAGCGACACGGTCCATTTTATTCATCTCTTAATCATACAACTTACTCTAATCTAATACGACTTGTAATGAGTATGGGCTCCTTCTTGGAAGGAGCCCATACTTAATTCTTTAGAGGTTAAAGTTTATTTTCTCTGAAGAATTAGTTTTTGCAACGCTTGAATTTGTTTATTGATTGATGCTATCAGAGCTACAATCGATTTCAAGACATCTGCATTTGTAGTTGTATCTCCGCCAGTTTTAATTTCATACTGAGGAGTTGCCTTAACTGCGCTAACTGCAGTCAAGTTAGTGAAATCCACAACTCCAGCGTACTTGCCAGCGGTAACACCCGAGGAAAGCCCTACTGTGTAAGTGAGTTTAATTTCACCATTTGCATCAGTTAATGTGGTTGCTGCACCTGTGGCTGAAACTAGGGTCATCATAGGCATTATTATCGATGATGGTCCAACTGTGTCAGTGCTATTACTTGGATTGCCTTTTGAATCCAAGAATTTAATAGTCATAGTTGCAATATCCCCTGCTAGATAAACAGCTTTATCCATCGCAACTGTGTAGGTAACTGGATCATCTGCGCATCGTAGAGTGACTTCACCTGTAGTCACTTTACCGGTAGCAGCGTTAGTATGATTTAATTTAACTTTTGATGATCCTGCAGTAGGTCCACATGTGTATTGACCAACAGTAAACCTATGTTGAGAAGTTGAAGAAATGGATGTTGCTATTTCACCAACTGTCAATCCAGTGATAGTTGTGTTTAAAGTTGAAGCATCAACAGCAAATTCACTAGCGGCAGCAGGTGTTGCAATGCTTCCAGCACTGTCTTTTAGTAAAATTGTGAAATGGCCACGATAACTGTTATTACCAAAGCCTAGCCAATTCGCATTCAAATCACTACCACTCAAATCATTAGTTCCGATTGAACCAAATGCCATTGAGTCAACAGCGCCTCTAATTGATACGCTCTTAGTACATACAGTCGTTCCATTATATGAAATGGTAACTGTCGTCGATAATGGTGCACCTGCAACTGGCTGATCCACGCGAATAGTATCGTATGCACTTCCTGCCGCACCGGTACCAGCTGCCACCACAGTTGAACTAGTTCCTGCGCCTTGCACTCCAGAGCCGATTGAAATTAGCGCTGAATTAGTCGCAGTTGCTACAATGTTTCCAGTACTTAATGAAGATAAAAATGCATCTTTCAAATCATACTTTATATACCATTGAGCACCATTAATTGCTGTAACAGTTGAATCAGCAGTTAGAGCTGCAGCCCCATTGCTTGCTTCAACAAAGCATGACGAATTAGCTGGACTAACCGCGCCTGATCCTGTAGTAGAGGATGTAACAGTTACAGTTATTTGTCCAAACAAATTACCGTTGGTAATAGTTGAAGTTCCCGCAATATTTGCTGTGGCAGTGCTGTTATATGCAGCCAGAGTATAAGTACCAGGTGTACTTGAAGTCCAAGATACTGCTATTCCAGTTGCAGCAGATGGAGTTACAGTCATTGACTTACGATCGGTTGACTGTACAACTGTTGGGGTTGCAGCAGCAGCCTCTCCAGCAGTAGTACCCCAAGAACCACCGGTTGCAGTGAATCCAGTTGCAGTTGATGCCGTACCTAATGTATAAAGCACCACAGTACCGTTACTTAAAACCGTAGCTGTTTGCGCTGTAGTGGAGGAAGCATCCTTATATAACAAGCCAACACTTCGAGTAGCGTTTCCAGTTGTATTAGCGCCCAGAGCCACAACAGCTGCTCCTGTAGTTGAATTAACGGCCACATTTAACTTATCAGCTTCATATGCCGCATTTGTTGAATTAGCAATATTTGCATTTGCCACAGGTGCGGCTACAACAGAAAGAACTCCTGCAGTAAGTGCCGTCACTGCAGCTAGTGCAATGCGTTTCTTAAGTGTCTTAGTAGACATTTATTTCCTTTCGTTAGTCAGATCCAAGAATTTCTTGGTTCTGGCTTGAAGATCTTTCGATCTTCTAATTCTGTTTCCTTATGGCACACACGTGTAATGCCGCAAAGAGACAGAAATCTACTTATTCGGTCGGTGCTGGCCCACCATCTGCTTGCTCTAATATTTGCAACATTAGAGTTACAGTTTCAAGTTGATTTAAAGAAAGCTGCATATGACCTGCATACTCGACAGGGGTAATTAAATTATCTCTAGTATTAACTTTGGGTTTAACTACAACTACCTCTGGGAGCACCACATTTGGTGATAACGCTTGAAAATCTTGATTGTCATTAATCTGCGATGAAGAAGTTGCAATAGAAGTATTCGGTTCATTTCCTGTTAAAGAGTTAAGACCCAGGAAGGCTGTTAATACTAGGATAAATGTGAGAGCAATCTTTGAGGATTTACCGGCAAGTTCAGTCGCCTTCTTATATGTTGTAGACAAAAGGTCAAGTGCGGTTAGACCACGGGTCTCATCAATTATTAATTCAGAAAGAACTTTGCGTAATGATGCTCTTGCACGAGAAACAGTATGTCGGACTGCAGACTCCTTAATGCCGAGTTCTTTGGCAATTTCTTTAGTTGAACGCCCTTCAACCTCCCACATAACCAGGGCGGCACGCTCAGCTGGAGATAAAAGAGAAAGTGCTTGACGAATAATTGCAGCGTCTTCTGCAGCAGAAATAGCTTGTGAGTGATCACCTGATAACTGCCAAATAGATTCAACTTCAGCCAAGGCATTATCTAATGCAACTAAATTTGGACGCCTATTCTCAGCACGGAATAAGTCAATACACAAGTTTTCAATTGTGCGATGAAGATAAGAAAGAGCGTGGTTATCACTTTCTAACTCGGGAGCAGCAAGCATGAATTTAACAAGAGCTTCTTGGGTGATCTCTTCAGCCTTAGCCTTGTCTTTAACAATCCGATTGGCATGGGCAATAAGTTCGGATCGATTTTGAGTGTAGAAGGATGAAAATTGGGCAACACTCCAAGATGCAGGGGTTAATGTCTCAACTGCCTTGGATTTCTTGGCTTTAAATGCCATCTTGTTTTGCCCCTTGCTTAACCGGTTTTGTTAATCAGAGTCAGCCGTCGCTGCCTCTACTCACCTCTACGAATTGCTTGAGGAATTGTCGTGGGTGAGGGACAAATCGGACACACCTTTTTCTACAAGCAAGTGGGCCCTGTCGGGATCGAACCGACGACCCACAGATTAAAAGTCTGTTGCTCTACCGACTGAGCTAAAGGCCCCAAGCGCAAACGAAGTTGAGGTTTTTACTGAGCGACAATCATAGGCTGAGCCTACAACACATCATATCGGAGTTTGCCTGTGGCAATTATGGATAGTTCAGAAAAGCTTATGCCCCACGCCTGCAGACCTTTGTCTTCATGAGTACATCTAAAGAATCCATGCTCTTTTGAAGATTTGCTAGTTCGGTTAGGCCTTCAGGGGAGGAAGATAGGATGTCCTTAAATATTCCGTACTGATCTTTTGCTTCGATATAAAGGTCATAAGCTTCAGGGCAGCTAGATAACATCCAGGTCAATTTAGATGGGTTTACATATGGATTTTTTCCACAGACATATCTCTTAACCCCAGATTTTGCCTTTAGGCCAGATTTTTTGCAGGAAACCCCGTTTTTGATTGTTGCAGCCTCAGCAGATGAGATCACAGTGGTGGTGGAGAGCAAAAGCCCAAGGACTCCTGCGATAAATGCTGGTTTGGCTCTATTCGAGGCCTTAATCATTCTTTTGCTCCCTTTATAAATTGCTGAAAACTTAACTACTGATATCAACATTTTAATCAACTTTTTTGCCATTGTCTACCCCACTTTCCATGTCTTGACCCTCCACCAAATCCAATAGTACTTGATTTGAGTTAGGCACATAAAACGTTAATTGAAGAAGGTATAAAATCTTACCACTTTTCGTAGAGATTTTACTGTGAGTTTTTTGCGGACTGCTCAAAGATAGTAAGCAAGGAATCACCTTTTGTGTTCTGCCTTCTTTAGGCGATCACATATCGCAACTGCGATATCGTCCCCCGTTGGAGCAACTACAAATACCTTAGAGAGCATTTTACTATCGGCAAGTCGAAGTCCTTGATATAAAGTTCTTGCATAATCTTCATTAGTTGCCGGAGCGATTAATCTGATAGCTCCATACGGTGTGGGATGTTTACTAAGTGCAATAAAGCCATCACCAGCAGATGGATTTCCAGAAAGATATACCTTGGCAGTTGGCGAGTAATGAGATTCTAATAAACCAGGAACTCTTATAAAATCAGGATTATTTTTTGAAATTACCTCGACTTGAGTTCCAAGTAATTCTTTTATCATCACAGCGGTAACTGCCCCTGGTCTCAAGATAATTGGAGAGGTATTTGTGCAATTTATGATGGTGGATTCTAGGCCTACCAAAGATTGACCACCATCTAAAATCAAATCATCAGATTTTAAGTGATTGGTGAGCTCTGACTTAACATCATCGGCAGAAGTTGGTGATACCTTGCCAAATCTATTTGCACTAGGTGCTGCTATGCCAAAACCACCTAGTGCTTCAAACTCCTTGAGTAATGATATGGCAACAGTATGTGCTGGCACTCTGATGCCAACGTTATTTTGGCCACCTGTAATAAAATCTTTTACTACATCTGCTTTTGGTAAAACTAAAGTCATAGGTCCTGGCCAAAAATTTCTGGCAAGTTTTATCGCATACTCCGGGATATCCTTTGCCCACATTTCTAATTTATCAATGGCTGAGATATGCACAATTAGTGGATGGTTTATAGGCCTACCTTTAGCCACATAGATTCTGGCAACAGCATTTTTATTGGAAGCGTCTGCACCTAACCCATAAACGGTCTCGGTTGGAAATGCCACTAAATTTCCAGCTTTTAAAGATACAGCTGCGCCTTGAATAGCAGATGAGGTGCAATAGGAGACTATGGCCATGATGGGTAATTGTTGCACTATCTAGATAGAAGAAGGTATTGCGCCTATTTTTAATAGGTTTTGCTCAACTTAATTCAACCGATACCCTTATCCCTTCTACAGTCCCCATCGTCTAGTGGCCTAGGACGTCGCCCTTTCACGGCGTTAACACGGGTTCAAATCCCGTTGGGGACGCAAAGTGAGGTAAAGAGTTACTTTTTTACCTTCTCTTTAAATGCTGGCCCAGTAGCGCAGTTGGTTAGCGCGCCGCCCTGTCACGGCGGAGGTCGCGGGTTCAAGTCCCGTCTGGGTCGCGCGGTTATTTATTTCTTTCGGTGAAGAAGTAAGTGAAGCTGATTGGCTTGGTAGCTCAGTTGGTATGAGCGAACGACTGAAAATCGTTAGGTCGCCGGTTCGATCCCGGCCCAAGCCACGAAAGACTGATCTCGTTATAAGGGGGTTTCAGATCAAACAAAATATAATCAAACTTGCAAAAAAATATAGCACTATTTGGCGCTGGGCTTTAGTTGGCACTTGTACTTCAGTGATTGACTACTTTATTTTTGTACTAGCTTACTCCGAAATATCTTCAGTTGTAATTGCAAACTTCACTGCTGGAATATTTTCAATTTCTTTTAACTATTTGTCACATTACTCTTGGTCATTCAAAAGCCAAACTGATCACTCAATTTCAGGAATCAAATATCTTTTTAATTTAGTGTTTTTTTGGCTACTAAATACTTTGCTATTGAAATACTTAATTGAAATTGACATTAACCCAAAAATTGCTAAGTTAATACCAATTTTATTCATTGCACCTTTAAGTTTTTTATCTTTAAAGTTCTTTGTATTTAGAAAAATTACTCTATGAGTCGGCTTGCTTTAGAAAAATTACAAACAAAAGTAACCAAGTTATCATGGCTAAAATAACAAATATAATCTCGTTATTAAAACTAAGAATTGGAATAAAGGTTGCGGTTAGACAAAACAGCCCCGATAACAGCCATAATATGAGTACCGAACTCTTTCTCGAATATCCAGAACGAGTTAAGCGATGAGAGAGGTGATCTTGTCCGCCCTTAAATGGGGACAGATTTCTCCGAATTCTCGATACTACTGCAACCGACGTATCCAAGATTGGAATTGCTAATATCAATATCGGAATGGCGAATGACGCTACTGAAGAATCAGTTTGAGGCTTTAATCTTATTGTTAGTGTGGCAATCAATACTCCCAAAAACAAAGCTCCAGAATCTCCCATATAAATTCGAGCTGGTGATTTATTCCAGATTAAGAATCCCAACGTTGATCCGGCAACGACCAAAGCTAAAGCCGCAATTAATTGTTGGCCATTGTTAATGGTCAAATATGAAAGGGCGATTGATGATATTGCTATTGCGCCAGCCGCTCCTCCATCTATATTGTCAAAAAAGTTAATTGAGTTACAAATACCAACTATCCAAATAATTGTTAAAAAGACATCTAACTTTACTGACCCTGTTGGAGAACCAAAATTATCTGTTAAAATCAGAATAGCCGCAACAATCACTCCAGAAATTGTTTGCGCAACTAATCTAGGAAATGGGTGCAAACTTTTTATATCATCCCAAAGCCCAATTAGACCCATAGCTAATGCTGGACCAATAACTGAAGTAGCAAGCCAGAAATTACTATTTGATTGATTCGATGAAATTAATGTACTGTATGTAACAAAAATGATGCCTAAAATTATTGCTGTCCCGCCTAAGTATGGGACTGGATTATTGTGCGATTTATGTGCTGCATTTGGCCGATCTAGAATTTCTTTGCTGATTGCAATTTTTCTCATTAGTGGCGTTAACATACCTACAAGAACTAAGCTTAAGGTAAATAACAAAAAATTTTCCCAGTGAGTTATATTCATAAACATTTATGTATTTCTATGCTGAGCCTGCTTTTCTTCTATGCATCTTTGGGGCTGCCCCAGCAGTCTGACCTGCTCCAACTTTTGAGCCACCCGTAGGGCCTGCTGACTTACCAGTGTTGTGACTTTTTTGTTTTTTTGAAAGTGCAGCCAACATCTTCGCCTTTGGATCATCTACAGATTTATCTTGAGCAGCTTCGATCTTCTTGTCATTACTCATTTTTAATTACCGCCTTGTCTTTGTGTGTTTTCAGAAGCACCCGGTGTAATTGATTTTAAAAGTGCTTTCACCTCTGACTCTTTATAGCGGCGATGCCCACCTAAGGTTCTAATTGAGGTTAACTTGCCAGCCTTTGCCCACCTTGTCACCGTTTTTGGGTCTACCCGAAATAAAGCTGCCACCTCTGCTGGAGTTAGTAGCTTCTCTTGATTACTTGCACTTAATGATTGAAAGTTTGACTGACTCATGATTGGCGACTCATAACCCCACTCTAAACACCCTTTTTTGCAACCTAATTTTGATTAATGTCTGATTTAAACCTTATGGGATAAGTATCCCTTTAATCATATTTAAGAACAAGTGCCAAATACTTTAAGTCGCTGATTCCAGGGCAGAGACACGTCTCCAACGCGAGACCAATCTTTCATACCCTTTGCCTGCAAGTGCCCCATCACCTGAAGCAAGGCCTGCGATCGAGGTTGTGACATCCTCAACTGATGTGTCAGCATCTAAGCCCACCTCACCACTATTAACTAATTGATTATTTAAATATACGGCAAGACCGCCATAATCTAGCTCCACAATTGATTTACCATCAAAGATTTCAAGCCATGCAAGCAGATCTGCAACTTCGCCTTCAACTGCTCCTTCACCAAATGCACCAAGAACTGCTTGGTGGGTGAAAGCGCAACGACTTTTTGCATTTGAAATTGAGGTTCTTAAAATTGTGTACTTACCATCCGCATTTACTCCCCGTAATCGCTCATTGGGAGTAAACAATGCAAACCATCTGGGCGGAATACTCCAAGTTGAAGTTAGTATATGAGAAACCTTATCTTCAACAATATCGATGGTATCCCTAATTGAATCTTCTATTGCCTGTGGGATAAAAAACTTAGTTATAGATGTTGGGAGAGTGAATTTAAAATCCTCTAAAGCTGTCCAACACCTAGCAACTGTTGACCATGGAGCAACATATCTTTTGCCATCATGCACTAACAAGTGCGCGCCATCTGGCCTGACATGTAGTGGCTCGCTAATTATACTTCTCAATAACGATCTAAATTGTTCATCCCGACCAGTTGGGGATGTAATTAATTGATTAGACCATCTGACTTGATCTGAAACTTCAAATGACTCAATTGGTTCATAAACTCTAAGAGAAGCAACATATGGCGTTGGTAGCACAACCAAATTGTACTCATGATTCAATTACTGTAACCAATTAAAAGCCATATTTCTCATAAGTCTGTTTAACTAACTTAGCCATCAGATTTGGATTAAACAATTCAATCTGTGGCTGATAAGAATCTATCAACTCTTTTGAAAAGTCTGAACTTTCAATTACTTTAGAGATCTTTAGAGCGAGTTCCTTACAGTTACCAGTTTCAAATAAACCAGAATAACTTTTACCTAAAACTTCAGGTATAGCGGAATTATTTGCAGCAAGTATTGGTTTTGAAGCGAGCATCGCCTCAAGTAGCACTAAACCAAATCCCTCACCTTTACTCGTAAAGACAAACAAATCTAACTCCGACAAAAACTTTGATACTCCAT